>Ga0123354_10006760_pt1 | contig 17104 bp, 13 predicted proteins | sample TergutLab28metaG_2_FD_97872 | JGI IMG/M metagenome (GOLD analysis project Ga0123354, IMG submission 97872) | Labiotermes labralis P4 segment gut microbial communities from Petit-Saut dam, French Guiana - Lab288 P4 | ecosystem: Host-associated > Arthropoda: Insects > Digestive system > Gut ...
CATACCACTGTGTTGCCAGTATGCAGACTGAACATTAACTTGTTGCATACCGCTGTGTTGCCAGTATGCAGACTGAACATTAACTTGTTGCATACCGCTGTGTTGCCAGTATGCAGACTGAACTGGATTCAAGGTTCCTTTTAACACAGCTATGTTAAACAATAAATCCAATTTCATCTGACTTTCAAGATATATGTGCAAATTATTTAGTCAATATGAAACCACCAAGTGTACAGTCACATATGAGTTACAACCACAAACACATGTACAGTGAAGACAGATTAATACTGATTGACTGAATAAACATGTACATAGTTCATGTCATCTAAGTGTAAGTTTGCAAACAGCTGAATGATAATTTCTGACATGACAGCACCATTCAATATTCTGTTTACAGGTGTTAGCACTCACCTTAGTGTTGAGGAAAAATTCAGCCCACATGGTCTCCGGGAACACTTGGTGTGTCATGGTTGTAGGCATGAGGCTCAAGAGTTTTGCACACAGTACTAGCATTCCGACTACAGGCAAGACGGAGAACACATACACCACCTTTCCATAGGACTTGAGGCCTGACAACAAAAAACACAACTGCTACAGCTGCCCCAGATAAAAGGCTGTATCATGAGCTGAACTGCCCGCCTGCATTTTGTGGGCAGTCTCTGAATGAGTGGAGCTAAAATGTTGTGTTTGCCTCACAGATACACTCCTTGGTCAGTCCACTCTTCATGTGCCAGCTATGTCCTGAATGTACCATATGACTTTCATTCAAGTCAATAACAGCTATCTTGGGGATTCACCTCCCTTCAGAAGTGATGCTGTGTTGTTGGGTGAACACCAGCATTTCAAAGGCATTACAATCCTTCAGAATGTCAGTGACCACTCATTCAGTGACACATGTCGCATCATACAAGACTTGAATCCTCTGCAAACAGCTATGAGAACACCAACTCTCACAAACCTACCTTAAAAGTGAGGAGAACTACAACAGTATATGAATGAAAAACTAATATTACACAACTCAAAACTGCCAAATAAATCAAGGTTACTGTCCATTTTAGTAGATCCGTGCCACACCACATTGCACAGTGCCACTGGTGTCACACTAGAACAGTGGCCACAAAACTTACTAGTTGTTGGAGCATGGGTGAAGGGGCAAACTGGTAACAGGTGAAGCACAGCCTAGCACCAACCAATGTTTATACCCATTTCAAAATCATCCACAACCACCGAAGTAATAGTGTACTCTCAACATAGTGAATGTTTGTGAGAGGTACAACACTGCCTGGCCATTTGCAGGTAAGCCCAGCAGTGAGCACAATGTGCCAACTGCTGTCATGTACGGCATTAAGGTGCTCAGCTAGCAAGATGTGTGATCTGTATTCTGGTGTAATGCCACGCTACCCAGTGTCACAACCGACCACATAAACAAAGCCCACAACGTATTACAGTCAGCCTGCAGTCCTGTGATTTGCCCAGACTTAGAATAATGAGTAAAGGTTAAATTTATTTCAAGCTACTGACCAATTCCTGGTCACAGTGACTGAACGGAACACACAGAGAATGGTTCTACTGCTAAACCAGAAGATGGCTCTGAGTGTCATTGCTTTACAAATATAAACAGCATAGAACTTCAGTTAACAATAAACTCAGAATCCTACAAATTTTTAATGATGGAAACACAATATATTACACAATATATTACACAATATATTACACAATATATTACACAATATATTACACAATATATTACACAATATATTACAAATCTTAAAATTAAAAACTTTACTGTATTCCTGTCTCTGTTGACATGCTGCACATTACCATCGGGGAAAGAAAGCCTTCCTGAGCTGTAACAGTCACTCATCTGTTATTGACATATGATGTCAGCAACTGACAGAATCATTAAATAACATGCCTTAAGAAGGACAAGAAAGCATCCTATGATTGGAATTAGGAGAGTGAGAAGGCCGTATAAAATGAACTTGCAGGCTGCATGTTTGAGACAAGTGACCCAGGAAATAATGCAGCACAAATTTCTGGAAAGTTGTAAAGGAAGATGCTGACAGGTAAGCTACTGCAGGACTTGACAGTCTCAACAGTAAATAAACAAAACAATGACACAGACTGGATTCTGTGCAGTGTTGAAGAACAGAAATCCCATTTTGCCATCAGTGTTCTAGATAGAAATTTTATGGTTTTCATGGTGGTGTTTCCTCAAATGATGGTTAACTTTTGGTTTTAATGGTGGCTGGTTCCTCAAATGATGGTAAAAATTTGGTTTTCATGGTGGCAATTCCTCATATGATGGCCAACATTCAGTTTTGAGGGGTTGTTCCTCAAATGATCTTCATCTTTTGGGTTTATGAACTGCATATGGAACACAGTTTCTCCGATGTTTCCAAGGAATGTACTGTTTCCACATTCAGGGTGACTGAATTGGTGTAAGTAGCTGCTGAACTGATACAGAGGAAGAAATACATTGGTTGCATTGGGTGACTTCAGGGGGTTCGACCAGTACTGCTACAGGTGGTGAGGCAAGGGTGGAGGGTTGTTCCAACCAATGGAAGTTTGAAAAGGGGGCTGTTCTTGGAAATCTAACCACCATTGGCTCAGAAAACTCCTATCCTCTCCCTTCACCTTCTCTAACTCTGATTGGTCAAACACCATCAAACCATCCTTCATAGCTGATATATTTTCTTCCATTCTGTTACTTAATCATTCAAATGAACCAATTCCGTACCCTGAAGATGGAGCCAGTAAATTTCTCAGAAGCACTAGGACAGTTAAACTTCACAGTGTACTGCCTTGTCAGATTACAGAGCCTTGAACTGGACTGCACTGGCCTTCACAAATCACTGTACAAACATAAACACATGTGGCTGAATGTGTTAGGATGTTCCTACATCAGTAACATGCCAGTGGGTTAAGAGTTATGGGGGAGGGGAGGTATAGCACCATATATACACATGATGCTGTACGAAGGTATGTGATTACCGTCATTCTGGATGCTTTCCATCAGGGGAAGGCTGCGAGGAAGTCACCTTCCAACAATGCAGACAGTTGTATGGCCTATCACAACTACATTCCACAATGAAAACCAAACCTACCGAAAATTCTATCATTTATGTTGTGCGTACAGAATCTTATTGTATCTGATGAACACTCTTTGTCACTCCTGTTGGGTAACTTGTCATTTTAATGGGGGCCCACTAAGCCACCTGCTCACAATGACAGAAAGTGACATAGGGTACATGTCAGACCAAACATGAACTCTATGTTGCCTGTCATGACAAGATACGGAGTTACACCCCTGAACAAAACTGACCTCAGATAATATGAAAAGTTGTACCTTTACTGAGGGAGACAAAGACAATCATCCACACAACAGCCAGGTTGAATGCCATCTGAAACTTAAGATGACCAAATGAACTGCCAGGCATCTCCACATTATGGCGCTGGAGCACAACACCATTGAAGTAGTCCGGAACTGTCTGTTCGAGGTTCCATGACATGTTCTTTGCAGCATGACTCCCTGCAACAAACTGACTATGCAGAAACACCCAGAGCAGCAAAATGGTTTTAGGTCTGAGGTGGCTACAAAATTTGGTGTGCAGGTCAGCACATCCAGCAATGGACTCACGTGGCAGCATGTGTGCAGGTCAGCACACCCAGCAATAGAATCATGGCAGCATGTGTGCAGGTCAGCACACCTAGCACTGGACTCATGTGTTAGCATGTGTGTAAGTCAGCATGTCCAGCAACACATTTCATCAGTACAAATACCCAGAAAATATTCTGCAGTTTTTCATGTGGAATGTTAAATATGAAGCTCGTGACCAACTGCAATGTATGGCTGTAATAAATGTTAGCTGTTCAAGGATGGTTTGGGACTGTAGCTTAAACTGCACGTTTGAGTGTTCAAAGTTGAGGTTGTACTGGATGATGTATGGGAGACATTCAGTACATCAAATTTCCTAGCCAGTAACCTTCAGATTAATAAAGTGAGGGTAGCATCATTTTTTGGGCCACTGAAGTAACATTTAGGTGGTTGATGATTCCACATCTATGAGGAACAGGAAATGACTGTTGTGAATGATTTGAAATACTATACCTTGTTGAATAGTAATGACACTTCATTGTAATAAACGAGTTGCATTTAACATTGCAATTATGTCTCATATAATCTCTATGACCTAGGAAACCTGACGTACTGAAGATCACTCGTGACACCATTACATTCTTCTTACCGTCTCGGTATGGATCATAGGGCTCAGCCCACTGGTAGCTGTCTTGTTTTGTGATGAAGGAGTCTCGGAAGTAGATAAACATCCAAGACACACCCACAATGCTGTAGATGCCAATGAGGGCCTGTGACACCAGCAATGCAATGCCTATCCCCTGAAAAAAAATTGTGCAATTTATAAACATTTCACTTTCTCCATTCTTTGTTATGTCCAACTCAGAATAAAGACCAAGTTTCACACACATACAACTCACATGGAAGATGGGAGATATGTGCCACATATCTATGACACCAGCACCAAGACACTGACCAAGGCAGGCATGAAGCGTGAACATTGGGATGCCAACCACAAGCGTGAGGAACAGGAACTGAACAATGAATGTGGCTGCAACAATATGAACTGGTTCAACTGCTAACATAACAGTACAAGCATCTTGTCACTGGATGTTACTAACATCAATACCAGCACCCTTTCCCTGGTTCAGTCACGGCAATGGGCAACAGTGCATCATGTCCCGGGTTCAGTCACTAGCATACCAACACAAGTGCACAATCCCTGATTAATCACACACATAACAATACAATCAATATCTCCCTGGTTCAGCCACTAACACACCATCACAAGCACCCCATCCCTGTCTCAAGCCATCCTATCCATTTCGGTCACTAGCATTTGAATACCAGTGCAATATACCTAGTTCAGTCTTAGTAAGTGACCAACTTAATGCACAAATTCTTGTTTTATAATAAGATTATTATATTCCTCTACATGTTTTGAGCACTATGTGCTCATCACAGGAGGTCAAAATTGTGTTATACAGCATCTGGTATCATCACACTCTGTAGGTGGCCTTCCAGTGCACCGGTCCTCTCCCAGCCTGTGCACCGGACGGCCACCTACAGAGTGTGATGATACCAGATGGTGTATAATACAATTTTGACCTCCTGACAAGGAGCACAATAGTGCTTGAAACAAATAGAGGAATATAATAAACTTATTATAAAACAAGAATTTGTGCATTAAGTTGGTCAGTTACTAAGATTATACTGAGATGCATGGTCAGCAAAACATTAAAAAAAAACCCCTAGTTCAATCACAAACATATACACACAATATCCTTTCTCTGATTCTTCCACTAACACAGTAATACAGGCATCCTGTCCATGGTTAAACCACTAAAGTATCAGTACACTCATCCAATCCTGGTTCAAACACACACCAATACAAGCATCCAGTAGCTTAATGAACCAATGAACAATTACCTCCAAAGTGAACACTGAGGATAGCAAAGCGGCTGATGTTGAACAGCCCCAACGTGCAGCCTAGGCTGGCCAGCATGGAGCTCAAACTATGAGGCCAGGCACCCAGTGGGCTCCTGTGCAAATCAGGTTCACACTCCTGCCTGCAACACATTGCTCATGGTTATCCTAATTCTGTTCAAGAGAACAATATTTGTACACTATATGTGGCCGGCAGCTGACAAGCATCATGAACCAAGTATCTTATCCCATACATGAAGACAGCTGCAGGATAATCATCACACAGTTCCGTAACAAGGTGTATGAGGAGCTGAACACAGCAGCTTCATCAGCCAGCAATGCTCACCACTGTTCCTCATTCCTCCTACATACAATTTAATATTATCCTCCCACCTAATGCATGGTCACATGAAGAATGAAGTATTTTAGGATGGTACACTGTGTTGCTAGGTATATCGGTCCTGATATTTGGAATGATCACAGTGCCTCAAGGAGCTGCTTGACCCTGAAGACTGCGAGAACCTCGAATCTTACGTCTGGGGACTGCCATACAGACTACAGCAGCACAACTGATGTTTACTTGGGAAGGATTATCCTCGTGCTTGCAAGTCCCCATGTGGACTCTCTCAAAAGAGCTGCTTCACTGGCATTTGGCACAGTTCGTGCTACATATATTACCTGCCTGCCTGCCTGACTGACTCCATACAGCACAGCCCTTCTTGAAAAGGTACTTAGTGTCTGTTACCTAGTTCTGGGTGATACTAAGCTGAACAGTTTTAATAGAATATGATGAATAATATGTCACAATTAATATACTGTAATGTGATATAAAGTAATTTAATGAAATGTATAAAGAAGGGGCAGGAATGAGAGGCAGGGGTAATGGACTAGAATGGAAAAGAGGAAAGAAAATGTACTTAAGTTCCAATGACAACATGACCATGTGACAATGAGCAGATTGTAGACTAGCAATAATTATTACAATTTGTGTACTGCATCAAATGTGGTGCTGAGGAAGATATTTGGGCCTAGGGAAGAGGAAGTAATGAATGGCTACAAGGTTTGCACTCCTCACCTAATATTAGTGAGATGAGGGAATGGAGAAGGATGCAATGGGCTGGCTGTGAATGTGGCATGTATGGCAAGACAAGTCTTGGTCTTGGTGGGGAGATCTCTAGACAGGGACCACTCAGAAGACTTAAGGTATAGATGGGAAGGTAATATTAAAATGGTGTTAAAGAATCAGGGTGGGGGGTCATGAAATAAATATGTTTGGCAGAGGGTAGGGACAAGTGGCAGGCTGTTCTGAAAATGGTAAAGCTGTTGGTGTCCACATCAAAAGGCAATAAAGGGCGGGGAGGGGGGAGAAGTATAGTTCCTCTCACTTTTTAACCTTGGCACTAGATGGAGGTCAGGTCACAGCCACTTTACTCCAGGGTATCTACTGAACAGGAGGCTCCATGGGGTCCCAGAGCAAGTCTGGACATTTCAGAGTGGGTAATTTCACTTTCTGGGGACTAGTGGCTTCTCACAAAGAACCATGCCCTGCTCCACAGAGTTATTTACAACAGCCAGTTGCACTGTAGCCCACCTCACCTGTCTCATTCAGCTCACCTGGTGCTCGCACCGCTGCTGCTGGCCTGTTCGGCCCCAGACGTCTGTGCACCCTCACTGGCACTTGACAGGTCCTCTTCTGAGCTGCTGGAGTCTTGAGCCATTGGCTCTGCGGCTTGCATCAAGTTGGTTACACTGCTGTTCAGGATGGTAGCACTGTAGCTGCTGTAGCGACGGGGGAAGTCCCGCCTTACACGTGTCCCGCCGCCACCAGGAGCAGAGTTTGGGCGACGGTTGTTGTCAGCTATAATGTCCAGCACTGTATCGGGGGTTGCGAGGGGTTCCAGACGGGTGCTGGGGATTGGTTGAGCGTCCCCAGAAGGCTCAGACAGTTGGAATGGACGCACTCGGCGCATGGACGAGCGCAACCAAGCACTGGGAGGCCGTGGTGAATCATCATGGCTCATGTGCGGCTCACTGGAGTGCGCTTCCAATGCCGCCAACCAGCTCCAGTCAATATTATTATTATCTCTACAACAATCACACATATTGACAGGTGTTCAGTCCACATGTACTAAACTGTGCTAGTCAGTAACAATGCACAGTTTAATTTAAAATCAGGCACTACTGAGAAGCACAGTCCATCTCATGCAAGTACAAAGACAGTGGAGTGGTGCCTGTGGCACTGACTAAGCTAAAACTGTGCACCAGCACTTCACTGCTTGTGGGCCATGCGCACTGCACTGCGAAGGAAATGCGCCATGAGGCAAGCACAAGAAGGGCTCACGTCCATAGGAATTTCACTTGCTGTAGCTCTTCATGGCTCCGTCAGCTGCTGGCATGCAGTTCAGTGTAAATATCTCGGAATGCACATTTGAGGTGTGTTATTGAACGATGCTGCCAATTACTAATATTACATAGCGTTCATGGAATTACGACAGGGGAAACCCTAAGTACTGTGGGAAAAAAACCTGTCATAGTGCCAATTTGCACAACACATATCAAACATGGGATGACCTGGGATCGAACCTGGGACTCTGCGGTGACAGGTCATGAGTAGCTGCCTCAGGCTGGCACAGGTTTGAAAGTGGGCTATTCTCAGATTTTGTCATGAGGGTAGGGTGAGACAAAGCACACTATCTCCCTTCAAGAACCAAAGATATTTTTGTTAATTTGCAAGACTTTAACCACACATTACAACGTTCACTACCTGCAGTGAAATTCCGCAAACACACACCTCTAGTAACTGTGAAAGGCCCTGTGCTTATAACTACACTATGCCCACATTTTCTTACTCCAAGGGGCAGAATCCTTCTTCAGAAGCTAACCGGTTCTCAGCTAGTCAAGAAATTCCCTGCATTTTATGGAACCTGATTGGTTCATTACTGCGTTTACAAGAGCCCGCCACCTGTCCCTATCCTGAGCCAAATCAATCCAGTCCATGCCCTCCCATCCCACATCCTGAAGATCCATCTTAATATTATCCTCCCATCTATGCCTGGCTCTTACAAGTGGTCTCTTTTCCTCAGGTTCCCCACAAAAACCCTGTATACACATTTCCTCACCCTCATACATGCTACATGCCCCGCCCATCTCATTCTTCTCGATTTGATCACCCAAATAATATTTGGTGAGCAGTACAGATCAGAGCATTGAAAAAATGTTATCAAAATGCGTGATAACATAAGGTTGAAATTCTGAACTGTTAGGTTCATGAACATTGAGTCTATTGTGTACGTACCACTTGCTATAACAAAAACAACCCACGTATTTTGTGTGTTCTGTGCAGATCTCAAAATTTACACAGGGAATGCCTCTTCCTGCTAGAGGGAAGAATGGCAGCCGGGGGGTCGGGTGGCGTTATGTCATTTGCCACGTGTCGAACGGAGTGACAGCTGGGCACATGAAGTTGGTAAGATGTCAGCCCTGTGCACCAGCCACTTTGACCCCCGGGAAATATTCCTGTTACTCATTTCTGTTGGAGGCTGAGTCAACCCTGGGGCCATAGTGCGGCTGGAAGGATTACATCAATGAAAAATTCCAATGACACCATTGGGAATCGAACTCACAACCTTCCGGTTTGTGGTGAAATGCCTCAACAAACTGCATTACTGCATGCTGCTGGGACAGTAGGCATGTGGTTAAATGCAGTTGGTGAAGTCTTGGTTAAGCAAGTTACGGATGACCCGTGTAGAAGAGAAGCCTAATTTATCATTATCATGCCCATTCAATTAACATATCCTTCCAGAACCCAAGTTCACACCGCACATTCAGCCACAATGTGACATCAAAAGTGTCCCTCGAAGAGTGTCTTGGTGGAAGGGCTAACTGTCAGAAGTGTTGCTAAAGACTGCATTTCACAAGTTCTTGCTTTGAATTTTCAGTGACTAATCACCAGATACATAAAAAACAATACATGTTATCTTTTGTGGTTTACAGATGCATTTTGTAAGAAACCTGGGACTTTTTCGGATCAGTCATTCTAGGTGAGTGAGTGAGTGAGTAACTAACTAACTGACCAAACAAAAACCAACCAACCAACCCACTCAAATAACTATATACAGCAGAGTTCTCTTTGAAGAGCTACTAGTTCCAACTAACAGTTTCTTATCTAGTCAAAAAATGACCCACATTATGTGGAACCCAAAGTTTCATCAGCATGTTCACAGCAGCCTGCCACGTGTCCTAATCCTGAGCCAGATGAGCCCATTCCATGCCCTCCCATCCTACTATTTATTAAATACATCAGTAATTGTAACTACACAACAATCTCCATGGAGAAAAGTTAACACTCACTCACACATTACAAAACCCACAGAATCTCCTCATGCTATTTCCTTAAGATCCATATTAATATTATCCTCCAGCTATGCCCAGGTCTCCACAGAGGCTTCATCCCTTCAAGTTTTACAGCAATACAATTTGTCCAGCAATCTACAGGTTAGCTCACTATTAGCTCAGAGGTGCATCATGCTGGTAATTGTAACTCACCTTGACTCATTGCTGCTTTCTGTACACAGAAGTTCTGGAGCAACAGTGCCAGAATGATCAAGTTCTACAGCAGGATGTGGTCTCTCTCCATGACTCAGTTCTGCAGAACTGCCAGGCCTGTCCACATAAATTGGTTCTGGAGATGAGATTGGCATATCTCTGTGACTCAATTCTGCAGGTGAGACGGACCTGTCTGCATGACTCAGGTCTGCAGGAGGGGGCAGTCTGTCAGACTGGGTCAGTTCTGCAGATGCGGTTGAACCGTTTTCATGGTTCAGTTCTGCAGGACAGATTGCTATGTCAATGCAACTCTGTTCTGCAGATGTGACTGATACATCTTCAAGACCCAGTTCTGCAGAGAAGATTGGCCCATCCACATGACCCAATTCTACAAAGGAGACTTGCCCTTCGGTACAGAGCAGTTCTACAGAGCAACTTTGTATCTCTGCATGGCCTGATTCTGCGAATGAGATTGGTCTGTCTGTGTGTTTCAGTTCTGTAGATGAGAATGGGCTGTGAGCACAACTTAGTTCTGCAGAAACTGGGCTGTCTGCATGACCTAATTCTGCAGAGCTGTTTGGCTCACCTCTGTGACTGAGTTCTGCATGACTGAATTCTGTTGAGAATAGCTTGTCAGTGGGAATCAGTTCTGCAGAGGAACCTAGTCTGTCTCCTTGGTTCAGTTCTAAAGACAACGGTATGTGTGCACAATTCAGTTCTGCAAGGGAGTGTGATATGTCTGCAGGGCTGAGTTCTGCAGACGACATTGGTTCCAGCTGGCACCAGTTGTCTTCGAATCCCAAGTTGAGGTGGCAGCATGGGTCCAGGTCCTGTTCCAGCAAGCTCTCCAACTCTATGAGCCTCTCTGCACTGTTGCGGGTGAAGTTCTCAGTGGTGCTGGCGCCATCCTCTGCACCTGCCGCCACCACCTCCATTTCCTCCACCTCTGGAACAAGGTATGACCGTCAAGCCACCATACACATATGTACTTCAGAGCAGCAACATTTCATTTATGGCTGTACAAGGCAAGACACTGTGAATTTATCTGCCGTGCAGACTGTATGTTGGTGGACTGCAGCAGGTCGGGTGAGTCATGTGACGGATTGGATTTGGAAGGACTTGTCATTACTGAGTTGTGTGTACAGCAGTGACCACATGACTTGCCGGTTGGTGGTGTGCAGGTGAAGAGGCAACCAGGTAACAGACGAAGCACAGTGCGAGCACCAAAACTGTTGTATATCCACATCAAAAACTCCTCACTGACTGACGCTAGAAATGTACTTCCAACACAGCAAATGTTTCTGAAAGCCATATAACGCTGACTGGCTGTTGTACGGTGAGCCTAGCAGCAGACACGCCGAGCCGACTGCAGCTAATTACAATGTTAGGCAGCTCGGCTGGTAAGTTATTTGGCCACATACACTGGCGCAGAAATCTCCTGCAGGGCCTGCAAAAATCACGAAAACCTGTGATGCAGAGTCCGCATTCTACTGCTAGAATGACTGTACTCCGTCTCACACTGCGCTACCAATGCCGGCCCATGGAGCTGACCACTCTCCGGCATCTAATACCGAGGGTTAGAAAGCGTGGAGTTTTACCTCTGCCTCAATACGTCATAGCAGCTTAGTGTTCATTTGTGATTAACTGGATATCCAGTTCTTCTTCCGGCTGGCCGTGTGAGCGTGTATGCAGTAAAATACACTACAAGTTCACAGTTGGTGAACTCGATGTTTGGGATTCGGACTTTCCGTGACCGTTAAACCCGCCCGTTCCAGGTTCGACCCCTGGAACCGGTTTCCCTGAGATGTAAGGGTTTTATCTAGAAACTTATACAGAAATATTTGTAAAACTTTTCATTGGCAAAGCACAACACCCGTTCTGCTCACACTGCATTTTCCCGCTCGGGGCCCCCAGCTTAGCGACCCTTGTTTAGATAGGGGATGCGAAGAAGATGGGTGCAGGGATCAAGTGACAGAGTGGCTATCAGCTGTCGTTAGTGGCGCGGCGCATCATTAGCCAAGCAGCTTCGACTCTGTCAGTCAGGTGATGCCGGCCTTATTGAGAATTTTCGCAATGCGTGGTCACAAGCAAGAAAATTTTATCCACAGGAATCATTTGAAGTGTCTAGGCAGCAGGAGGGTGCAGGCAGTGGAGCGACATGCAGCGACTCGGCTCCAATAAAGAGGCTGTTTCACCAATTTTGACTGGACCTGTCTTACCCGTTGTCTCCACCCCCTGATGAAAGAGTCCCATTAGAAGGTAGGGTACACCACCCATTTTAAAACACTGTTTCGAATTTTCGTGAGTGGTTCCTACAAATCGTGATGGGACCACATGACTGGCATCTTGTCTTCTTCTACTCTCCTGCTATTGCACAGATCACTCCCAGCTCACTCTTTATTAAATGACGTTGATTGCTTTCATACTTCATGGACTGAGATTCTCCTGCTGTCATTTATTGTATTCAGCGCTTTCAGAAAGTGTTTGTGTTTCAGTAAATTAAACTTCACGCTACTGTGTGAGGTTATTTTATATCTACATTACTGCCACTGCAGTCCGTGCGCGAAACCAAATAAGTGTCTTCCATTAAAGACTAACTCCGATGTTAGTGAGGGTTTTATTGGTCCATTTTAAATGTACCGCCAGTTCAACATTCAGCAATTCTACGTTCTGCCCGCACAGAATGCGTTTGTGTGTTGTGTGTTGATCTGAGAACAGCAATTATTTCCCTATACAGCATTCACTGGGTGGTTTTTACAACCGAGACGGACAGTGTTTACTGCGCGGTACGGACTGATTGTTGAACTATATTTCATGTTACAAGTCTGTCGACCCCGGCCTCCCTTGGGAGATCAAGGTCAACACTTGGTCAGCATACTGCGCTGACTGTTGACCCCGGTCTTCCTTGGGAGGGAGACCGGGGTCGACAAACCTGTCAAAAGGGGGCCATGTCGATATACTGAGTCGTGCCCAATTGGCACTTCTTGACTACCCTGACTGAGGTTCTTTCCGTGCTTTGCCCATCAGTTGTAAGGCGAATACCAGGGTACAACACGCAAATACGGGGCCTAACCTTAGACATGACAAATAATATGTCTCCTCAAAAGGCCTACTGCATCCTGATGAATGGTCCTCAATTTGCCCACGTCGAGGTCTTCAACCGCGACGGGAAACTCGTTAGCGTAAGCGCAACCCAATTTATAGTCTGTCACTGAGCCCAGCGATGCGGTAAACGCAGGTACGACTAAACAAACAGACCGAGGGGCGGCGACTTGCGCGGAAGCCCTCAGCTCTTCGGCTGATTGGGTGGTTGGTTGCTCAGCCCTTAAAGGGATCACGAACACTACGTCTCGCGCGCACGTTTAAGGGCCTCAGTACGATGTGTAAGGTTGACTGCCACTTGCCGCCATGGTGTTCCGCGATACGAAGGCCATCGTGACGCAATACCGGGAATGTGCGCGCGCATTGTTTCACCGACAGTGAAAGTGGCGCGCGTGTGTCGTGCATCGCAGTCTCTCCGTATTATGTCAATTATGAATTCTGTTTTTTACCAGCAACATTTTGCTGCACGCACTGTTACCAAATGTGGCGGCTACAATGGGCTGTGACGTCACGTTCCCCATCCTGCGCTAGCAGCACTACAGCAGCCCACGGGCGATGTAGGGGGGTCGCACTTCCTGCTTGTCCCGTTACGGTCCGGGCACAATGGTCATGCCATTGCAGGTCAAGAGCAGCACACCACACAGCTGAACACACCACAGAGTGCTCCAACAGCGAACACGTGAATAACTGGCATGGGAATCCATTTTGAATGTAGAACGCCTGTTTGGTTGTAATGACGTATGAAGTGCCAGGAGTGAAGATGGAAAACGGCTTAAGTCTAATTTAACCAGTGGCGTACAGAGGGGGATACCCCCCTGCCGAAATTCCGAAGGTCCTCCAAAATCGTGCCAAACTCAACCCGATTGTGAAAACTGTTAAAAACTGCTGAATTTAGGACACCAACACCCCATGATGTTCGAAAAAAAAAGCAGTTAGAATTCCAAAACTACCGCCGGTTAGCAATTGCTTTACATTAGCAATGACAAATAAATTGGTTGTCATCGTAAATAGTTTTAAAGTACCAAAAATTAAGAAAATTTTACTATATGAAATGAAATTTCTTGTACCAAATTACAGCTGCCTCCAGAACCCCTGACTAGGGGGCTACCGCCCCCAGATCTCCATACTCTCTGTCCTCTGTCCTCAACTGAATTTGTTGAACCCCCCCCCCCCCGAACAAAATTCCTGGGTACGGCACTGAATTTAACGAAATACAAACACCTACTGGAAGGATAAATACATTCAATGACTGAAGGACAAGATGAAAGTATCGAACTTCCTTCAGTGCAAAACAGAGGCCGAAGGGCACTCGCCAGCCACGTGGTCTCATCCCGATTCGTCGGAACATGTCACAGCATATCGAAATAGTCGCATTAAGATGCGTGATCACGAAATGTCAAAATCCCGAATACCGAGAATCTAAGTTTCCTTTCCAAGACGTGCTTCCCAGATCTCACTCACCTTTCAAGTTAATGTACTTAAGGAATGATGCAGAATGCAAGCCCAGGAATTTCTTCAGTGTAAATTTTCTAACTGTACTTCGTAAAAAAATTCACTCCATCGAAAGATGTTTCGCACAAAACTTACACACTTCATCATGTCTGTTTTGTTGCGTCATCACTTGCTACAATATAAGCCGTGAACCACGAATACCAAATTTAGTACATATCCGTTCCCGAAGACTGCATGCGCCGAAAGAGTTGTTTAATATTAGGAGCTCGACTGCTGTTTGACAGAAGGCACGGACGGCCTGTCGCACCGCAATGACACCGTATCGGCTGGTGCCCTGGGCACTGTTTGCTACAGAGCAAGGAACTGAACTGTCGGGCGATTGCGAGAGCAAAGAGAACGTAGGATGTTATACTGCTGACTTCAAACACGGTTATTCACACTTTAAAGACACAAAATAAAACAGTGAAAGCACTTCCAGATTTCCGAGAGAGCTTTGTTTTTTAGAAGGTTCCCAGGCCTAGCCCGTTTGTCCTGGTAAGAGCAACGTGTAGATGAAGATGAGTGTGGAGCATTGGTGGAATGGTATGGCACAGGAGGCACACTGTGAGACTGTACTGGGTCCGCATGCCGGAGTGCGAGGAAGTGAAATCGCCGACAAGCTCTCAAGAGACGGTTCTGTTCAACGGTTTGTTGGACCTGAGCCTTTCTTGGGTGTCTCTAAGTAGAATATACGAAGAAAGACAAAATGCTGGATGGAAAACCAGCATCTGGTATTGTGGCGTAGTCCTTGTAGCACACAGAGACAGGCTCCAGAATTGATTTCTAGCCCTGACCTGGCTACAAGGGCCCGATTAACGTCCTTTAATGTGGCACAATCCAGAGTTATTATTGGCCTCCTTACTGGACATAGAACCTTGAGAAGACATTTATATATAATGGGGCTGAGTAATAACCCCACTTGTAGGAAATGTAGTACTGAGGAGGAAACCTCAGTCAACATTCTGTGTGAGTGTGCAGCCTTAGCCTCACTCAGACACACACATCTGGCTTCCTTCTTTTTGGACCCTGAGAATATCAGGAAACTAAGTAAAGGGGCCATCTGAAACTATGCTAAAGGAACAGGACTTCTCTAATTTAGTACAAAACATAGGGCATAAAGGGCCTGTCTTACGGCCTTAGGTGCATCGGGCCCGGAAGGACTAGAACCAAAATACCATTCAATTCAATTCAAAACGGCACGGGAGAACAGGAGTACCTGGGGAGAAACCTGCCACAGTGCCACTTTGTGCACCACAAATCTCACATGGACTGCTCTGGGATCGAACCCGGGCCTCCGCAGAGACAGGCTGGCGATTTTAAAGACAAAAATTAACCTGAATTATATTTATATTTAAAGACTCAGCTCGTACCGCGCAGTAAACACTCTCCGTCTCGGTTATAAAAACCAGTCAGTAAATGCTGTATAGGGAAATGATCGCTGTTTGTTCTCAGATCCATATGAAACACATAAATACAGTGTGTGGGCTGAACGTAGAATTGCTGAATGTTAAACTGGCGGTACATATAGTGACCACTGGGCTTTAGAAGTTTAAATCTCGGTTATACAAACCAGACAGTTAATGCTGTATAGGGAAATAATCGCTTTTTGTTCTCAGATCCACAAAGATCACATAAATACACTGTGTGGGCTGAACGTAGAATTGCTGAATGTTAAACTGGCGGTACATATAGGGTTCATCAAGAAAACAGGCAGAGTTTACCGTTATTTTTCGAATTATGATCAGACTGTACGCACCTCTAGTCACTCCACTATACAGCCGCGCGCTGAGGGGCTGTGATCGATTTGTAACGATCACAGCAGCGTGCGTGCCGTGTGAGAGCGATGGAACAGAGCTGATAGGTCGGCTAGCTGTATGAGTGTATGGAGACTAGCATAGAGAGCACCTGCTGTCACTGGGCGAACGGATATACAGACAGTACGTGCTAACAATGGGCCTGGGATTTGGGCGAATTGATGTACAGACAGTATGTGCTGACACTGGTCCTGAGATTTGGGCGAACAGCTGCACAGACAGCATGTACTGACACTGGACCTAGGATTGGGCGAACAGCTGTACGAACAGTACGTGCTGACCCTGGGCCTTGGATTTGGGCGAACAGCTGTACAGACAGTACGTACTGACACTGGACCTAGGATTGGGCGAACAGCTGTACGGACAGTACGTGCTGACCCTGGGCCTTGGATTTGGGCGAACAGCTGTACAGACAGTATGTACTGACACTGGACCTAGGATTGGGCGAACAGCTGTACAGACAGTGCGTGCTGACACTGGGCCTGGGATTTGGGCGAACAGCTGTACAGACAGTATGTACTGATAATGGACCTAGGATTTGGGCGAACAGCTGTACAGGCAGTACGTGCTGACATTGAACCTAGGATTTGGTCGAACAGCTGTACAGACAGTACGTGCTGATACTGGACCTAGGATTTGGGCGAACAGC
>Ga0123354_10006761_pt1 | contig 17102 bp, 14 predicted proteins | sample TergutLab28metaG_2_FD_97872 | JGI IMG/M metagenome (GOLD analysis project Ga0123354, IMG submission 97872) | Labiotermes labralis P4 segment gut microbial communities from Petit-Saut dam, French Guiana - Lab288 P4 | ecosystem: Host-associated > Arthropoda: Insects > Digestive system > Gut ...
CGCTCAAGGAGGCATTCTTCCGCTTGGACCAAAGCGCTGGCTTACCTTTTAATCTCCGATAGCAGTCCGCCACAGCGCATCCGGCGGTTTCTGAACTGAGGAAAGCAATCCCCTTGAAGATATAACTACAGGCAATGCGCCAAAACAGGAACAGATGGCGTGCTGTTGGAAAATAACGGCGAGATATGCGCAAATTTTCTAAATGCAGACGACACATCCCGTGCAGATTGCCAGTTAATCCACCTAGCCCCATACAGACATACATCTGGTCAAGATAGATGAGATTGTCGGTTGTGGCTGTACGGCAGAAAAAATCGTAATCGCTCGAAACACGCAAAGTTGAATCAAAGCATTCGGTAAAAAATAACCGGTTACGCTGAAACAGCCCTTGGTGCGGCGCTGGCATGCCGAAGGGAAAGTCCTTTTCCAACGCGCGCGAGGGAACAATGGTGTCCAGAGCGCAACCAGCGGCATTGACCAAAGCGACAGGCGAAGCCGCATACAATATATGACTAGGCAAAGCGGCCAGTTCCTGTGAAGCATCAGCTAAGGCGGTTGTGTTCAGAATAAAATCATCCGCTCCCAAAAACAAAACCCACTGCCCACGTATGCGCGGCAGCGCCTTATTCCAGGCGTCGTAAATACCAGTATCCGGTTCAGACACTATACGTAACGCCGGCAAGCGGCGGCGCCAGGTTTCGGCAACGGCCACGGTGTCATCCGTGGATGCGCCATCCTGAATAATCAGCTCAAAATCCCGGTAGGTTTGACCAGCCAGCGATGCCAATAATCGCGGCATGGTTGCGGCGGCGTTGCGCGTGGCAGTGATGATAGTAAAGAAGGGAGGCGCGTCAGGCATGAAATTTCACTGTTGAGGCTTGCCCGCGAACAGTATCGGCCCAGGGTAGGCGGCGATGTGCGTGTCGCAGGTCAACAGCGTCAAGCCTTCCACTTTTGCCTGGGCGATAAGAAGTCGATCAAAAGAGTCTTTATGTAGATTGGGCAGTTCGTTGACGGTAATGGCGTGTCGGCCATTTATAAAAAGTTCCTGATAGCCGCTGTCCATAAGCCCTTGATGAAGGAGGCGCGGGTCAACGCGAAAATCGGGCCGGTTTAAACCGAACTTGATGGCCACTTCCCAAAGGCTGGCCGAACTGAAAAACAGCGTGTTACCTGGATCTTCCAACAAATCCTGAGCCTTCTCTGGTAATACTTCAGGACTGTCCGCCGCCCAGATGAGAATTTGCGTATCCAGCAGCAGCTTCATTCCGCAACCCGAAACATAGCCTCAATTTCTTCTTTTCCCACTTCCTTAACCGGAGTTGGAGAACCAAAACGGCCTTGCAGGAAACCCAAACGCTGCCCTACCGGCTTACCGGCCTTGGCTGCGATCACAGTCTCCCCCTGTGCCACCATGTCCACAAGGCGGGAGAGATGGGTTTTAGCTTCATGTATGTTGACCTGGTGCATAATGGCCTCCCCCAGAAATGACTAAGTTTCAAAACTCAGTCTGGCAAGAATCCGCCGACCTGTGAAGGTATCGTGCAAAGATACGAGACTGTAATGCAAGTCGAGAAGGATGACACTATTCAGATTACAGACCCATTATAAACCCGCTTGAGCTTCATCTATGTTGGATTACCACCTACGAAGTTTACGCCATAAAACAGTATACGCCCTGTACAATACCATGCTGGGTTTATAGAAGATTGTCCCTTGTAGTTTTTGCTTCACACGCTGTACTTTACCTAATTTCAAGCCAGGCGGTTGCATACCGCCGTTTTGCGAATTACTTTCGAGCATCCCAGAAAAATGCTTCTTTTTATTTGCACTGAGTTCAAAAAAAATAGACTTAAGAATATCCGCCGCCATTTCTTTATGCTCGGGAAACACATCAGCGCACGCGCACTCAATATGTTTTCCATATTGTTCTTCTGGAATTACCTGTAGATAGCGCTTTAACTTTGGCACCATATCCCGTGACGCATGCTGATAGAGCAATTTTTTCAACAATAAAATTCCGTCTTCATCATCTTTCAATTTATAAGCATCCGCGAACTTATCGATATCCGGCCATATTCGCAAAAATGATGTAAGATGCACAGGAGTTGGGAGTCTATGTGTCGTTGAAATATCATTCTGAAAATAATTTACATAATTATCGTTAATTGATATGTATTTCGTGCACAATGCTGCAGCATACATAGAAAAGAGGACATCCTCATGATAGTATCTTTCGAGAAATAGAAGATTATTATCCTTAAGAAATTTTGCGCGATAAAATTTATTCCAGGGGATGGTTCCAATATAATATTCGGCGAGATACCATAGTGCTTCCCGCCCTCCCTTACAGGCAAAGGCAAAGGCGTGATACGGCTCTATTCTTCCATCCGCAAAGGCTTTTTGAGTACCACAGGCGACAATATCCGCCTTATAGTGTTCCGCTATTGATAGAAGCGCCTTCAGCGCCCCTGGTTCAAGCCAGTCATCGGCATCCAAAAAAAAGACATAATCTCCAGAGACATGCCGTAAACCCGTGTTCCGCGCCGCGCCCTGCTTTTTATTCTCGGCATGATGAAGCAGCCTAACCCGCGGATCAGCCCCATATCGTTCTCTGACAACATCCACCACATCGTCCGGTGATGCGTCGTCAACAATCAGAACTTCCAAACGCTGAACTTCCTGACTCAAAACCGAATCAATAACCCGGCTGATATATTCCCGGCAATTGTAAGCAGGGATAATAACACTAATACTACGCTCTCCGGCAGAAGGCGGCGATAAAGCGAGTCCTTGACGCTGGCTCCTCTGGTTTGCCGCTGCCTGTTGCTCGACATAACCGGCGCGTCTAGCGACTAGATAGCGCTCACGCTCTTCATCCGTTAGCCGCGCGATATGCCGGTCAAGATATGGAAAGGTAGCAGGTTGCCAGTAGTCATGCTGGACTTGCGTTTGGTGCGTTTTTGTCTTCAGGCCGTCTATGAAACAACCCAAGGTGTATTCAACCTTGGTAAAAGGATAACTGGCCACCACATCCAACAAAAACTCTAGGTCCATGGTGGCGTAATTCGCTGTATTGAAAGGGCACTTCTCCTGCACTTCCCGGCGGTAAAGATAACCGACAGGGTTATGACAAAAGGCATTGGGCTCCCAGTGGCGTAACATGCCTTCCAACGTAATACGCGGCGTATTTAAAAATTCCGCACCCAAGCGTTCACTTTTGATAAGAACATTCCCGACCACAAAAGACGCGCCCTTTTCGAACTCAGGCACAACAGCGGAAAACGCTCCAGGGAAAAAATAGTCGTCCGCGTTCAGGTAAACAACGATATCGCCTCTGGAACGGGCAAAGCCTTTGTTCATGGCATCCGCCTGCCCGTTGTCTGGCTCTGAAATCCAACGCAGATGTGGATATTTTTTCAGGATATCCAAGGTTCCATCTGTGGAGCCACCATCAACGACAATATGCTCCCAGTGCGGATAATCTTGCTCAGCGACGCTTAGTATAGCGCGTTCAATAAAATCCCCGCTGTTGAATGAAGGTGTTATGACGGAAATGAGCATGCTACCTCGCCGTATCTTTTATGCAACGGAGTTTAATGCCACGAACATCGAAACGCATAGTACCAAATCTTTCAGTCAACTTTTCTTGGATTGTGGGGTCAGAAGGAGTCCTATAAAAATATTCAATAAAATATCTGTTGAAGGGAGAATTCATAATTTCCAGAATATGCTCATTTAATGTCTTCCTATTGATAATTGGCGAATCATATATTTGCCGTATAACCGCATTTTTTACATCGTCAGGCCAATCAAACGTTTTCTGAATAAATTCAGAACCTTCGTCTCTTGTATAAAGAAGGTGGATATTATCAAGTTGCCGCAGATTAACGAAGTTTATATTATGGTCAAAATAACAATGGTGTCCTGCCGGAGACGAAAATACTGGCTCATATTGACTATGCAGTATGCCGTCAGGACGTAAAAATCTATAAATAGACTCGAGGCATTCTTTTATATTTGTTACATGTTCAAAAGTAGAAATAGATATGACTATATCAAAATAATTATGAAAAATGTCATGTGCATCTTCAATATCTGTATCAATTATGAAACAAAATTTATCTTGTAAGACATCAATAAAATTATCTATTGAATAGATCATTTTACCGAATTTATTTGCGCGTGGAGTATTGTTGTCATTATGAAAATTTTCCCACTTTGTAATTGGATCGAGACATATGAATTGTTTTGCCCCCAATTCGCGCATCAATTCTTCGGGAATATTAGAGCCACCGACATCAAGGACCCTTTTTCCTGACAAAGAATATTTTTTGTGCAAATCTAGAATGATATTATGATGATATTCTGGGAACGTATCGGAAATATACTGTCGTGTTGTAAAGCCTTGTTTCTGACAAAGCAGCATATTCTTAAATGATTTAAAAAATGCGCGCATATATTTCCACCCCGCTGTCACGCGCCTCAAGCGCGCAATGTCTTTAATAAACCACCACACCGGCAGCCATAACCATTCTGTTTTTCTCATGAAGCTTAGATTCCTAATCCGTTGCCGCAGGGAGACCGGAGGAAGCATAACGCCGCCAACCGGGGAATCCTCTTTTTTAAGCGGCATATGCTGGTAAAAACCCTGATACGCTTTGGTGCAAGGGGTGAGAATGAATTCCTCCAGGCGATCCTCCACAGCAAGCCAGCGTTCATAACCGGCGGCAACGGATTGCCGCGCTGCCTCGCCCAGCTTGGTAAAGCGAGAAAAATCCAAGGGGGCCGGATGCTCAGGATTATATAAAAGACCGTTCACGCCATGGAGGATATATTCGTTCATGGTGCCGTTATCCGGCGCAACCACGCACTGCCCCCTGGCCATGGCCTCCAGAAAGGATTGGCCGATGCCTTCCTCACGCCGAGGGGCGAAAAAAATATTGGCGCGCTCGAGAATATCGAGAAAATCCCGCTTCTTGGCAAACCAGGTTGAGGTGACGATATTGTACTCTTTTCGCTCCATTTCTGTTGGCAGACTAGGTTTCGGAGTGTGCGGATCAGGCGCGATGTGCAGGTGGACAGAGTCAAAATGCGTCTCCCCCAGTAGCGTCCGCACTATGGGCCAGGAAACATGCTCTTCATGCCGGAGCCAAAAAAAGACTCGAGGAAGTTCTGCCAGCGGCACATAATCCTTGGGTGGCTGATAATAACGGACAGAAAAACTGCGCAGACCGAAACCGGTGGCAATGGCGTGAAGGGCGGATGAAAAGCTTAGTATTTTGCATCCCTGAAAAAATTCCCAATACCAGCCCAAGTGATAATGAGGGCCGGAATGGATGCCGAACTGATCCAGCATGGGAATATGGATGACATTGGGGTGGAGTTTGCGGAAATGCGTTTCCGAACTGGCGCAGCGGGATTGAAACATGATGACAACGTCATAATCAGCCACATGGCTGAACGGAACCGCCGCCCCACCCCGCCACTCCTCATCCCAAAAAAAATCCACGCTATGTCCGCGTCGGCGAAGAATGTCAGGCAAAAATTGTGTTGATTGCGTTTTCGCGTGGTATGAGTGATCGACGTAGGCAATGCGGGCCATGGACGCTTATCTCTCCTCACTGGTTACACGTTGCCGTTCCGCTGCAACCAGCAAGTGGGCAATATCCGCCATCGACTGTTTAGCTCTCCAGCGTAAAATGCGAGCGGCTTTTTCCGGGTTGGCACTGCTCACGGCGATGTCCGAAGGCCGCATAAGCGCGGCATCCTGCCGGACATGTTCTTGCCAGTCAAGGCCACAATCACTAAATACAGCAGCCGTAAACTCCCGCAAAGAATGAGTGCGGCCTGTGGCGACAATGTAGTCATCCGCCCGCTCGTTTTGTAGCATGAGCCACATGGCCTCGACGTAGTCAGGCGCCCAGCCCCAGTCGCGGGCGATATCAATATTACCGAGGGTCAGCGTTTCTTTTGTGCCGGCGGCGATACGGCAAGCAGCGCGCACGATTTTTTGCGTGACAAAGCGCGGTGGCCGCAAAGGAGATTCGTGATTGAACAGGATGCCAGAACAGGCGAACAAACCATAAGCCTCTCGGTAGTTCGCCACCTGCCAAAAGGCGGCGGCCTTAGCCACAGCATAAGGGCTACGCGGATGAAACGTTGTTGTCTCGGTCGCTGGTTCTGGCGTATTGCCAAAACATTCGCTGGAACCGGCGTTGTAATAGCGGATATTTTTACCCACAAAACGAATGGCTTCCAAAAGCGTCAGATTCGCTATGCCGATGCTGGCAAAGGTGTCCACCGGCTGCTCAAAAGAAAGCCCCACCGAGCTTTGCCCGGCGAGGTTGTATATTTCATGAGGTTCTGTTTTGGTGATGACATCCAAGACACTACGAAAATCCGCTGGATTAGCCGACAGGACTTGCACCGCATCCCGGATGCCCAATTCGCGCAGATTAGCGAAGGAGGCCAGTTGTGCGTCGCGTGAGGCGCCAAAAACCTGATAACCTTTGTTTAATAAAAAGCGTGAGAGATAAGCGCCATCCTGTCCGGAAACGCCAAAAATCAAGGCATGCTTGGCCATGAATTATCCTTGAATGTCCGATTTGCGGAGCTTTGAACGAAGTTTGCGGAAAAACCAGAGGAACGGGTGTCGCAAATTCCAACGGAACATCTCAAGCATACTAAGCCGCGCATCAACTTTGCCAAACCGCGCATCAAGCCCGTCAACTCGGGCATCAAATTCGTCAAGTCGCGCATCAAGTCCGCCAAACCGTGTCTCAAACCTGTCATGCCGGGCATCAAATTCGCCAAGTCGCGCATCAAGTCCGCCAAACCGCGTCTCAAATCCATCGAGCCGTGCTTCAAGCCCACTAAGCCGCGCCTCGAGCCCATCCAGCCGATTATCTATTCGCTTGTTAACGTCGCTGAGAAAAGATGCTAGAGAGGCAATCTGGTTCTGCACTAGTTCGTCAAACAGAGGATCGTCTGGTTTCAAACCTGGCGCGATCTGTGCTTTTTCAAACACTTCCGTATAAGCGACCGCGATTGTTGCCGGATCAAAACGTCTTTCGGCAAAAGCGCGGGCTGCCTCGCGCATGCCGGTCAAGCTGCCACGGTCCGCGATGATTCCCTTGAGTTTTTCCGCCAAGGCTTGGCTGCTGGTTTCTGTAACGAGAAAACCTGTTTCTCCCGGTAGCATGGTTTCAGGGCAGCCTCCCACATTAAAACAGAGCGTAGGCGTGCCACAAGCCTGGGCCTCGCAGAGAGTCAGAGGGAGGTTGTCTTGTAAGGAGGTATGAACGAAAATCTCCGCCGCGCCGTACAACTCGGCCATGCGGGTTTCATTATCCACATATCCGAAATGATGAATGGGAAAGGCAAGTTCCGGCGGCTGTCCGTGGCCATAAGTTACAACAGTTACAGGAGCGTCCAAAGCTTCTTCGGACAGTAGCGTCAGCGCTTCAAACAGAATTTTTGCATTTTTACGTGGGTTGCTCAAGTCTTCGCAGCCAGACAAGATGACGAAGGCATCTTCCGGCAAACCCAACTTTTTCCGCAATTCATATCGGTCTTGCGGCGGTCGGAAGCTTTCAATAGCTAAAGGGTTCGGAATAGTCGTAACCGGATAGTTCTTAAACAAGACGCTGCCTTTCACTTTTTCGGCTAACCACGCACTCGGAGCGACAAGCGAAGGGCTCAATAAAGGATAGAGTTCAGCCTTTAAGGAAAAGCACCTGGCGCTTGCATCATCCTTCCCGGTTCTTTTTATCAAAGGACAATCGCGGCAGATCGTTTCAAAGCCTCGGCAGGTTCCGGCATAGTGGCAACCGCCGGTAAAAGCGTTCTCGTCATGCAAGGTCCAGACGACTTTTTTGCTGGCCATGGCTTGCAATAGAGATGGAGAAAACACCATGCCCGCGACCCAGTGCAGATGGATAACTTCGGCGTTGCGGATAGCCTCGGGCAAGGAGCCCAGGGGAGCCAGAGCTGTCAGAGTATCGGAAAACAATTCCACGGCATTGGCGCTCAAAGTCTCCGGTGTTGTTAGATCGCTCCAATATTTGAATAAGGCGGGAAGCCAAAACGCGCTATCATTACCCAGCAAAGGGATGTGCAATGGATTGCCTGAACCTTCCAGAATAAAAAAGGAACACTCATGCCCGATATCAGTCAAAGCGCTGGAGATGCGCCAGGCGGCGGCGCCAGCGCCACCGGAAGCAAGAGTGGAGAGAATGGCTATACGCATATTGGTTTTCTCTAAAGCTTGGCGCCTTTAGCGTTGATATTTCATGTGGTTAAGGTGGGGACAATCATTGGTCATCGCCCATAGCAGCACACTGGTATCCAGTAGCGCCCTCATTCCCCTCAAAAGCGGCTAAAATTTCTTGCGGTAAAAGGACGTCAAAATCATCAGGAATGGTCAGTTTGCCTGCCAAAATTCCGAGGCGCTTTTTGGGTTTGGATTTTGCAGCGGCGGTAAGGATAGCCTCAGGCAGGCCATAACCGCCGATAAATATGGTTTCGCCGTTAGCCGCGCGTTTAACAAGCTGCGACAAAGAACTCTTGGCTTGATGCATATACACTATGGTAGCGGGCATATTCACCTCCAGAATTTTTCTCAACGCAAGCCTAGCTAGAGCTTAGTCCGAAATCAAGAGTTTTGCGCATATCTACATCATTCCGGGAATTAAGGTCTATGACCGCAAAGCCTCCATGTACAGGCTGTCCGGTTTATAGATGGTGCCGTCGGCATTGGTGTCCAGATGGAAGCGGGAAAAACCTTCAATAGTCGAGGAGTCGGCATTCATCCGGCGGATATCGGTAAATCCGCAACGGCGCAACAGCCGGATCAGGGAAAGTTCGTCGTACATCCACTGATGCGGTTCGCCACCTAGGCGGAAAGCGCCTACTTGTTGCGGGTCTGTCGAAGAAGGGGGGAGCTCCATCCCCTTGCAGTGTTTACGGACATTCAGGTATTCCGTGCCCACGCGGCTAATGATGAAATTTTCCGCCGACACCTCCTGCCGCGCCCACAGCCGCAGCATTTCACCACCGCTCTGATGACGGCATAACTGATCAATCAGCTCCACAATCATCCAGTCGTGCCGCCCCGCCGCTTCCTGGTTGTCTGGATTGGCTCGCGCCGCATCCAATTGCTCCAGATAAGCCCGCGCAATCTGTTCCAAATCCGGTACGACAATTCGCAATATTCCCAAAGATTTTAAGACGCGGGCGCATTCACGCAAAAATTCTTCAGCGTCACGCGGGGTAAAATGCTCAAGACAATGACTAGTGTAAATGCAATCGGCGCTTGCATCGGGCAGCGGCAGCCCTTGCCGCAAATTATGCTGAAAGACATTGCTATTGTCGCCATGACAATCAATGTTGATCCAGTCTGGGTGCCAGCGGGAGCCGCAACCGAGGTTGACGAGAATTTTAGTATCTGATTGTTGTTTTATCTTTAATAATTTCTGCAATGTCATCATGATCTACTCAGAAGTTTTTGTCTCGTCGAAGATATTTTGCAACCAACGCCGCGCTTCAGCACGGATCGGCACGTCTCGCAAAACCCAATGCGCGGTATGATTGGGAAAGGGGAATTCGACAAACGTAAAATTACCGGAAATGCCAGTTCCATCTAAGTACCGCTTTATTTCATCGTAACCGCCTTCCTGTGAAATCCAGACAGGGCGGCGGCCGAGGCGTTTCAAACGGACAAACGCGGAAATCCTATCGGCTTGGGGATACCCCCAATTTTCTCTGACACCATCGAAATGACTGTGACAAAAGAAACCGGCCCAAAGTGAAGCAACTTCATCATCGTGCAATCCAATATAAAAACAGGCGATGGCCCCACGGGAGAACCCGGCCAAGACAATTCTCTTGGGGTCTCCTCCATAGCGTTCACAAATCTCTTGAATTGTGGCAATGAGATATCGTTTCGTTTCTTCAACGTCACCCCACCAAACCGTGGCGTTTTGTTTAAATCCCGATGAGGAATCGATAAAGGGGAGGCAAACCCACACTGCTTCTCTTCCTGATGTTAAACCGTAACCGAGAACACAGCTTTCGGGTGTCCCGTGAGATATGCTGATACCATGAGACAATACGCTATTTCCTGGAAATTCAACAATAACAGGAAATTTTCGATCCTTTGACCAATCTTCCGGCAAGTAAAGCGTATGGTAAACACTGGTCTTTTCCCACCCCGTCGTGGTCATCCGAACTCGGATTCCGGGTTTTGGTGGCTGCGAAACAGCGGCAGGCAAGGTGATATCTTGCGGTATATCAATTAATGTCGGCGTTTCGGCATGGAGACTGAACGGAAAGACGAAAAAGATTAACCAGAAACAATAGAGAATTTTTGAATTATTAAGTTTCATGATTAACCCTATTGTAATCTATTATTTCTTTCCTTCAATTTTTCAATATGAACGGCATAAGCCGCAATATGCTCCTTCCACCGGGCAATTTCGGCATTTGGCAGACGTATCGGGCCATGCGGAGGCCCGCCTTCCAGCCATTGTCGTATGGCCCATATATCACCGCGCGGCACTACCGGCAGATTGATATCACGGGCAATTTCCTGGCTTCGGTTGTCAATACCCAAAATCAGAGATGGCACGCCGTACTCTAAACATAACGCACCCGCATGTAAGCGCGTTCCAATATAGTCTAACGCTTCTTGTTCAAGCAGTTGGTAGATAGCTTTGATAGCGTGCGGCAGGGGAACAATACGCTCCCGCGCCTGCCTAAAGGCTGGTAACGTCGCTACATACATCAAGTCTTCACTGCCTTGCGGGAAAAAAAATAGGGTATCGTATGATTCTAAAAGCAATTTGACAAGACTGTTGTCAACCTCCGACTGCCGATTGTAATCTGTCAGGCAAAATAAGCACTTTCTGTTATTCCGCCTGCGCGTGGTATCATAACCGTCAAGTTTCCATAATGTGGGGCAGCTCGTATTCAGCACAAAAGGAATATCACAGAAACCCAGATTATGAGCTGTGTACGAATCGCGTACCGAGTGCGGCAAGGAAGGATGTAAAATTTTATTATAATAATTACGAGTGATGGAATCCGGAGCATCCTGGTATTGCCACCAGCCAACGCCCAGCAACACAGCGTTGAGTTGAGGCGGGTTTGTGTAAAAAGGAAAATTAGAAGACACTTTCCATTGGTTATAGTCAAGAACATGCGAAGAAAGTAAATTCGTCCCAGCAACAAGAACTAAATCAGCCCGCATCACCTGTTGGAGCAAATCCGAATGAAGAAGCTGATGGCTGGAAGCATTGATAATATCCGCCCCTGGCAATACTTCGGCAAACACTTGGTCAATGGAACGGCGAATGATGAGGTCACCAAGGTTGATAGAAGGCATGCCCTCATGTTTAGAGCGTGACGGATCAAAAACAAAAACTCGCAAGCTATCCTCTTTATAGTTCGTACCTAATCGCAAAGAAATATACTAAACACCTAAATTGCCTTTTTAGAAAATCTAAAAATAGTATTGCGTTTATGCTCAGTGACGGAAACTAATTCCATAGAATTTACTTTAAAGAGCGACACCACGTCGCTCTTTGCAAGATCATTTACCCAAAATAATGATCTTCTTTCTTGAATCACAGGAAAATCATCAATAGCACAATATGAGACAAGAGCTATTTGGCAACATTTTGATATAGAATTAATGAACCATCTGTAATCTTCAACGTATTCAAGAACACCGCTTATAAAAGCAACGTCAACATGTATATTAGGAAATTGATGGTGATTGAAATCACAGATAATGGTGTTGTCTGATCTTGAGATGTAATCTACTGGATAATATTGTGTGTCTGCGGGTAAAAACCCCTTCAGCCATTGCATTCCACAACCAAGGTCTAACACACTTTGCTTTTGTTCAATAAGTGAGGCCATAATGGCAATGCGTCGCTTCCATGCTTCATCAAAATATTCCACATTTTTCCAGCCTTTCTTATGAATTTCTACATGTTCTGTGGTTCTTGTTGATTTTTTCTCCCCCCAAAAAATAATTCTATTTTTTTCGATATGCTCTTCATGTATTAACGAAAAGTAGCGTGAGAAATTCATCCTAAACCATTCGCGCGTATACCACTCTGGAACAGGGGGAGGGGGGGCTCCTGATAAACCATCCCATAATCCCAGGGGCATGAATTCTATACCAACTAACTTCTTGCTATGATCACCTATGGTTTGCAATATATAATCAATGGGTATATTTTGCGTAAGCAACAAATGATGAGTTAACGCAAAAGCAACTACAGCATCCGCACTAATTCTTTCTTTATAGTTAGAAAAACGAGATGATATTGGATACATAACATTATGCAGCATTGGCGTTATGCTATTATTATCCATATTACTATTTTTTAAATGTTGATATAAAATATCTATGGCATTTTCATCACGATCTGTACATAATATATTTTTAATCCCTTTCTTCGATGCAAAAAATGAGAATAATCCGCGATTCCCTGCCAAATCTATAAGTGTATCTACCCCATAATTTTTTATAAAATCAGCATGTTTCTCAAATCGTTCATATGGTATTATAGAATTACCATCAAAAAATCGGTCGTGATACTTATTCCAATCTGTATTTATGTCTGGCTTATTTAATGAAGAGACTTGTTCTCTTAAAAGAGTAAGAGCCTTATAAGAAAAATTATTTATTAAAAATAAATTTTCATCATTTTTGCTAAATATTTTCACATTATTAAACAAATGTTTTTTTTCTTCTTTGTTTCCAATAATATGTTTTATATATGAATGTTCTTTGAGCTTTATATTTGGCGCAAAACGATTTTTTACATAATCAGATAACAATCTATTTGCAATATAAAACTCTCCACACGACCAAAGCTTAATAGGGATCAAGGCATTTTCTACAAATTCATCATACGCATTCCATGTGCCTCCTTGGGATAAGATAAAACTCCCAAAATCAAAGAACATTGGCTTATGTCCCAGAAATGATAAATTTGTTGGGTGCCCATCCTTTAATGTGTATCCATAATTGTTTGCTATCTTTAAAACATCAACCAGGGTTAATAATATGTCTTTGAACATGCTGAATGACCACTCACACGGACGAGTAGCATAAGGTATTTTTTCATGCTCAATTACTAATTCATATCCGTTAATATATATATCTGTGGCAATGTGTGTCTTTGGAAATAGTTGTTTTTCTGATAATTCTTTTACTAATCCGCAATTTATCAGGTCTAACGTATGATTGATGTATTCATTATTTATACATCTAAATACCCTCTCTTCAAAATAAAAGATAGTCCCAACCGGGTCAATCGTAAATTCATTTGTTGTTATTCTAGTATCTTTAAAATCTATCTTCATTTTATCTTAGGATATAATATTATTTCGCTAATTTATTGTTTGTACCACAATTGATGTTCTTGAAGGCAAATCAACAAGACCAAAGTTCTTAACTCGTGATGGGTATCTGGAAAAAGGGAGTACTATTGATACGATAGTAGTATTTATAGCGGTAACAAGACGTTGACTACCTTGCACCCAGTCCTCATAACCACAATACGCCATTTGCGCTGCAATATCTTGAGTGATAGCCGCTAATCCTAACGTCAGCGTATATTCACCACAGGCAATATCCAAGGTTATTTCATGGCACGAGAAAATACGTGCTGGAACACAAGTAACAGGTGCAGAAAAGACACCTTGCAACACTGTGCCCTTAGAATATATCGCAAGCCCTTTGTCGTTAAAGATGGTTACCCCTATAGCCGGGATATCGACCGGAAATTCCACCTGAAATTCCGTATACACTCGCATGACATATCCCTGTTCAAAAATGTTGGCTGGTTGATCCTTTTCATCCGTCAGGCAGAAGCGTAGCAAAGACGCGCCTGGGACGCACTGCTGTTTTTCCAGCTCGACATTAATAAAATATTTTACCAAGTCAGGCCAAGGATGGCCGGGAACCGCCTCTAGATTAGAGGAAGAGAGGGCCGGAGTATAACCTTGTTGTGGGCAGGTCTTTTCAACATTGTAGAGCAAATTCCGGCCCTGCACACTGCGATAATACTGCACCATCGCCTCTACCGGGTCCCCAATATACATTTGCCGTCCATGCTCCAACAGTATCGCCCTATCGCAAAACTCCGTCACATCACCCTGCGAATGGGTCACCAAAATCACCGCCATGCCTTTTTCCCGCATCTCACGCAACCGGGCATAACACTTCTGGCGGAAGAAGATATCCCCCACCGCTAGGGCTTCATCAACAATCAGCAAATCCGGTTGCCCGGCCACAGCCACGGCAAAGGCCAGGCGCACGAACATGCCGGAAGAATAGAATTTGACCGGCTGGTCAATGAATTCGCCGATGTCCGCAAATGTGATGATATTCTCTTCTTCCTGTTTGATCTGTTCCCGCGTCAGCCCTAAAAGAGCGCCAGCCAGGGCAATATTCTGCCGCCCGGTGAATTCCGGGTTAAAGCCGCTGCCCAGTTCTAACAAAGCGCAAACCCGACCGTTAATGTGAAAAGTGCCATCGGTGGGCGGAGTGATGCCGGCCAGCACCTGTAAGGCCGTACTTTTACCGGCGCCGTTCTTGCCGATTAGAGCAATGGCTTCACCAGGATACAGCTCAAAGGTCAGGCCGGATAGGGCGGAAAAAGGACGCGCGCCCAGACGGCGTGGCTCCACAAAGCAACCGAGCAGGCGGCGCTGCATGGTCGGATACAGCCAATAGCTCTTGCCAAGATTATGAACCGTGATGACTGGACTGGACATTTTACCTCACAGCACGTCGGCAAAGGCGCCGCGCAAACGCTGGAATATCAGAAGACCGGCATAGGCGAAGAGAATGGAAACCGCCGTCCAAGCCAAAAAGATACCCCAAGATGGCGGAATGCCCCACAAGGCCAGATTACGAAAAGTATCGACAAGAAAGGCCAACGGATTGACCTGAATAACTGGGCGGAATGCTTTGGGTACCGCCGAGGCGGGATAAAAAATCGGAGTCAGGAACAGCAAAATCTGGAGTAGAAACGGCACCACCTGTTGCAAATCGCGGATGAACACACCCGCCGCCGCCAGCATCCAGGATAGTCCAAGGCACCAAAAAGCGGCCTGCATAAAAACCAGCGGCGTCAGAAGAATATACCAGTGAAAGGCGCCAACCATGGCAGCGGCAAACGCCAGAATGACCAAAAACACGCAAGAGGTGGTGACGCTCACCAACAAGTTGACAATTGGTAAAACCGCCAGGGGAAATTTGATCTTTTTTACATAGTTGGGAACGGAGGTAATCATGCTTGGCGCGGCGCTAATCATTTCGCTGCAAAAAAAATACACGGTCATGCCCGCAAACATGATCAGCCAAAAAGGCAAATCTTCTTGCGGCCCGCTAATGCCAGCCTGTTGCCATTTGGCTTTGAGAATCACAGAAAATATAAAGGCATAAATCACCATCTGAATCGCGGCGGCAAGGAAAGGCCAGAGGATGCCCAAAAAACTCCCCTGATAACGCTGTAAAAACTGGCGTAAAGCCAGGTTGGCGATAAGCCAGAATTTTTCCTTATACCGGTCCATAAGTCTTCAAAATTGTTCAGCGCGGCTTGTCCGTGTCCAGACGACCGCTTATCCTTAGGAGAAATCCCGTGTGGTGGGAAAACGCGCCATGCTATTAGGTCAAAACTGCCTTGCTGTCAAGCTTCAGGTTCCGCCAGGATTTTTTCCAGCGACCGCCGCCGCATCCGCGAAGACGGCCTGAACCGCTTCCAGGTAGCGGGCAAGGCCATGTGCTCTGACGATAGGTTTTAGGAGTTTTTCCTGGCCTGGAAACGAGGCGATGAAATAGAGCCAGAACTGTTTCATCTTGCCAAGCAGATGGCCAGGGCCGGAAAGTGTCTCGGCGTAGGCCGCGAAAAGTTCATCATGAAAAGCGGTCAGACGCGGGAGAAGTTCCGGTGGTTGCGCGGGCGCTTTTATCGGCGATTCGCTGCTTAAAATGGCCTCGGCCAACGCCGGGTAGGCAACCGCGCCCCGGCCAATCATCCAGCCGCTGGCTTGAGGGAAACGGCGGCGCAAGCGCTGGAAATCCTCCAGGCTATTAATATCGCCATTGTAAATAACCGGATGAGCGCTGGCCGCCAAAGCGGCGGCAAATCCATCAAGATTGACCTGACCGGCAAACAACTGAATGCCTAAGCGAGGATGAATGATCAATTCTTCGAGAGGATAACTGTTCAGACGCGGTATAAGGGTAAGGATATCCTGGTCGCTCCGCATTCCCAGCCGGGTTTTCAGCGACAGGCGGCAGGAAAGGCGTGGCAACACGAAATCGAGAAGAGCGCAAATCTCGTCGGGTTTGGCCAGCATGGCGGCGCCGCGCCCTTTGTGCGCCACCACCGGCGCCGGGCAGCCAAGGTTCCAGTTGAGACGGCGGTAGCCGAGGTCTTCCAGGCGCTTGGCCATGGCCAGAAAAGATTCGGGATGATTGTCGAGCAGTTGCGGCACAACTGGCAAAGAACGGTTATGTTTCGGCAACAGGTCGGCCAGCGGGGCCAGTTTTTTGCCGCCCGGCTTCTGCGGATTGATGAAGGGGGCCACAGCTTCATGAAAGCCCGGAAAATGTCTGGCAATGGCGTCGCGGAATGGCCAACCGGTAACACCACGCAAAGGGGCAAGGATCAGGCGAAGGGTCATTTTATGATTTGAAAAATAATTATTAAATGTCAGGATCGATATGCTCAGGCCGCATAACATACTACAAAGCGCCAGCGGCGAAAATCCGCTTTCACTTTTCGAGGGCGCGGGCGCTAAAATCGGCATCGACTGCTAACGTTAGAGAAGTGGCCCCGGAAATTTGAACAAGCGGTTAAGTGATGGATCTGCTACATCAATAGCCTAATGGTGGGCAATGACATGAGAAGTGGCCCCGGAAATTTGGACAAGCGAATAAGTGATGAATCTGCTACATCAATAGCCTAATGATGGGCAATGACATGGGGCAGAGAAATGACCAAACGGAGCAGGCGGAATCATTCAGCGGGATTCAAGGCCAAAGTGGCGCTGGCGGCAATAGCGGGCGA
>Ga0123354_10006762_pt1 | contig 17101 bp, 6 predicted proteins | sample TergutLab28metaG_2_FD_97872 | JGI IMG/M metagenome (GOLD analysis project Ga0123354, IMG submission 97872) | Labiotermes labralis P4 segment gut microbial communities from Petit-Saut dam, French Guiana - Lab288 P4 | ecosystem: Host-associated > Arthropoda: Insects > Digestive system > Gut ...
ACGTGTCCTTGTGATATTCTCTCTGGCGTTAGTATGTATATTGCGTAGAGTGTTTGAACAGTTAGTCACCAGTCGTGCTGTCACCATGCTGAGGTATACCCGATGTAACATAGTGATTTTGATGGCTGCAACTGCGTGGCTGATGTTGTCCTTCAGTTCCTGTATCGTGTGCGGATTGGATTCGTATACCGTGCTTTTCAAATGTCACCAGAGAAAGTTTCTCTGCATACACTTGAAAAGTACGGTATACGAATCAAATCCGCACACAAAACAGGAACTGAAGGACAACATCAGCCACGCAGTTGCAGCCACCAAAATCACTATGTTACATCGGGTATACCTCAACATGATTAGACGTGCACAGCTCTGTATTGATGCAGGAGGCAACCACTTGCAACATCTTCTATGATGGTACATCCTTTCAGCATCTGGATACTGTATTAATTTCTGTATTAAAGCTACGCTACGGAACCGGGCTACTTTTTCGTGGCCTATCATGTGTATACACTATTTTTTTATACAACGTCTTTAGGTAATAAACCTTTTACTTACATTGAAAGCATACTCAAAGGTTTTGACTTGTACTTAATTTTTGGATTAAGTAATATAACCCTGATATGAACACGAATATTTTGCATTTCATTGATATGAGAAAGTAGTGGTAAAACAAAGTTGTTCCCTTGCAGGCCATAAGGCATATGGGCGAGTGGAGGCTTCGGTCGCCGCCCTTTTAACCTCGGTATCGGGAAGGGTGAATGACCGGCTTTACTTTCCGACCGAATTTCTTATGTCGAGTTTCCAGTAACCATTAAGTAGGCCAGACCGAGCCCAGAGCAGTCTGGATTCTTTTGGAGATAGAAAATCACATTCCCTGCAGGAATTCGAACAACGATTTCCCGGCAATGCAGCCTGTAGTCTGGTCACTGTAACGGCTACATTTTCTCCGCCACATGTTAAAAATATAACAGTTGTTACGTCTTATTAAATGTGCGTTGTTTACCTTTGACTCTAAAGGGAAATAAAGGAGAACAAGATAACAAGTAAAAGAAAATTGTTGTCTAAACCGAATAACATTAACTCTGTTTTGAAGCCAATTTCCAAACTTTTGCTACGATATAATTTAACAAATAAAGTGATCACAGGGAACATTTATGCTCTTAGCCGAAGGAAAGTGGTGACTTCTTCCCTACTTGTAATCCCAGAATTTGGGATCTGAAAGCGTTAAACTGTCATGATGCCTCGTGCATTTCCCAACTACATTTGTTCTATGCATAAACTTTACTATCTTTATCTTTCACCTTTATTTATGTCCTTTTTAGCCTGAGATCAAGGAATGTTTTATTTAACCATTACTTTAAAATGAACGGAAAAGTCTTTTATGCTTAAGAGATTTAGTGTCAGAAAAATACCTTAAAATGAGTACCATTTTGTGACGCCTTGGTTCGGTGCATTCCAGTTCAGTGTAAGGGTCGTGACTAAATACAACAAAAGCACAGTTCCGGTTACAGAATTAACGTTTCGTTGTCACCCAGCTGTGTCATAGACAACTATTCCATTACAAGTTGACATAAATGTCGAAATGCTTACCCGAATACTTCAGAGTATCAGCATTCGTTTTTTAAACGAATAAAGTCTCTAACGTCTGCTCTAATGGCCTTGAGTTTGATACAAGTGTAACTTGTAAATATTGAGTCATCGTGGTAGAATAAATTGTAGACTGCTTGCAATATGATCGTATCAGAATTTTTTTTGAGTTTATCTCTAAAAATTTAATTCTCTGTTAATATCGATTTTTTTCTTGGATTACACACTGTGATCTCTTCTGATCAGATGTGTGAAAGTGTGAAGAGAGCAAGAGAATTTTAATTAAAAACGCTTATTTTAGATGCGTGGGAAAGCCATTTATCGCGAAGTTCCAGTCTTCGTAGGAGGAAACATTAAAAGAACAAACCTACGAGTCTATAAATTTCACAAGTAATCCGTACACTTCGTCCGAGTGTTCGTGCCGCCGAGAATATTGCATCTTCCGTCACGCAGCATCACAGGGAGAATGGACGTTACTCAGGGAAAAAATTACACAGGTAAGAAAATTAAATTATCAATAATAATTGCATAAATAACTGTCCACATATCTGAATGTATATTTATTTTTTAACATTCCAACGTGTTTTGAACTTAACAGGTCATTATCAGGCTAAAATACATTTGTGCCTAAGACATATGAGAGACGCGTAAATTGCTTTTCAGAATTTAGATCTCAGTTTTAGGTGTTTACTATGTTGAATTATTAATATGATTTAAAATCAGTACATAAAATTGAATTTTGAAAATGTGTAGATGGTGGTGATGCGGGCGATGCAATCTGTTGTTCCCCTGTTTTTGGGTGGTTAAACTTTCGATGTAGTTCCCGGCCGGGTAAGATATTTTATACTCGGGCTGAAATGAACTGTCCTGTTGTAGCCGGTACTATTACTGATCGGGAACACTTAGTTGCTTCGACAGATATTTGCAAAATTATGAATTAGAAACACACTACCAGTTACTTTATTGCGAGTAGTGGGCCGGGTAGCGGTGGGCCGGGTAGCTCAGTCGGTATAGCGATTGGCTACGGGCTGGACGGTTCGGGATCGATTCCCGGTGAGGAAGAGATTTTTCGCTTCGGTCCAGACCGGCCCTAGGGCCCACTCAACCTCCTGTACAATGGGTACCGGGTTTTTCTCGGGGTTACAGAGCGGCCGCGGTGTGACGCTGACCACTCAGTCCCTTCTAGTGCCGTGGTAAAGAAAGAGTAGAGCTATACCTCTACTTCCTCTACGGGCCATACGGCCTGTACAGAGCCTCAGTGCCTGTACAAGGGTGCACTTCACCTTACCTTTACTTTATTGCGAGTGGATGCTGTTGTTGTGACTATTACTCCAACCCTGAAGATTTAGGCAGCACTTTTCCTTAGAAAGTCAGTACATTTGTACCAGAATATGTGAAGTCACTTCCGAGGAGGCAATAATGTACTGATTAATTAATAAATATTTTCTTTGACGCAACAGCCCTTATTGGGCCAATACCTTCTCGTTAATTAATTATTTGTTGTTCTACTTTACCAGCCCATGCCACAATATGGTTTGCATTTGATGCACCAGTAAAGAACACCACATTTTAGTAAGGGATTTTCAAATTATAACGCTGCGACCCTGCCTGTTGAAGTGAACAGAACCAGTAAAGCGATGTCATGCGATGGAAAATATGTACATGATGTGGTTCACTGACTGTAGGAAACAGCGTGATGTAATAAGAGAACCAGACTGACAAAACAGCTGTAGTCACCAGGTCGGCAGCAATGGCAGAAACTTCCAAAACTTTTATCCTTACAGGTCATTATCAACAGAGAAGTAGCAAATTGTGGGCGTAAAACGAAACTCCACTAAGTCCTAAATTCGAAATTAGGACACTAGGCAAATATTTTAACGAAATGTTAGGGATGGAAATACTGTGTACGTACTTGTATTAATATTTGTATATATATATATATTTGTCGTTTGTCTCAAAATAAATTAGTTTTAAATAGAGTAAAGTATATATGTACTAAGAACCAACAAAATATACACTTTTTTTCAGTTAATGATTTAATTAAATTATATTATAATTGAATTAAACAATTAAGAACCAACAAAATACATTTTTGTGTTAATGATTTAATTCAGTTACATTATAATTGAATTAAATTATTAATGAAAAAAGTGAGCATTTTGTTGGTTCTTCTTACACGTGTATATCACAATGCACGGTTCAAAAACGTAAAAAAATCATAAAGTACTACATTTTTTTATCAGGCTTTAGTATTATTTTTCTTAAAATATTTTTTGTCGCACTTACTGCGGTTTCCTTCCAATAGCACGATACATACCGACACACCAGATAAAGGCAGAAGGAAACTTGCTTCTTGGTATGTGTGTATTCGGTGCAAAGGCCGTCAAGCATGATGACTTTTACGAGCAAAATGTCATGAGCCATACGACTTCCGCCATAAAATATGGAGTTTACATTGTTATAAATATTATCATTAAGACATAGTGCTTCACGAAATAACACTTGGAAAGGTAGAATCAGCGATTTCCCAAGTATTGATGCCATGCTCTTTTTACAATAAGAAGGAAGTGGAAGTTGCTGTTAGGGAATACGTACGTAGTTGGGGCGACAGGAGATTTTATATCGGGAAGGAGTATTGTAACTTGTGCCAAGGTGGGACAAATGCGTAAGTGTACTAAGAGATTGTGTTCAAAAATAGCTATACTTGAGTGGAATAAAAAACTATGTTAATTTCGTAATGACTTCGCCTTTAATTTGCATGATTTAGAAAATTTTGCTTGTTGTACAAACCTCATACTTGATATTGGGGCCCGAAAATAATATTTTGACAAAAGAAAGTGTGCTTCACTAAAAAAAAGGGAATAAAAAATGCCCTTTTTTGGGTCTCACGAACTAACGAGACAGGATCTTGTTCTCTGCCCCTTCAGTTCGGTTAACCATCCATTTTAATATTATTCTCTCTTGATGCTCAAATTTTCTTATTTCAATGACTTTTCCGAGAGTAAGCAGTTCTACCCACTGCATTGGTTGTACCCCGACCCACGAAGAACCTGCTTGATGTGACATTAAAGCCACTACAGTCCGTGGCTCTGCGTCTTTTTCATGTCTCCATTTTGAGAGATGAGTAATAAGGCTTTATTCGAGAAGTGACCATTTGGAACACCTGAGCATAGATTGAAAGTTATTATTAAAATGAATGTAGAGAAATTGGTTGTGAGGTTGTGACTAGACCCATCTGATTCAGAAAGAGTCCTGTGGCAGGTAATTATAAATGCGGTAATGATACTTCGCATTTAATAAAATATGGGGAAATTTGTTGTCCAGATATGAGACTATTTGATCATTAGGAAGAGGTGTTTTCATAGACTTGATTAAACACATAATAGTAGGAAGTCTGACTGCAAGATTGTTGGATTCCTGCTTTAGATATGAACTCAAGAGTAGCAGGAGCGAGGCAAAAAATATAAAACTTACAAATACATGTCTTTAACTCAATCAATTATTTTACCAACCACTGCACATATATAAATTTGTAAAATGGCGTGATACTGGCCATTATCACGCCACGAAACACAGAACGCACATCCATAACAGGGCACTCTTGGCAACACAACAAAACACGGCATGCTGCCACAAGACCAACTGGAATAGTGAAATTAATATGACTTTTAATAGTGTAACTTTAGCAAGGACGATGTAGCTCCCTGATGATGGTCCTAGGACCGAAACATGTCGGAGCGTTTATAATGTTTTAATGTTTTAAAGTGTAAATTTTACAAATTTATATAAGTATAGTGGTTAGTAAAATAATTGAGTGACTTGACAACATGCACGGTATAACAATGAAAGCATGTCTTTAAAATTTCGAGAATTTCAATAGTTTTATGTCAGAGCCTCAAATTTCTTCAAGAGGCGTATAACACGGTCATTTATTAAGGATTTGACATCATTTGCCCATAAGAAGTCGAAGTGGTTGAAGTCATCCCACGGGACACAATAGAGATCAACAACGTTTGTCAAAGTTCTGTTCAGTTTCATAACATCCTGGAAAAGGGGGAAAAACAAAATATTAATTAAATACGCTGCATATCTTACTAAATACCACACAGTGTTGTGAAAAAACATAAATATAACCTCAAATTTACAAAGATAGAAATCCAAGACACCTGAAATACGTAGACACAAAGTCAAAATTTATTTCTATATTATCAGCTTTTCATGCAGGATTAACAGTGAGGAAAAATGAGGTCTTATATCATTTTATAGATCTGTGTGTTGCTTATCTCTTCCCAAGTACTATGTATGTACTCTGCATTACTTGAAGATGGCATGATAAGGTGAAACTTGTGGTGAAGAATTCTATATCCTTCAAACAATATGTTTAATTCGAAATAATTTAAGTATTATCAGAACGGGAGGCTCAGAGTAAAATTTATTAATTGCTAAATCGTTGATACATTTAGAATCCGTACATGTACAAACAATTCGGAAAAAAATATTATCTTACATACTTGAGAACGTGGAATCATTCATCGTGTTTATTAATGTTATCATGTGAAATAGAGTTGTATTTTGTATCTATGAGATTTTAGGCGCGTTCGCAAAATTGCGGAAAGCAACTATTAGCTTTGTCATGCCTGTTCGTCTGTCACTCTGTCCTTCCTTCCGCATGGAACAACTCGGCTCCCACTTGACGGATTTTAGTGAAATTTAAAGTGTGATAATTTTTCGAAAATCTGTGAAGCATATAAAAGTCTCCTTAAAGTGAAAACAATAGCAGATACGAAGTCTGTAAATATTCACAATCACAACCAACTCACTTGTAAATAGTTGCATTTATATGGTAACTAGTTTCTACCATAAACTCTGGTAAACATCGGGCCATAACACAAGAATCTGAAACACAAACAGCAACTAAAAGCATAATTTATAGATCTCCCCCTCATTATCTTCATTACGCAACTTTACCATAAATGGTAACTGCGTTATACTTATCAGTCTACAATACAACACGCCGGGACTTAACACAAAATAACGCCGATGCGCACTTTTCGTGTACTTAATTAAGTTACCACGAATCGTCACGGTTGACGAAACAATACATCGCCTTCGTCCAATGGGAACTGTGCAATAAGTTTTTAAAAACAGTTTTCTAAATTAAAAGTATTTATAAACTTTTAAAAATATCTTTAGGCTTGTTTGTAACTTTTTATCTCAGTATTTAACCAACTTGATGCACAAAATTTTTGTTTTACAATACGTTTATTTCATGCCTCTACATGTTTCGAGCACATGCGCTCATTATCAGGAGGTCAAAATTACATAACACAGCCTCACACCTATAGGTGCACGAGACGGCCACCTATAGGTGTGATGATACCAGATGCTGTGTAATGCAATTTTGACCTTCTGATGATGAGCACATGTGCTCGAAACATGTAGAGGCATCAAATAAAACTTATTGTGAAAAAATTTTGTGCATCAAGTTGGTTAAATGAGATAAACATACTGAGATGCACGGTCAGCAAAACGTCAAATTTTGTTTGTAACAGTTTTAGGTACGTTCGCAAAATTGCGAAAAGCGACTATTAGCTTCGTCATGTCTGTCTGTCCGTCCGCATGGAACAACCCGGCTCCCACTGGACGGATTTTCGTGAAATTTGATATTGAGGATTATTCGAAAGTCTATTGAGAAAATTCAGGTTTCAAGAAAATCGGAAGAGGATAAAGGCTATTTTACATGTAGACCAATATTAATTTTTTTATCATACCTCGCAAATTTCTTCTCAGAGAGAGAAATATTTCAGACGAAAGATGTAGAGAAAATCAAAAGACACATTTTGTTTTCAATAACTTTTTTCTTTAAAAAAATCATGCCGTTTATGAGAAAGCATGGAAAAATATTGTAGAGCGGCGCTGGCTACAGATGAAATTTGGCGAATGCGCATTGCATGCTGGATACCTAAGGCTACAAACACACACACTCACAGTATGTATTACTTATTGCTTTTCCACTGCAACAATGGTTGCACGAACGCGCCTCCATGTTACGTTATACATACATTGCCCGCCTTGTTGCTTATATATTTTGCATATATTTTTAATGTATCTTTTATGTAAAGGGGGATATCTTCAATTTATACATTTGGTTTCTATATATGTTCCAAGTCCCCGTGTTAATGACTGATGATGACCCGAGTTCACCGTCGAAACTAGTTGTAATATAAATAAAAGCATTTACAAGTGAGTTGGTTGCGACTGTGAGTATTTATGTACAAACTGTACTTACTACACAAACGGGGCTATTTGATATAAAATTGAAAAGAAAATAACGAGTACTTTGCATTAAGACCAACACACATTTTTTATAGTGTCTCACTCAGTTCTTCTCAGAAAGAGAAATGTTGTGGAGATAAAACACACAGTTTATGTTTAATAACTTTTTTCGAAAATCATGCCATTTATGAGGTAACGTGATTTAAATATTTAAAATTTGACCTGTTTTACTGTGCGTTCCATTGGATACAGTCCTAAGAGCAGACATTTTATCAATAATATAAAATATTTTGGAGTAAAAATTATAAACGTAAGATTTATTCTTGTAAAAAATTTTCATATCGAACGTTAGAGTGACAACTTAGGATAGCTGCCAGAAGTAAATATATTTGTATATTAAATAAAATAGTGTACTAGGCTATGGGCTGGGCGGCCAATTGTCTTGTTGCAGGCAGGCCCAAGAACGTTTTCACTTCTACAAAACGTCCAGACTGGGCTCTGATGTCCAAGGGACCTCCTCTTCAGCGGGTACCTGGTGCTCTGTCCCGGGTATAAGGCGGCTGGTGTCTGAAATTGACCACTTACCTCCATCTAGTGTCAAATTTGCAGGTGACTGGAGCTATACCTCTGCTCCCCTTATAGGCCTTCACTGCGTGCAGAGGGACGCTTATTGAGTGTTTTAATTTCAATACTAAGTAGTCTTAACTGTTAAACAAACAGACTACTGAGTGTACGGCTATAAGCAGTAAAATCTTCAGAACGAAACTCCGAATTGCAGTGAGTTTTATACCTATAACTTAATACTCTGAAAGGAACGGTACACTCACCCCTCGCTTTCCGCAGCTTCGTACTCCACGGTTTTGCAAATTCACTGTGTCACTCCCACATACAAAAATACAACCTTGGCGGGGGGGGGGGGGGGGGGGGGGGGGGGAGGGGGGAAAAGAAAAAGAAGAGAAAGAAAGGGAGGGGGGGGGGGGGGGGGGGGGAGACAGCCTGGGTGTGTTGCTAGAGTCGAGTGTTTTCAGTCTGAGGTTCCCATTGTTTCTTTAGAGACTAAATCAGTGATATCCACAGCATGACGTCCTAGAAGACTTGAATTTGCAGTATATCCTCTATTTACAAAAAGACGTGGCCAACTATAGACCAGTCTCGTTGCTACCCTCATTCTCAAAGCTGCTGGAGAAGGTCATATTCAACATACTTCTGGCTCACTTCAACAGTAATTACAATATGGTATCTAAACAATTTGGATTGAGGTCAAATTCGTCAACCAAAAACACGCTTTTGACTTAATTTATGAAATATTAGAAGCTTTAAATAAAAAAAAAAAGATTTGTGGGTGCTTTTTTGTTTGATTTGGAGAGAGCACTTGATTGCATTAGTCATGGCATTGTATTAGCTGCATTAGAATTTATGGACTTACAGACACAGCATATAGCTTAATCAAATCATATCTTGAAAGCAGATATCAAAGAGTCAGTGTAAGTAACGATTTTTCAAATGAAGACACAAGCTCCAACTTGGGGAAAGTAAATTGTGGTATCCCTCAAGGATCGATCCTAGGACCCTTGTTGTTTCTAATTTATATTAAGGATCTGCCTAAAATACCACTCAAAATCAACTCAAATGGAAGTTACAAAATACAAGTCTAATTGTCAGTAACCCTAATCACAGTATCTTTTGAGAATGATATTATTATGATTTATAAAATTCATCAGTCCTTTAATACTAACTTGCTGTCATTAAATTTTAAAACCCCCCAATTTTATACAATTTTTTACAAAAAAAAACAGTTCTTTTAATAATTTGGTTATGGAACAAAATAATAAAAAATTAACAATTACCACCTCTAATTTAAAATTCCTAGGAATTGTGATAGATAATACATTATCCTGGAAGGGTCACACAGATAAAACTGTAACTTGATTGAGCCAACCCTGCTACATAGAGTAGTCAAACCATTTTTATCACAAAGTATACTTAAGATTATTTATTATGCTTATTTTCATTAATTAATGACTTATGAACTGTTATTCTGGGGAAACTACTCACATAGCATGGAAGTTTTTAGATTATAGAAGAAAATTATTAGAAATATGATGGGAGCCAGAAGCAGAGGTTCCTGCAGAGAGTTTTTTAAAATTTCAGGAATATTACCTTTAACAGCTCAATACACAAATACTATAACCATGTTCATTGTCAATAATAGAGAATTTTGTATTATATATCATTAAATCTGGAAATAACAAGAACTTATTTCAGCCACAATCAAATTTATGTGTCTACCATAGGGGTCCACATTGTGCTGGTATCAACATATATAATAATCTTCCTACTCCAATAAAGCTGTTGTCATGTAATTATAATCAGTTTAAAATATTTCTTAAGGATTTCTTACAGTTACATTCATTTTATACTTCAGCTGAATATTTAAATTACAGTAAGAACTAAACCTGTATGTATTACATTCTGCTAATGTTTGAAATTTATGTGAGAATCTTATTGTAGAAGATTTGAATTGTTATGGTGATGTTTAATTTTATTGTTAAACCATGACTATGACAGTTTCTGTTTATTTTAATTGGAATGGTATGCTTGATGACTAATTCTGTCTCCTATGGTTGCATTACCAAAAGTGGAGTATTTGAATTCATGATAAATAAATGAATGAGTGACCACACTTCAGCCTTGAAGTGGACAGCATGAAAGTATGCAAGTATGAGACCAAGAAAGGTGACATCCTGTTTGCTCCACATCAAAATTTAAGTCAATTTCTTCTAGAATACAAATAGTAAAAATTCTGATTTTTGTATTTCTACCTCCACATGTAGGCCCTTAATGCCAGGCATGAATGGATCCTGTAATATTAAAAATGGCCTGTCTTAAACACATGAGACCTGTCAACATCCATCTGAAACAACCTGCAACTTATATTCAATAGAAACATGGTCAAAGAACCCATTTACAAATAGCATCACATAGATTGTTACTGAAAGATGTATGGCTTTAGTTGCAGAATGTAGTCAGTTTGATAGGACATGTTGCACAATAAATTGGTGACAGGTGAAGTAAATGTAAATTTCACCCTGTAACATGCCATAAGGCACAGGGGATGGGTAGAGGTATATCTCTGCCCTTTCTGTAACCTCACCACTAGATGGGTGTAGGTGGTCAATGCCACGCCCCAGGAAAGAGACCCCAGTACCTTCGTGCAGGAAGCTGAGTGGACACGGGCTGTTCTGAACGGCTGCAGAAAATCTCGTCGCCACTGGGGTTTGAACCCCGAACAGTCCGTCCCCTATCAAATCGCTATACCGACTGAGCTATCCCAGGCACCACCAATGGCCAGTGCTGCTTAAAAAATTAAGATGTCAACTTAAAATGTGCAGAGGCATGCCTGCTGTTAACCAGTAGGAACCAAAACACTTACTGTTAACCTTGTCAAAAATCACACATCTGTCCTTGCACTCTACAGTGTGTTTCTTTCTTTTATTTCTTTTATTTTACAGTAGTTCCATTGATTAGGTCTTAAGAAAACAGGGATGGGAGCAGATAAATTATTTTCAGGGATATGACTTGGAATTAGCTGGATCAAAGTAGGAGTGTGGTGACAAAATTCATTGTTTCATAGCATCTAACTAACTACTGAACCTTCACTGCACAGTCCTTGTTCTGATGTTAGCAGTCACTCCGCACTCTACATATTCCCCACCATTTATTGATGCAGAAGTTTAATTGCCATGTTCACCGTAGTTTGGTGTGGGACCCTATCTTACCATCTCCCAAGTGATCTCTACCCTGCACATTTTCTGGAAAAACTTTCACACATATCTGCCATTTTCATTCAGGGTACCTGTTTTTACCATGTCACTCTCCTTGGTTATCATCCTAATTTGTATAACAGAAAAGAATTAATAGTTGTATACACATGAACTGCATGTGAAATACCCTATAACAGGATATTGGTTGGTTGGTTGGTTGGTTGGTCAGTCAGTCGGTCGGTTAATTGTGTTATTTGTTAGTTGTTTGGTCAGTCAGTTGGTTGTTTAGTCAGTTAGTTGCTTAGTTAATTAGTATGTAGGTTGGTTTTAGTTGGTTAGTTAATTTGTTTGTTTGTTAGTCACTCTGCCATTCAGTCAGCCAATAGCCACTGTGATAAGCAATTTTGACATCATTTTTTGCATCCTAACTTTTATTCCGTTCCACACTTGTTGTGAGAATTCTTTATTTAAATTTCTAACTTTCACTTATTCTATATATAAAAACAAGGAACTTCAATGTAAAACTTTCATTGTTAATTCAGTAATTATAGATTGTAACGTAAACTACGTATATTGTGTAATTTTTCATCATGCTGACCATCCCAGTTGATATGAGGTACCAAGGCTTCCTACACCTTGGTAATTGTAGGCACGTTGTACAATGGAACTGTCCCAGTGGTTTGGCATGCATTGCAGTCGCCATATTTGCATCCATCTTACATCGACATACTTCCTCATAATTCTGTTTGTTGATTGCAGGTGTTCACATCAATCTTCACATTGGAGTGCTTCCTGAAAATTCTGGCACTCAGCAAAGAGTATTTTGCTTGTGGCTGGAATATTTTTGATCTTATTATTGTGTCGGCTAGTTTGCTGGACCTGTCTTTTGAGTTAATGGACAGCCTGGTTGTTCTCCGGTGTTTGCGTTTGGTAAGTGGCAACTTGTACCTCTGTTGTTGTTTTGTTTCATTAAATAAACAGTAGAGAAGAGGTTAAGTTAGTGTCATACACAACTATGACATTTGAAATTTGAAAATGTGTGTGGATTGATAGCGTTGGTGATATAATCACGCAGTTGAGGTAGTTCCCTCTTCATCAGCATTGGCTTTTGGTATGAACATGAGTGATAAATGTAAACCTACATCACCTAGTGAGGGGCACGCGGTGGCACATTGGTTGAGGCAGTGTGATACAAGCTGGAAGTTCATGGGTTCGATTCCCGATGGTGTCATTGGAATTTTCATTGACATAATCCTTCCGGTCACACTATGGCCCTGGGGTTGACTCAGCCTCTATCAGAAATGAGTACCAGGAATATTTCCTGGGGGGTAAAGGCGGCCGGTGCGTAGGGCTGACAACCTTACCATCTTCATGTGCTGATTGTCTTGAAGTCTGGGCTCCTCAACCTCCTGGAACCCTCAGGGCCTGTCCTGGCCTATAGAGGAATTGATTTTTACATCACCTAGTGCAATGCGAGTGACAAATCGGCAGAAGACAGTCAGTATTAAAGACAAATTAAACATAATAAGTTGACTTGAAAAAAATTGAATGAATTGCTGACATGTTCCATAATGTGAGATTCGCTCATATTCGTGTACATACAATTTGTGATATTGCTGATAGAATTATAGGAAGTGCTAAGTCATGAACTAAAATGTGTTTGTGTAGCAAGACTGCCACAGTCCTATCATAATGAACCATACCTAAAACTATGGGAGTGAATCCCTTTCATGTTTATTGCATTAGAAGTAAATAAATCTATTCTGTAGAAGTGTATCATAATGTATGGAAATGTGTATAAACTGCCTATACACTATATATATATATACTCTACAGGTCTGTAGGTCCACTAGTGGTATCGTTATACACTATACAGGATGAGCTTGTCAATACCTGAACCCCCAGTAAATATGGCGTTTTTCAATGGGTATTTTATGGTCAGTTTGTGCACTTTCGATTCGCAAGATGTTTTTCAGGAACGTTTGCCTGGCATAAAATGAGACCTGCTCTGCTTGTACATGGACTTTGTTAGACACTGCGAGTTACACGTTACTCTGTTCCAGTTGCGGGTTCTGAAGTTGGCCCGGTCATGGACCACAATGAAGGTCCTCCTCAGCATCATCATCTCTACAATCGGTGCTCTGGGAAACCTCACTTTTGTGCTTGTTATTGTGATCTACATCTTCGCTGTGATTGGAATGCAGCTTTTCTCTAAAGACTACACAGAAGAAAAGTTTTTCCCTGATCCTGTTCCAAGGTACAGTCACATTGCTGCTGTGTAGAGAGTGTTGAAGCCCTTAATTGTTAACCTTCATCACTGGGGTACAAGACCATGTGCTGGTCTCTGAAATGTACTGGCGGATGGCCTAGCATTGATCTCTGTATGTTTAGGTGGTAACAGTTTAAATGTCCATGCTAAGCCAGAAAAACTCAGGTCATCAAGAGACACAATTAGCACTTAAATTCATCCACTAAAAGTTAATGCTGTTTTACGATCGTCAGAAATTTTACCTCCCTTTATTTGTTCTTTTACTGATATTTTGTACGTTCTGCTGTTTTGTCAAACTTTTTGTCAAATAGTTGAATAAAGATAGACTAACTTGATGTCACTTGCTTTATTATTTCATTATTTAATGAAGGCTGAAGCAGTGCTTCAGCCTGCATCCGGATACCACACCACCCCAGCCGAACCACACCGTAACACCAACACACATCGAACCAGAGCAATACAACCCATGAAATAACTCTTCAAATAAGTCGCAAGCTCCTGAGGATGGATGTACTAACATTTGAAACATGTTGAGCATTAAATAATGAAATAATAACGCAAGTGACATCAAGTTGGTCTCTCTTTATTCAACTGTCAAGATGATGCACGGTCCAATAAACATAAGATTTTTGTCAAATGTTGGATAACACTGGATTATTATAACTGCAAAGACCATAGTCCAAAGAAAGCTCTCCAATTGCACTCCTATTGGCAGTCCTTGCCCTGTACATCTAAATGTATAGTCCCAAGGCCAACCCATCCACTTCTGGTCATGACTGCAACATGTGGTTGGAAATTAATGTGTGCTGATGTACAAAAAAATAGTGAATTGCCATGGTTGTATCTTAAGGATGGAAATAACTCTTATTTAAAGTTAAATTCAGTTGCGAAAATATAAAATATAAGACAAAAAATATAAAGTTGAAAAATAAACAGAGAACTGGTGATTTAAATTGAGGTTTTGGATAGTTATAAAGGGCACAAGCAACTGTAAAGTTATTTGGTCGTTGTATGTGAGAACAAGGGGACCGTGGTAGCACAGTGGTTAAGGTTCTGTGCTACAAATCGGAAGGTCGCTGGTTCGATCCCAGCTGGTGTCATTGGAATTTTTCATTGACATAAAATCCTTCCAATCGCACTATGGCCCTGCAGTCGATTCAGCCTCTAACAGAAATGAGTACCAGGAGATTTCCTGGGGTTAAAGGCGGCCGGTGCATAAGGCTGACAACATTACCACCATCTTGTGCCCTTGTCATGAAATCTGGGTGCCTTAACTTCCTGGAACCCTCTGGACCACTGTAAAAGGACTGATTTACCTTTTATATCAGAACAACTTGATGCCTTGGCAGTTGGAATCATCTTTAAATAACACACTTAAAAAAGAACGAACTGTTTGATGTTCATGTGACCGTGCATCATGATAACTTTTGTATGATAAAACCAACCAGATGCATTAATTTCTCAAATTTATTCTTGGAATAAAAATCTGCATGTTTCGGACAGTTCCTCTGTCCATCACCAGCAGTTTTTCACTGTACACACAGCAATGGTATATGTAATACAGGTTTGCTGACAGCTTGCGAGGAGGATCAGGATGGAACACCCTGATCCTGCTTGCAAGCTGTATGACATATACCATTGTTGTGTGTACAGTGAAAAACTCCTGATGATGGACAGAAGAACTGTCTGAAACATGTAGAGTTTTATTCCAAAAATAAATTTGAGAAATTAGTGCATCTGGTTGGTTTTATCATACAAAAAACAAACTGCTGTTATTTTGATATGAGACCACGTAAACACGGAGATGAAGCATCCATTTTGTTTTATAGATGGAATTTCAGTGACTTCTTCCACTCTTTCATGATGGTGTTTCGGATATTGTGTGGAGAGTGGATTGAGCCACTGTGGGACTGCATGAGAGCTGAGAAGAATGCGGTGAGTAGGTGCTGCCATCTTCATGCAGAATGTGTGTTTTACGTGATCATGGCCATTGAACCAGTGACAACATGTACTGTGCAAATGAAAAACTGGCTGCACTTAACATAAAAGACATATTTGCACTTGCACTTGCAGTGCACTGCACTACAAGGACACGAAACTGTTTGAAATTGTATTAAATTATAAAAAGAATAGTAAGAACCAAGGTTATGTTGAAAGAATGCACAGTAGCAGTCTGTAAGTATACCGTGACCCTTTGAAGCATTAATTGTATTATATTAACCACCTGCTGTAACATCCAAAAACTTTGTGTTGTGCCCACACAGTGTTTTTATATGTAAAATTTCTAATTTTCTTGCAGTGTTTTGCTGAAGATGTAGCATCCCTTTGGAGTTGAATCTTCATATACAAATATAACTTCCTGTTTCTTATGTTCTCTACTGCAGATCTCACAGAGAACAGCCCAAGAAAAAATTAAAAATTAACACATACTCTTGCCGATGTGTCTGGTAGCCATGGCTGCCGATGTTGCACAAGCACTGAGAAACTGCTGGTGTCTGTGATGCAAGTTCTCATTTCCAAACTTCTCTTTCTTAATTACATGAGCAGATTTTAATTCATTTGAATTGAATGTTATTTCTACTTAAGAGCATTACCTACTCTGTGCTGTGTATTGTACTTTTGGGTAGGAGAGCAGCCATATACTTGGCGAAGAGCATGTACTGATGCTTGTGTGGCATTGGTGACATGCTTCCATCTGCCTGTCATGTTTGTGCATGTATATCTAGGTGTCAAATGATGTATTTTACACATTTTGTTGAACCATATCGATGCATTAGTTTTGAGCAACGTCAATTTAATTTCCTTAAAAATATATGCTGATCTGACATGTTGGGCATTGACAATTTTAATATTGTAATTGTAATTGTAATTTATTTGCGTTCTATAAATCCAAATCAGGATACAATCCTGTGGATATAGACATTGTCACTTACATACTGATATAATATACATAGAGTTGGAAGAATCTTAGCTGTAAATAAAGTACACCATTAAAGTACTTGAAACTAATTGTTCATTTAAATTTCAATGGAACGTCTCCAATAATTAAAATATTCCTTACTATTATAAAAGGAATCTGCAAGTAAAAACCTCTTTAAAGCACTCCGAAATGGTAATATATCATTGGCTAAGTCTTTGATTTCGTGAGGAAGGTTGTTAAAAATTTTAATTCCCGAGTAGTACACTCCCTTTTGAAACTTTGTTAAGT
>Ga0123354_10006763_pt1 | contig 17101 bp, 10 predicted proteins | sample TergutLab28metaG_2_FD_97872 | JGI IMG/M metagenome (GOLD analysis project Ga0123354, IMG submission 97872) | Labiotermes labralis P4 segment gut microbial communities from Petit-Saut dam, French Guiana - Lab288 P4 | ecosystem: Host-associated > Arthropoda: Insects > Digestive system > Gut ...
ACTTTACTATAATTATCAACATAAAACTACAACTGTTAATCTCTTCCCACCTAATGTGGCAAACTGCATTATTAGACTCTGTAATCAAATGCATATTCATCAGTAGCATTTTTAGTCAAAAATTGTAGCTGATATTTCTTATTTACTACTGATTCTTCAATTTCATGATTTTCAGAGCACTGATTGGTAGGATGGGTGTGAATTATGGATTATAGAAGGATGCGGAAGGAAGACAACGCAGTCTCTTTCGCTAATTGAAGCTCCTGAAGGTAGTTTACAAATCCACGGTAAAGCTCCCTGCCGACAGCCGGTATCTGGACTGACATTCATACAGAATGAGTACCTAATTCTGTGCAGTATTCTGGACACGAAATCAAATGGTGCCTAATATTCTGCAGTATTCTGAACATGCAATCAAATGGTACCTAATACTGCGCAGTATTCTGAACACGAAGTCAAATGGTGCCTAACACTGTGCAGTATTCTGAACACGAAGTCAAATGGTGCCTAATACTGTGCAGTATTCTGGACACGAAATCAAATGGCACATAATACTGTGCAGTATTCTGAACGCCATACCAAGTGGTACCTAATACTGTACAGTATTTTGAACGCCAAATTAAACGGCACCTAATGCTCTGCAGTATTTTGAACACCCGATTCAACTAGTGCCTGATACTGTCCAGTATTCTTAAAGCCAAATAAAATGGCACATAACACTGTACAGGATATGGAACGTAAAATCATATGGTACCTAATGCTGTGCAGTATTCCTCACGCCTACACTATGGTTCCGATATTATCCAGTATTCTGAACGCCAAATCATATGGTACCTAATGCTGTGCAGTATTTTGGAAGCGAAATCAAATACCCCATCTCTTCCATCTGTGACAACCGTTTATCCGAATTTTGGTAAAATATTCTTAATATATTTAATAATACACTTTAGATCACACCGCTTAAACACAGCTCAGTGAACACGTGTACTATCACGACGATGGTGAACTGGAAATATTACCTGAACAGCCATCGCAACCTGCTTTCAGATAACGTAATAAATATCAGGTAATATTCTTAAGTCTGTATACTATCAGATATTGCTTGGGGGTTGTTTGACCGTGCATCTTCCTCACGAAATTAAGTGAAATGCCAACTTGATGCAACTAGGTAATTTTATTGATGTATTCTTAGCTCGACATGTTTCGGGTACATACGCCCATCATCAGGAGCATTAGATGTTGAGTTGCAACATACGGTTTTCTGCACCGAGTTTTTGGATGGGTGGTGGTCTTGAGAGCCGCTGCGTGGGTGCTACGGATGTGCAGAATGCACATCCGTAGCAGGGCACTCTTCGCAACATAACATCACACAACACGGCATGCTGCCACAACACCCAACTTGTACAACGAAATTAATATGTGACTATTTCTAGTGTGACTTTAGCAAGGAATATGTAGCTCCCTGATGATGATCTTAGGACCGAAACATGTCGGAGCGTTTTTAATGTTTAAATGTACAAATTTTATAAATTTTATATATGTGCAGTAGTTGGTATAATAATTGAGTAATTCAACAATATGCACGGTGTAACAATAAAAATAATTAATCTGCAATATTTGTGTCCTCGCCTGACTTATCTAGACGGACTCTAAGGGCCACGCGGTTTATTGCTAGTGGGTTAAAGTGGGCAGTCAGTGAAGATGACTCGCCCCTCTATCTGACGCCGATGTTAAGAAGGCGTGGAGCCGTACCTCCATCCTCCCAGAGGGATGGTGATCGAGTACGCACGCTTTACGGTAAGCCAAGTGCCTTAGTTAACACGGATAGGACGTATAGCAATAGTTGCGAGCCACCAAACGCTTTCAAATTTGAAATGTATCGAAATAATATTTGGCATGCAGATTCTACTTCGCAGAAAACGCACTGCGTCTCCACTGCAAAAATCAATAGAGATTAATGCTTTTAGGGAAATACTCGCCGATTTGAAAGCGAGGGAGAAGTGTCTCTTTTAAAGACGCCGTCATTTGCTAAGGTTATACTAATTCAATGGCAGGTAAAAGAATAAGAATGATAATGGGAAGGGAAAACAGAAGTACTGCAAGCAAACCCCACTGCAGTGCACTTGGTCCACCACAAACACCTGATTACAAGTCTTGGAATCAATCCGTGGCTTCCGCGATGAGTACCACCAACCTACTGTCATACGTAAATCATGTTGTGTGGGAATAATGCAGACTTGTTGCGTTAAAACAGTTGAAAATCACTGGGCTTCAAACGTGTAGTAACGGTCCATGTTCTAACAACTCGCTACTAGATTAGGACATGTAACACGAGCTAGCAGAGTGATATAATTTCTTCAGTGCCTGTAACGAGTCGTATTTTGCGGCATGCTTTAAGACAAAAGACTCTTTTTGTGCGTGCGTGCGCGTGCGTGCGTGTGCGTGGTTGTGCGTGTGTATGTGTGCGTGCGTGCGTGTGCGTGTGTGCCTGCGTGCGTGCGTGTGCGTGTGTGTGTGTGTGTGTGTGGGAGCGCGCACGCATGTAAGGAAAATTCGGTACCTGGTTTCCGGACGTGAGAAGACGGCATCCGGCAATAGAGAGAGTTTAGGTGGCGTGCTGTCTGTTCTATTCCGGTTTATGTTACTGCCACACCAGTTCCGTATCCACCAGCTACAAGATACTGCGCAACCGGCAGCGTAGTTTCCACGCACAAACTTCGCTGCGATAGCCTTGGGGCATATCGAACGGCTGCAGAAAAATAACAGCATTATATCCGCTTAGATGTGTAACATAGCTGTAGGTAAACGCAGAGAGACGAACTCGTTTGGCGTGTCGAAGTGTAAGTGGAAGGTTGCTTGTATAGTAACAGTGAAGGAAGGTGTGATGGCATAAATGGAATTCGTGTGGCTCAGGATAGGGTGTAGTGATGATGTTGTTGTTGTTGAACAACTGATTTACAGAAAATTCAGCGGGATTCACGGCTACTTCTTCGACTACCAACTTTACAAACAAGACTGTACTTCATAAAACAAGACACGCAATGTAAGTAAAAAGGTAACACTGCGATGTCACACAGACATGTGTGCCATCCCGCTCAGGGAGTTCTTTCAACGGATGACTCAGGGGATGGGGCAGCCTCTGATAAAAATTAAGGATAAACACCGGACTGGCACTCTGACTTAAAGACGGTAATGTCGCCGCATTATTTCCGGCGTTCGCTTGAGCGCCAGGCGCCGACAAGGCTTCCTTATCGTTAGTAACAGCAACAGTAACCGTACTCACGTCTCCGGTCTCTTGTCTGTCCACAGCACCCAAACGGTCGCCCACCCTACCGGATAACAGGCTAGGATGCGCCCTGGAAGCCCCCTGCGCCATGTTGTCTGTGCCGTCCTGCGCCTCTGTCTGTTGACCTCGCCGATCTGCCAACTCGAATTTTGCAGTGTGCTGCTCTGTGCGATCCAGATGACCTTGTAGTTTCTGGTTATGCGAAGTCGTGATGTCTGTAGGGAACAGGCCCAAGGTCGTCAAATGCGCCAAACGACCCCTCAGATGGGAAGTCCCAGTTGTTACACGTGATGTCAGCAACGACAAACTCGAACTCGGTTGCATCACAATGGCCTGCAACACAACAATTTAACTCGCAGCGCTTCCATACAACTCCTCAACACCCAGCGTGCGTAAATCACTTAAATCAGCAGGTACCCCCTTCAACACTAAACAGATCGAAATAATTTACGTGGTGTCTGAACATCAACCTCACTGCCGATCCCACGGATGCAGAAATCGTGCTGTAGCTCATCTTTCAGAAATAGTTAGGATTCATGATAAACACACAAAAAACATATTCCTGCCAACAAGGCGGTCCTCCTAACCACAATACATTGGTTGCCCAATAACTTCCACTGCAACCCCATTAAATGGCCCACTTACAGCCATACACAACCTACAGAGGCCAAAGAAAACAACGCAGTTACATCAGAATGTAACCATGCTAAACTGCTACCACTTTACTTACATTCCGTCCGTGGAAGATCTCAGGAATTGCGAGTTAAATATAACACAATTCCAACAGACAACATGATTTGCTAAACAACAGTATTCAAAATAATAAAATCATGCAATATCTTACTTACAAAATAAGACCAAAACTTCGGGCTGGCTTCGTGGTATCTTACAAAAATATATATCTGTCCCTTAACAACACACGAATAGACTACCAGCAACACAAGTGTAACACGCGGATCCAGCACGGACCCCTTGGGCTGCGCCTGAGTATTCGCCGAAACAGAATTTTGGCAATGTAAACCATTCGGACGACCAAACCAGAGTGCCCTCTACAAGACCAGTTTCAAGCCCCGGGTAGGGCAGGACAGGTGAGCGAAAGAGGGGTAAACTGGTTCACACGGCGCAAGTCCATAATCTCGTTACTCGGGTCCTGTGCCAGGGGTTCGAGACTAAACATGGCACAGGCTGACAAAGTTTGCCTAAGGCTGTAGCTAAGTACGATTTCAAGTCAGAAGACCAGTCGGGGCTCGACGTAAAGGGCTGATCAAGTCGGCACTTTTGGCTACCATGGCTGAGGATTTCCGGGGCTTTTCTCAATTGTCAGCAGAATCGCAGAAGGCCACGATGCGCACTCCTCTCTCGCCAAATCACGGAGGTTTTCAACCAAAGTGATCGTCTCAGAACACAAAGACCGTCAGCCTACACGACCGAGTCACTATGGCTGCAGACGTCAGACTTCCATCCAACCAAAATTATTCCCCTCCAAAATAACATATTGCATTATACAGCAGAAGTCCTTAGTTGATCATGTCAATGCCTTCAACTTGACCTAAATCTGTTAGTATTGGCAAAATCCTCGCTTCACTTCTAATATTCCTAGATTCCTATGTCTTAACACAGCAAAACATTTCGTGTGCAGAAACGGCTAAACGAAAACAAGCGACGTACACTTCCTCATCGCGCAGACGTCCTCCCATAGTTCGCTCTCTGAGTCGTTAGTTAGTTAGTTTGTTTTTAGGTGGTTGATTGATCGGTTAGTTTGTTGTTTGCACGGGTACTCTTCTTGAAACGATAGAACGAGAAGTTGAAGGCACTAAGATCTTCGAGAACATCGGCAAACACCAGCCCACAGCTTCACATCCCAGAAAACATTAATTTTAAGCCAGGAAGCATTTTCTGAATGTAAAGAAGGAGGGACGATGACGAATAATTCAAAGGGAGAGATGGATATAAAACTGTGTTTAGGATACAGGAAAGGGGGTGACTGAGATGTAATTTTGAATGGTTTCACCGATAAGTCAAACCATCGTGATCCGGCTATACGTTGCTCATATCTTATCGATTGGCACCTACCACTTATTACGACTTGGATAAAGGAGGTTTAATCTTCCTTATGTGTTGGAGGAAATGAACAAGTAAACAAGATACAGTTTAAATTCACATCAAACTTCGTTATCTGCTTGCTTGGAAGTCGGAGTAAAGTTGGGGACAACAGTGAAGACCGTTCGTAGTGGATGAGCAGTTGTGTTGTACGGAAGACATAAATTGCTTGTCTTGCTGCATAACGCATGGCTACTACAGTCAGGAGGAAGTGATAAAAACAACGACCATAACAAACTACACGGTATTCTCGTTTCAGATATGGAACGTCTTCCCTGCGGTCAACCAACAATAAGAAGGATGGGCAGCAAACCGAATATAACAGCAGCAGATTCAGTTTCGGATGGTCATGAGGAGGAAGCGGTGGAACCGGTGTAGAAAAGCGACGTGATTTTACCGTAGCGTAGAAGTTGCCAGCGAGGAGGAAATTGATGATGGACTTAACATCGAAAAGGGATGTTAATCACGATCACCAATTGATATCCTGGGCCCAGAAGGAAGTGGTGAAACACACAAATAATTGCGAGTATGCAGAGTGGATAATCGTGATAGAAGATGGGGTGCAGAGGGGGATGACGTTAGATCTACGAGTCAAGGACAATCAATTATACATCACCCTCAGGATTCTTTCATCAAAGCTAGAGGACGATGTGAAATACAAAACCCATATTTCGAGCGCACGATTCAAAACTTTAGGCACTGTTGTAGAAAGCGATTCCTACTGCGAGCGATTATTCCATATACAAGAATTAGAGAAAGTACTCGAAATTATAAAAACCTATCTGCATCTTTACGACGAGGACAAGCGAATCTACGGATCATCGCGTTTCACCTCAAAGAAGGACACGAAGATTCTGAAAGACATCGATGTGAAGATAGGACAACTTCGCGTCGTGCACGACTAGCGTCCACCGAGGTCAGAGCCGTTGACCCTTCATATGCTACGAAAGCAATATCCTGCATGCTGAAGGGTCAAGAATAGGACCGAGATGACATCAACAAAGGTGCGTGGAATATCGCATGTCTGTTCGTTGGAAACGCCAATACAGCCGTACCTGATCCAGCGGACATCACTTGGAGAAAGAATAATTAAATATTCGGCTTCATCGTAGATCATCCCCATGTTCTATGGATGCAGTAGTGAGGTCTACTGATTGTATGAATAGTGAATTCAGGTGTATCATAATATATGATACTACATTTGGGGACGTGTGTGATGCTTTTGGGCGCGTTCGCAAAGTTGCGAAAAGCGACTATTAGTTTCGTCATGTCCGTCCGTCCATCCGTCTGTCCCCAAGGAACAACTCGGATCCCACTGCTTGGATTTTCATGAAATTTGATATTTGAGTATTTTTCGAAAAACTATCGAGAAAATTCAGTTTTCATTAAAATCGGACAAGAATAACGGACACTTTACATGAAGATCAATTTACATTTTTGATCATATTTCGCTCATTTCTTCTTAGAAAGAGAAATGTTTCGAACGTACTTTACAGACGAAATCAAAACATGCATTTTGTGTTCAGTGACATTTATCTAAAATCGTGCCGTTTATGGGATGTGAAGAAATATTGTAGGGGGGGGGGGGGGGTGGGAAACAGACGAAAAACGATCCGGGGGCATTGCATGCCGGTTAACTAACGCTACACACGCACTCACAATATGTAATATTTATTGCTTTTACACTGCAACAATGGTTGCAAGAACGCTCTTCATTGTTACTTTTATATGTACATCGCCTGTCTTGTTAATTGATACAAGTGTCAGATGTCACTGAAAGAAAACAATTTTGGTATTCGTGTAAGTACTTGTTTTGGAAGGACGAAAGTAACATCTGGAACTGCACAAATGAGCTGAAATTAAATTAACGTGTCACTGTATGCACAAAGTTTCTACATTTTCAGTTTCACAGTTAGGAGAACCTGGTAAAGAAAGTTTTTGTTGTATGTTATCCCTATTACACAGGACTGGAGAGAAAAGTTTTCTCTCCTCCTAGCAGCAATAACAACTGGTTTTTCAATCCCATAATGGTGTTTATGGGCAGCTATAGACAAATAACAAACGGAAAGAAGAATAAGCTGTTTCCTTTGGACAACTGTTTTAATAAGAGGGTGTCATTTTTCAATTAGCCCTGTTTTGAACAACTCTTTGAAGGCAAAATGTTGTTGTTTACAGGAGATCCCATATCTGATTAAGACAACTATAAATTGTTGCACAAATAAACAGAGCCCCGGTTATGATAAGTGGCAATATATCAAAATTTAAAAATGAAAGTAAGTGGAATGGTTTGTTATAAGGTACATATGGAAAACGGTAGAATTTTTAAAAGAAGTGGCATGTACTGGTCATCCATTCACACCTATTTCTCTCTTGTACTGTACAAATACACTGTTGAGTTTTAAGAAACGTGTCATTTAGATCATTTTGTGTGTGTGTGTGTGTTCTTCCCCACAACCAACATTGGCCTCCGTCTGTGAGATGAAACCCAGCACATATTGTGTCTGTACACAATTTATTCCTTCTTCTCGTAGCAAATGAGTCGAAATAATCAACATCTTTCAGTTTATATTCCCACATGAAAAAAACTTGTCCCCCCAGGTATGTAACTGTATCAATTGTCGCTGTTATTGATAGTATATCTTAAATTCCCGCATACATACGTTTTGGAGATTTCCTTTTTGGCAATTGATATCCAATTGAGACCAGGTTTTAAAATACACGTATCGTAATCCAGCATTCCGATGATATGGAGTCATAGAAACTTATGAATTATTAATTACATTTTCATTTCCAAGCCTATAGGAAAATGGCGTGTTTCCAAATTTTTGGTTTGTACAAATTGACATCCTATATGTTCAATTGTCGCTACCATGAAATCCCGGAACTCAGCGTTTAATTTGAGAAATCGGAGGTACTAACCACCATCGACTTATTTTTTACCAGTTTCTGTATATAAATATTATGACACTGAAAGTATCGTAGGATTTATCGACATTGTACTATCCTGCAATCGGAGTAGCTCTTTCAAGAGTCAAGTAGGTCGTGTCACAGTGTCACAAGAAAGAAGACAACCGTCATGGTCATCACGGTGTGAGTGTAAAATCTAATTTGAATAAAGGTGTTTGACATGAGATGAGATTTCCAGTGGCTCCTTACATGCCTACGTTTTTAGTCATTTTGAAGGACATACTTTCCATCTGCCGACTAGCAGTTGTGTGGTACATCTCACACAAACAAGCGTTATGCAGACACTGCTCAGGCAGACATGTTGAACATTCCACTAGGGCCTACAACTGTGGTTACCTGCAGAACATCTTTTCACCAAACAGTTCACACTTAGTCCGGGACGATATAATATGATCCTTTATCCACTATAATCGTTCCTGATGCACGGAATCATAAATACAACTGTCATTACGTCCAAGGCTATTAGCGTGACGAAACCTGAAGTTTTTTCGAAAATGCAGTAAGCAGAAGACAATAGACATTATTTTTTTATTTTTCATAGCCTGTGGTCTCCGTGGAACAATGTAACAAGTGAAGAAACGTCATTTTTCGTTCTTGATGTAATGACAATTTTTGAGGGGGGAGAGGGGGGTGGAAGGGGAAGGGCGCATGACATAGAGCACAATATCGATGTGCTTTCTGGTACACTGAAGTTGCAAGTATCATTTTAATTTAATTTGGTATTATACGACTGCCGATCCCAATGGCCGCGCGGTCTAAGGCGTAGGTCTGCGGCCGCTCGCTTGCTGGGATTGTGGGTTCGAATTCTGGCGGGGGCATGTGTCTCTCTCTTGTGAGTGTTGTGTGTTGTAAGGTAGAGGTTTGTGCGAGGGCTTATCACTCAGTCAGAAGAGTCCTACTGAGTGTTGTGTGTCTGAGTGCGATCGTGAAGGCGTGATAATGAGGAGGCTCTGGGCCAACAGGAGCTGTTGCGTCATAAAGAAAGATGTCGATTAGGCTACTGTCGCTAGTTTTCACATCTGAGCGTGACCTCGAAACATCAACACTGAGGCGGCCTAGGCCCGAGTAGGGCTGTTGCACCACAGGAAAAAAATATATATTCTTCTGTTGCTTTATTAAAATTTGTCAAATTACGTTTTGTATGGGTGTAAAACTTGGTCGTTAACATTGCGGGAGGAAAGGAAGCTGAGGGTGTTTGAGAGCATGGTGTTGAGGAGAATATTTGGACCTAGGAGGGAAGAGGTAACGGGGGAATAGAGGAGATTGCATAACGAGGAGCTAAATGATTTGTACTCCTCACCCAATATTGTACGGATGATAAAATCGAGAAGAATTAGATGGGTTGGGCATGTGGCGCGTATGGGTGAGGAGAGGGAGGTGTATAGGGTCTTGGTGGGGAAACCGGAGGGAAGGAACCACTGGGGAGACCTAGGCGTAGATGGGTGGATAATATTAGGATGGATCTCCAGGAGGTGGGATGTGGGTATATGGACTGGCTTGGGCTGGCCCAGGATAGAAACAGGTAACGGACGCTTGTGAGTGCGGTAATGAACCTTCGGGTTCCGATAAATGCGGGGAATTTCTTGACTAGCTGCAAACCAGTTAGCTTCTCAAGAAGGACTCTGCACCATGGAGTAATTAAGTGAGTATTGGCAAATTTATATCAATTTCTAATTAGCTTGGAGACAGACTGGATGGATTGCCATACGGGTAAATAGAGATACAGGGTTAGACGCTCTCAGTTACACCAACAGCTGGGTTTATAATTATTAAACACACAGTGCAAGTTGCGAGATCTGATGTTGTGACATCCGTACTTATAAATGTTACAGTGTTCTGCCTCCATCTTCGTGGTAGTCCACGAAGACGGTGCTGTTTTAGTTTCGTAGAACTGACTTCCTGTGAACAGAGAAGCTGGTAACCTGTCCTAGCACTACGTATATTGAAGTACAGGATCCAGTGTTAACAGACAGGTTCCAATTGTAGGAAGTGATACTAATAGCTGGTCCAGACGTGCCACTGACCCACTTGAGAGTAGGGTACAAGAGAAGCAACGTGATGACCACGTGTAATTCTGCCGCTGTGGAAAGTGAATGAGAAATGTGATTCACAATTGTCATCATGTTGCCACGGGTTCAAATTCAAGTAACTTTGACAGCCTCATGACTGTAGTAAGTATCATGCTATAATGACTGACGTGCAGTTCCATAATCATAAGAGCTCTACTGGTTGAGTGACAGGTCTGACGGCACTTACACCCAAGGCCGTCAGACTCACTGAACTGGTGGCTATTCACAGCGCTCCAATTGTCCCCCCCCCCCCAACATGTTTGTTACATTTATAAAAATATTTTTTTTCCAAAAAATAATAAATATTTGTATTTGTTTAAATTAAAACCATGACTGATTTTACATAGAACAAATTATGCCTATATTTCCTTTGTAATATACAAAGACAGAAATTATTTTAAAATTAACATATATATATATATATATATATACACACACCAATATTCTTATTCGTACTAACCGTGGGACCACGGTAGCACAGTGGTTAAGGTGCTGTGCCACAAATCGGAAGAACGCTGGTTCGATTCCAGATGGTGTCATTGGAATTTTTCATTGACATACAATCCTTCCGATCGCACTATGACCCTGGGGTCGACTCAGCCTCTAACAGAAATGAGTACCAGGAGCATTTCCTGACGGTAAAAGCGGCCGGTGCGTAAGGCTGACAATCTTACCACCATCCTGTGCCGTTGTCATGAAATCTGGGTACATTAACTTCCTGGAACCCTCTGGGCCATTCCAGGTCTGTAAAGGGACAGCTTTACCTTTACCTTATTACTAACCGTACAGGAAATAAAATAGGAAAAATATTAATATGGAGAATGATTATAGAAATGGGTTATTGTAATGGCGGTGGTGGTAATGGTGGTTCTAGAGAAGACGCATGAAGAAAATGCGCACTAAACACTTGATGTTTTATACCTACTGTTAATTTGACATTGTAAACTTGCTTAATGCACCATATAGTTTTGACGTTGGTTACCAGATATTCGAAGTAATCTGCTGCTTCTTTCAACAGGATAGTCAAAATACGAAAAGAGCAACGTCGTTCGAGGCGTTGGTAAATTTCACGAAATTATGCAACACCATAACAGAGAAAACCACTATCTTATTGTAATAAATGAACAATGTACCTATAAAATTTATTAGGGAAACCAGTCGCCCATAGACGCGACAATGTTTTTGAATGCTGACAAGAGCACTGCACTGCACCTATAAATATGTGCAACTCAGGCATTGATTTCTCTTTTGCCGTAAAGTGGCGGAGTCCATGAACATTCGTTGAACTCCCCCGTGGCAAACAGTTCAGTACACTGAAGAATACACACATTTTTAGATGTGTTAGCGGCCCTTCTCTATATAGTCCACTGTAACTAGGCAAATTCTCTCATTCTCGTGGAAATTTTGGTTATATCTACGTGTTCGGCCGATGTAAGATATTGTTCTGACTTCTACGCTGAAGAAGAATTTATATTATGTGTACGAGGCACAGACTTCTGCTGAATATCCAAAATAAGCTGTGTTGGACGTGTCATAAAACCGTTTTGAATTAATTTACGCGAGTTGAGCATTTTCGGCGAACAACTATTTTAGGAAAATTATTTAGAAATTTATTTTGAATTTCGGGTGTACATTGGGCTATATAAAGGAAGGCAAGATGAGTACCTGAGTTAACTACTGAATTTAGAATTTTCATTTGTTACGTTGTGATTGTGTAAATTATGGTTGCTTGTATATTTTATTTTTACTTTGATACTAAATATTTTGGGGTTAATTATTAAATTTTACTAATATAACTGACATGCCGTTAACCATTGATTGATGTCCCTGGAGTATTAGATAATTTAACTGAGAAATATAATTGAGGGCATTTTGTATTTTAATTGGTTGTGTAGCAAAGCAGTCTGTCAGATTCCAACCAGTCTTAAGTTTGGTCGGAATCTGGCTGGTGGCAGCATAGAAATTAGAGACTTCGGCTCTGACGTTACTAGCCGCTGCCCTCTAAATTATAGTGTCTTCACGAGACAGGTGCAGTTAGGCTAGAATACCATCTCGGAAGGCATTACATTACTTTGCGTCATTTTGAAAGCTACATACCTAACATATAGGCCTAATACAGTCAGTTTAAGAGGCGGATGTAAAGCAACAAGCAAGACAATGGCTAGAGGCAGCTTGTCAGAAATATTTCTTGCTGGCTCACACCACTGTGTTTATTAAGTGAGCATGTCCTGTTATGTCCTGTTATGTGAAGCGGAATGTTATATCACAGTAACAAACGGAGCTCCACTTGTTGCATCGTTATACCATTGTCACTGTAACAGTTCACATAACAACACTTCACTACATCCCCAGGACAATGGTGGCACTCAGTGCCACAGAAGATACGTAGATGCAGATGTTCATGAGAGCTTGTAAAACGGTTACCTTAGAGGGCAGAAACCAGGAGACTTACAAGACATGCAATATGTCAGGGCGGTGTGAATTAGATTCGTGCATATCAATAGAAGGGCCGCTGGTGGGTTCTAATTAATAAGACATAAATATGGTCTCATAATTTATGGTACCTGGTTTGTCTTTTAAGTGTGTTATTTAAGGAAGTTTCCAATTCCAGACTTGCACAGTGTCGGTAATACATGGGTGAATGGCTGTCTGGCATGCGAGGAATGAAGCTGACACGGAAGACCGTATGAAGTACTCGAGAGACAACCTGCACTGTCACTTTGTCCAAAAACGAAAAATCCCACGAGGAATGAAGCCGGGTATGCAGAGTGAGGAGCAGGGTATTAAAGGCCGGGCAAAAGACACGGCGCAGCGTATGTTGAGACGTAATTATTGTCGGGAAAACTGGGATAGTGCGTTCCCCCGAAATGTTGATACCCACGAACCAGGCTGTTTGGTGTTTATTTGTGATTATTTATTCCTAATATTCCATGACGCTGTCAGTAGTTATAGGACATAGAGTCGAATTATGTAGTAACTGGCGAATAATAAATTGGAAAGGATGTGCACTAAGCGACCGTAGCCAAATAGAGATTTTTTCCCATGGCGCAACAGCCCCTCGTGGGCCAAGGTCTCCTCATTATTATGGCTTCACGATCATACTCAGACACACCACATTCAGTAGGACTCTTCTTGACTAGTGATCAGCCGGACGCAGAGACCTCTACCTGACAACACACAGCACTCACAAGAGACAGACATCCGTGCCCCCGGCAAGATTCGAACCTGCACTCCTAACAAGCGAACGGCAGCAGGCCCACGCATTAGACCACGCAGCCAATGGGATCGGCAATCGGGATAATATCCAGACATTTACCTGGAGATAGGACGTAAAACTACGAAAAACTTCACTGAAGGAGGCCACTTTCCAGACAACGAAACAGGATTAGGACCTACTGTACAGTGACCGCCATGTTCGGTCACTGTACAGTCGCATAACCCACAACACGAATCCTCCTTGCCGTGGAGACTCGCAGTCAACTATGACATACACACAGTTGGATTTCACAACAAACAGAGAAAATTTCGAGACTTGCAATGTCTTGGAATTTTAGGCAGCGTAGAATGGTAGGTTCTTACAGACGTTTCGAAACAACATATCGGTTCCACTTTCAAAGGTAAAGTGAAGATGGGACCGATAGGTTGTCCCGAAACGTCGGTAAGAAACTACCATTCTGCGTCACGTAATGTGGCAGAAGTGCGCAGATATCATTCACACCGCTGTGGTAGCCTGAAGTTACGCACAGAATATCTTGGCTATGTGACCCGATGTTAGCATTTCCATGGAGCTTGTGAGTGAATGAATTAGACAGCTAGTTCTACAGCATTCTTTGTTCGGCCGTAACCGTCCGCATGCTAGCGATATTTTGCTAAAAGCAGCAACCAAGCAAGTTGATCCCAGCGACAAAGCTTCTGACTTGCATTCGACAGGCATCCAGTGTGAATCTTGACCACATTTTTAATTACCACAATTATGCTGTAATTAATAGCATTCGTACTAAGAAAGTCACCGTAGGACGAAAACAGAAAACGCGGTTCCGTTTTGCAAGCCTGTCCGTTGACGATTGTGAAGTGTGTCCAGTAACTGTGAAGTGTGTCCATTAACTGTGAAGTGTGTCCATTAACTGTGAAGCCAGTTTTAAAAATACTTTGTGAAAGAGAGCATTTTCTACACGTTGTCCTCTGCAAAGCAATTCCATCGTACGCTACACTTCACCTCATGCATGCCTGCCAGATCTCAAAACATCTCCACAAATCATTTTAAGAGAGTGATTACATAATTACATAATTACGTAATTACACAATTTAGCCGTTGCAGGTTTTGTTGTAGCTTTCTTCAGTTTTACAAGAAATTTTATGCCACTCCGCTGTTTAATGTCTTATAAACAGTAATCCTGGAAAGTTAAAAAATTTAATTAAACTAATTTTTATTCGACACTACGTCAACCTAACGGAGCGTGGTTTGACATGAGACTGCTGGAAGTTACAGCGGTAACTACTTTAGCTTACACGTATTACTTCGGTTTTTGGCTATAATTTTTAGGAGCTGTGGGTGCATGTTTAGTGGTTTAACCTCAGAACATCCAAGAAAGTTTAAAGAATTATCGAAACGACTTCTTCTTCTTCTTCTTCTTATTCTTCTTCTTCTTCTTCTTCTTCTTCTTCCATTGGCACTACAGCCCACTGTGGACTTTGGCCTGTCGAATAATGTCCTTCAATTTTTTCCTATCTGCCACTAACTCTCTCCATCTTCTCACTACCAGCACCTGAAGATCTCTTTCTGCTCCCTCTTTCCATCTTTTCCTGGGTCTTCCCCTTCTTTTCGTCCCTTCCAATTCTTGAGTGAAGATCTTTTTGGGCATCCTATCCTCCTCCATTCTCTCTAGGTGACCTAACCAGTTTATCCTCTGCCCTTTTATCCATTTTACTATATTTTCTCATTTGCTCATCTCTTCTAGTTCTCGATTCGTCCAACTTTTCCATTCCCCGTTTTCATATTTAGGACCATATATTCTTCTAAATATTTTCCTTTTAGAAATCAGCCCAGCTTGTTCTTTCAGAATTCTTCATTCATTAGATATCCTGCAATAGTACACGTTATCATGCGTTCTGAGTGATCGATAGGATCACATAATAAACTAAGTATGCTTTAGTAGAAGTTTCTGAACGATCCACCTGTAATTAAGGAAGTAGGCTTGTCCCTCAACAGGTACAGGCAGAACTGTATCACAGCAGCTAGCAGTCAGTGGCCGTGCTGTCATTCATATTGTAGGTCAGTTTACATTTCACCGACCGCGTTGTTTACCAACAAAAAGCACGACAACACACCAAGTGCTGGACCGTGGCGCGGAGAAAGTCTGACATGCCGGACGAGAACGTGGCAGTCATTTAACCTTTAAAAGTCCAGTGGGTACTATAGGTACCACCTGTTTTAACATTCAGATACCCCGCATTTTGCACACACAAGCAGTATTTTTGTATTCCTTATGATTCTCGAAATAAACAACAATCTTTTCCCTAATAACCGGATGGCCTTCATAATGAGACAGGCTGCTTTTACTGAGAGGTAGAAACTAAAGTGTTTCATATTTTCTACGTAAATTTCAGTCTTTCCATGGAATAGGCTTGACTGACAGTGAAAACATTCATTCGTGAATAACCTGATTTAGTATTGAAGAATTTTTTTTTTTAATTTTGAAATAATGTTCTTCCAGAAATCATCGAATTTGTCTTTCAAGCACAGATTAGCTCCACAGAACAAACTGCTCCTTGAGAGCACAATACATGCTCAGCTTGTCAAGAAACTTCCTGCATTTTAGCGAAACTGAACGTTCTTCATCGTCTTTACAAGAGTCAGTTACTGTTTCTTATCCAGAACAAGATTAACCCCGAAAGTTCGAGTCTTACGTGACGTCACACCTTGTCGATTGGTGAATACTTACCGATGCTTCGATAGAACGTAGTGCCTTCATCTTCAGGGTCGAGCAGTCTCAGCAAAGCCCAGCATTATTGCAGTTCCACATTTCCATATCCCATTTCTTTAACATGTTTTTCCTTTAAAATATTTTCCTTCTAACTATGCCAAGGCCTTCCTTGTTGTCTCTTCGTTTCAGCTTTTCTGATCACAAATTTGTGCACATATTTTATCCCATCAATGCACGCTACATTTCCCACCCACCTGGTCGTCACTGACAAAGAACATCCCTCTCCAAAGTGAAGTTGTCGCATTCCATGCATTGTCGTATAACATTACATCTTTATTTTTCCAACTATATACACATATACAATTGAATATGTGTGTTGTTTGGCGGTGAGTGACGAAACATGTAGCAGACATTTAGTAAACGATACAAATATTCAATTGTGTATGCGCATTTAGTTGGAAAACTAAAGGTACATTTGCTATGCCTGTACACACTTATTTCAGTTCATTTTGATAATTTCCGCCATTCTGTATCAGAATTTTTCAAGCAGTAACACTTCGATAATCTTCGACCAATCTCACGTTTATTGGACCGTGCATCATCTTAGTTGAATAAAGAGAGACCAACTTGACGTCACTTGCGTTATTATTTCATTATTTAATGCTCAACATGTTTCGGATGTTAATACATCCATCCTCAGGAGCTTGCGACTTATTTGTTGAGTTATTTCATGGGTTGTATTGCTCTGGTTCGAT
>Ga0123354_10006764_pt1 | contig 17100 bp, 11 predicted proteins | sample TergutLab28metaG_2_FD_97872 | JGI IMG/M metagenome (GOLD analysis project Ga0123354, IMG submission 97872) | Labiotermes labralis P4 segment gut microbial communities from Petit-Saut dam, French Guiana - Lab288 P4 | ecosystem: Host-associated > Arthropoda: Insects > Digestive system > Gut ...
GGAATTCCGGCGTTCCCGTGTTTTGAAAAGGGAAATTAAATTATGGCGGCCATAGGGTTTATATTTTGGGGGAAAGTGGGGGGGGGGGTCTAGGGGCTTGCAGACACGCGAGACCGAAGTAATTTGATAGAAGCGCAAACTCGCTCTATGTAATATCCGTGGTTTTATCGGCGACGAAAAAAACATGCACGCGCTAACTACGACAGCGCAAATTGTCAGGTTCGTGGAAACCGACGTTTCGAAAGAAGAAACTGCTTCCATTTTCCGTGTTGATGAAGTCAGTACAAAAATACTGCATTACGTGTGTATAACTATTTTTGAACGAGGCCCCTGACAGGCAACACTTCGCTTGTACCACCCTGAAGCTGTACTGCTGGAATTTAGAACGTAAAGTTCCAGTCTGTTAAGCCTGCAGTCAATATTAAATTACAGGAGGCCATCTGACAAGATTAATTCAGCTTCTCGTGCCTGAATTAACATTACATTGACCATCTTTCCGCTACATCATTCCATATATTTGTTTCTTTTTATCGGGCTGATCCTCTTTTTTGCCATCCTTCTTCTTACTCTATTTGTTTACTGTTACGTTCCTGGTCTTACAACTCTTATTTTACTGTCTAACGGTTAGTTTTTCTTTTTTTACCTTCTTGTTTTTCGCATCTGATTCGTTTTTCTTGTACTCTTTTATTTTTTGGCATTGAATTCCCTCACTTATTTCATTCTTAATATTTTATCTCTTTACTTTCACTTTTCTTTTTTAATTTCTCCCCCTTTTTTCTGTTCCCACTTCCCGTCATGTACCTTTTGTTTTCAGCACCTTATCGTTTTACCTTCCTTTTTCTGTTATTTCCTTCCGCGTTATTTCATTTTTTTCTTTATTTCCTTCTGCCTCTACTTAAGTTCTTTACATTATACTACGTGAATGTGCTTTTCGATTAAAGTAAGTGTATACTCTTTGAATCAGCAGCTAAGGTAAATTTCACACTGTCCATGCAAGGAAAGAGTATGTTGGGAGTTGAGGTATAGCTCCACTCATTCTAAACCTTGGCACCAATGAAAGTGAGTGGTCAGCTACATGCTGCTGCCGATTTACCCTGGGAAAGAAACGCGCTAAAAATTAGGCAGGAAGTTGGGTGGGCCCCAGAGAGGGTTTCGATGTTATTAAAGAAAAGACAACTTTTTGCTCCTGCCGGGTTTCGGGCCTCGGACAGTTCCGCCCGCAACCTAGACGCTATACAGACTACTCAACGCAAGTAATATTTGGCGACCTCAATTCTACAAACTTCTGCGATACAATGGAGGGGTGTCAACGCTCCTTTGACGAATTTTAAAAGTTTTTCATAGACTAATTTTGGGACTTCTGGTAGTAACGTGTTAATAATACTTAAATATTCGAATTTATTGCTGTAGAAAAAATAAAAAAATATATACAGGAAGTAACATGTAAGTTTGCAGTTTACACAATAACTTGATAAGTAAAAAATTCGTTTCAAATATTTTGCTTTAATTCTGAATTTAAAAATTTCTAGTTTCGAGGCAGAACCACGACAGTGCGACCTGCAGCTTTCTCAAAATCCCTTCCTGTAGAAATAACTGAAACAGTTTTGTAAATTTCAACATACTCGTGCGCTCATGACTGTTGCAACGCCACAGGTGACTCAAATGGACGATCAAACGCAACAAGAGAGTAAGTGTACTGCCCGTTTACTCCTTTAAGACCAACTGTGTATACACAAAGATATCTCTTTACGGAACAAAAAGTCGGGACTTGGCGTTCGTCGAAGGATGTGGCCCACTTCACATCTTGCTTCCACGCTTACTACAATGGCAGCTGCATTACACATAGAAGTGTTACAACAGATTAAAACATATGACGCGGTTCATCCCTGACAACAGAAGCTGTACCTTAAAGTGGGATAGTATGGAATGCCATTTACTTTTCTTTTAGTGCCCAATACACGGGCTGTGATAGCGTGGTCGGTATAGCGACTGTACGGGCTGAACCATTTGCGGTTCGGACCTCGTTGGGGGCAAACGATTCTCTCTTCTCCCCACTCGTCCAGACCTGTCCTGGAGCCAACCCTCCTGTAAAATGGGTATCGGAGCTCTTACCCCGGGGTGAAGTGACCGAGGCGTGGCGTTGACCACCCATCGTCATTTAACGCCAAGGTTCACACTGGGTAAAGCTATACCTATAATGAAAGCCCGCTCAAACACTCACGTGGTGCGGGGTAACTTCGAAAACATTTGGCCTGCATTCGAGCAACGTGATATTCAGTACAAAGAATGAAGAATGGATAGGTATATGTACAATTGTACGTAAAATTTTACCTGTGCTTTTGTCTGTACAGTATGTGCAAATATGAAATACACTGATTACGGTAGGAAAACTTTGTTGAAAATGAAATTCACAACTGTATTTACATGGATCCGCGCATCGTGAATCGAATTTAATAACTGTCCAACAAGATGCGACTTATTAAGTTTATTACATTTCTGTAGGCAGCTTTACATGTTTCGGGTGTTGACACCAAACATCAGGAGCTCGTACAGCTGTAATTACAGCTTCTGGTATTAATATTAGTAGCAGCGTATTTTACTCATTGCAGTTAATCAATACCAGAAGCTGTAATTACAGCTGTACGAGCTGCTGATGATGAGTGTCAACACCCGAAACATGTAGAGCTGCCGACAGAAATGTAATAAACTGAATAAATCGCATATTTCGGGCAATTATTAGATTCGAAATTCACAACTTTGGCCAGGGTGTCGCTACTTTTAGTACAATTTAAAAAGATGAATGAATATGTAAGGTAAATGTAAAGGTAAAGGTAAATTTCACCCTAGAACAGGCCACGAAGGCCGAGAGGGGGAGTAGAGGTACAGCTCTACTCTTTCTTAAACCTCGGCACTAGATGGGATGGGTTGTCAACACCAGCCCCCGGCCGCTTTACCTCCGGGAAAGACCCGGTACACATTCTATAGGAGGCTGGGTGGGTTCCAGGGCCGGTCTGGACAGATGCAGAAAACTTCGCCTCCCCCCCGGGATTCGATCCCCGGATCGTCCAGCTCGTAGCGCGTCGCTATTCCGACTATGCTATTCCGGCCCACTGAATTAATATGTAATGTAATATAATGTAATGTAATGTCTCCATAGATAAACATCTGACAAGTCTTTTAAAACTGCTTAGGTTTTCTGTCTTGGTTTGGACATGGAAAGGATTAAAATACCTTCTCTAATTTAAAATGTCTCTGCGGGCAACATGTTGTGCGCGAGCTGCGGTTGACCGGTCTTGCTCTACTCCCTGCACGTGCCTTCCGGGCGTCTTACAGTGAGAATTTTACCTCACTTTCACATACAAAAGTCAGGACTACAAAAGCAAATTGTATTTACGTGGCGATTTTTGCAAAGTTTTACGCGTACTTTTTATATTACATACAATATTTTATTTTCTGAGATGCCTTTTATTTCTTCAAGACGTCTTTAGGAAGGGTTTAGACGTTTTGTTGACCGTGCATCTCAGTATATTTATCTCAGTAATTAACCAGCTTGAAGCACAAATTTTTGTTTTACAATAAGTTTATTTCATGCCTCTACATGTTTTGAGCACATGTGCTCATCATCAGGAGGTCAAAATTGCATTACACAGCCTCTGGTATCACCACACCTATAGGTGGCCGTCTCTCTCAACCTGTGCACGAGATGGCAACAAATAAATAGAAACAAAAAATGGCAAATTTTGATGTTTTGTTGACCGTGCATCTCTGTATATTTATCTCAGTAATTAACGAGCGTGATGCACAAAACGTTTGTTTTACAAAAGTTTATTTCATGCCTCTACATGTTTCGAGCACATGTGCTCGAAACATGTAGAGGCATGAAATAAAACTTATTGTAAAACAAAAATTGTGTGCATCAAGTTGGTTAATTACTGAGATAAATGTAGGAAGGGTGTATGAAATACAAAAGGACACACGGAATATAAACATGACAGGCAATGTACATATAACATACTATTGAGGTGCGTTTGACTAACCATTTTTGCAGTGGAACAGCATTACGTATTACATATTCTAAGGGTGTATTTGTAGCCTTACTTGTCCAGCATGCAATGTGCATATACTGTCATCTGTGGCCTGTCCGGCTATACTATATTTTTCCACATTATCTCAGAAACGGCACGATTTTCGAAAAAAATCACTGAAAATGAAAAGTGTGTTTTCATTTTCTCTACAACTTTCTTTGAAACACTGCTCATTCTACGAAGAAATGAGCAACATTTGATAAAAAATGTATAATGTTTTCGTGTAAAGTTCACGTTATTTTTGCCAGATTTTAATAAAATTTGAATATTCTGGACTGATTTTTGAAAAAAAATATTCAAATAACAAATTTCATAAAAGGCTGTCCAATGGGATCCGAGTTGCTCCATGTGGACGGACGTACGAACATGACGAAGCTAATAGTCTTTTTTTTTTTTTTTGATTTTGCAAAGTCCCCTAAAAATTAGTTATCAGTAACTTAATATGAAGGGTTCAAGGCCGCGAAAACCTACCCACAACACTTTAAAATACATACCAACACCTTTCAGATTTTCTAATTGTCACCATAGCACGGATTGAAAATGGTCGTACCTAGGAGTCATGCTCACAGACATGCTTATAAATGACCGGGTAACATGCAATCCGGACATTTAAACCGAAATTCACATTATGCAATATTTTTATTGGGCTGTACTTCAGTTAACAGGGTGGTCTCCTACTTGCGTGTGGAACTCGTAATCAGTCTATGCAGGATTCATGGCGTGAGGTCACATATTCATCAATATACAGGGCGTTCACTGCATCACGCAACCCTAAACTCACAGTCCCCACCTGCAACACTGCGAGATAGAAGTGCACAAGGAAGTATCCAGCAACTTGGACTGCATTTGCGGGAACCCGTTGAACGTGACCACCAAGCATGGGCAGAGCAGTGTGACGTTTTCATTACGTAAAGTGCGGCTTGCTTATGAACACGCAACTTTCGTTTTAAAACATTATTTTGCCACAAATCATTTCTATTTTACAGGAATATTCTTCGTATTGAAATGTACTGCATGCATTTAATGTTGTGATTGACACAAATATATTGTATTATGAAGTCACACTGCTGTTGATAAAAATGAACACTCTGTACATACACTTTTACATGATGGACTACAATAATATATTTCAAATTTTCCTTCCCGATACCTTTATCTTGAGCCTTGCAGTTCGTCACTTTCTGCGTTTGTAATCGTTTTTCTATCTTACTCAAATTCAGCACACCTGTTTTTTTTTTAACTTCATTGAACTAGAAAGCTGTTGATAATCACAGCTTTAAGGTTTGAGATAAGGGATAAACAGATAACCATCAAACACAACTTTATATTCACACAGCCACATGTTTCGACCCCATGGGGTCATCACCAGGCTTGCTTCCAGAACATATAAAAGGAATTTATCTCAGTAATTAACCAATTATCATCACACCTATAGGTGTGATGATACCAGAGGCTGTGTAATACAATTTTGACCTCCTGATGATGAGTACATGTGCTCGAAACATGTAGAGGCATGATATAAACTTATTGTGAAACAAAATTTTGTGCATCAAGTTGGTTAATTACTGAGATAAATATACTGAGATGCACGGTCAACAAAACGTCAAAAAATATAAAAGGAAGTATACATACTGCATTGTGGGATTAGGACCTCACTTCTTACAATTATGTCAACAATTCCTGTTTTTCTTTAATGCATTCCATTTTCGTTTAGGCCCCAAAAATCAAAGACCCGTACCATGATATGACATCACGATAGAAAAAAAATTATTTAAAATAATAAACATTTGTTGAGTTTCAATTCACACAACAAAACCAAAAAATGCACCAAAGTTAAACTTATAATATACATAAACTTTTTTACACACAATTTGTCATAAGTCCGACATGTTTCGATCTATCTTCATCATCTTCAGGGAATTACTGAACATCAACAAAGCATACATAAAACATAGATGGTTTATTAACCTTTTAAAGCCTACTGGTCACGTGATGCAGCACCAGTTTAACATCCAACAACTGTACGCTCTGCCCACACTGTATTTATGTGTTTTGTATTTATCTGAGAACAAACAGCGACTGTGTGCCACTTACAGCATAAACTGATTGGTTTTTATAACCGAGTTGTAAAGTGTTTACAGCGCGTTACGGACTGGGTCTTTGTATAGAGCGGTCTGCGCTTCGTCTTTAAAGGGTTAAATAATCAAAATTTGTGCATAAAATGTCTGCAGATATTATAAAATTCATTTGCACCGGCGCAGAACTGGTTCATGAGATGTGGAGGTTTCAGCTTTATAGGTTTTCACAACGGTTCAGAACAGTAGGATAACAAATTGTTTGTAATATATATATATATATATATATAATTTTGACATTAGTGCAGTTGTTGGTTTTATTATGTGAAATGTTTATTAATGAACAGACACGAATAACTTTACGTTTAAGTTCATTTTCTCAAGCTTACGGTACACTTAGCTATATCCATTTCTTCAGGCTGATGTTACGCGTAAGTTCCTCTTTTAAAGCTTCTGGTACTCTTTATTTTCTATTGACAGAAATGGTCGTGTGACCTCAGTCATCGCCATGTTTTTCTTCACCATTTTCTTCTCCGCGAAGCTGTACCTCCCTTGACTTATTTACCCATACACCACAATACCCGGTGTCATATCCCGCAACTCGTTACAGGTACACCCGTGAGAACCTCAGATCTGCCTTGCTGTCCGCTGTTTGCGACCGCACCTTTACATTACGAAAGGGAAATGTCCTGGGATATTCAAAACGAAGTAATACATTATAAGGGGCAAAAATATGAACCGGCATTGCAAGCACGGGAAGTTGCTTTACAAGCCATGAACAGGCCCTAAAGTCTTCCTGCTGTCGCGCACCAAAAACAAAACCAACTTGTCCAATGACGACGTCCGGTCACTCGGTATATCTTTTTCACATACCACCACGATCTGATACGGCTGCAAGAAATAATGGGACAGCCGCGTCAAAGGTAATGAATCAGCTGCACAAATATTACACACTACTGTAGTTCTACAACCCGCAATTAACAAATAACAGCTTTTTTTTTCAGTCTGACCTCTTTCTACCTCCTCATCGTGTGTGTAGAACGTCATCGTTGCAGTTGATAACACAAAATGACATACGCACACTCGGTAGGACCTCTCTGGACAAGTGATTGGCCCCTCGCAGAGGCCACTACATGACAACCTGACAACACACAACACCTGCAACAGACAGACATCCATGCCCCCGGTATGATTCGAACCCGCAATTACAGCAAGCGAGCGACCGCAAACTACGCCTTAGACCGCGCGGCCACCGCTATCATCAACAACAGTGCTTAAAAGCCGTAAATAAGCATACCTGAAAATACTAGCTATTCAGTTTACCTCTTTAAGAGTTGCGTACGAGACACCTTGGCTGAAGACTGCCCATTTTCTTGTGCGAGTTAACTAATGTTTCGGAATTTTAGACAAGAAACATATCGCGCGATCTGTCAATAGTGCAAACTACGTAATTACGCATAGAAATAACCAGCCTTATTTTCGTTGTTACACCGTGTATGTTGTTGAGTTACTCAATTATTATACCAACTACTGCACATATATAAAATTTATAAAATTTACACATTAAAACATTAAAAACGATCCGACATGTTTCGGTCCTAGGACCATCATCAGGGAGCCATATCGTCCTTGCTAATGTGACTTTTTATAGTATGACTTTGGCAAGGAAGATACGGCTCCCTGATGATGGTCCTAGGACCGAAACATGTCGGAGTGTTTTTAATGTTTTAATGTGTAAATTTTATATATGTGCATTAGTTGGTATAATAATTGAGTAACCAGCCTTATATTCCAGTCTTTATGTCGATGAAAAATCTTTACTAGCTGTATTCTTTAAATCATTTACTTTGTAACACAGATACGATTACGAAAATCCCCAAACAACACAGTATCGATATTTATAAATTTATGTTGAAGTAAAGGACTCTTTCTTTAAGATTCCTTGAAGGGACCAGAGGTGAAGTAAAGTTGTAGCTCCACTCATTCTTAACTTTGCCTCCAGATGGAGGTCCGTGGTCAAAGTCAAGCCCCGGCCTCTTTACTTCAGGGAAAGAGCCCTGTACCAATTGTGCAAAAGGCTGGGTGGGACCCAGGGCCAATTTGAATGGATATCCAAAAAGAGAAAAACCTCTTCCTTCAACAAAGTTTCGAACTCCGAACCGTCCAGTCGGTACAGAGTCGCTCTACCGGCTACGATACTCCGGTAACTGAAATATTTCTGATTTCGTGGTATTAAGTTGCGGGTCAGCTTGAAAATGCTGGCTCAATTTACTTCCTTCCAGGTTTATGGAGATTGTAACTGAAGATATGATGTTACATTATTGCTCATATTCAAGAGCTCGTTCATCGACTTTACACATCAAAAAGTGACAGAGGCGCTTTGCTCTTTATCAGCAGCAGTTAGTTCGTGCGTGACAAATCGGGTGTGCTGACTGCAGGGCCCATACACTGGTACGACTGTCAACCGAAATACAATTGTGTACTAATTACGGGCATTCCGCCGCGACAGACCACAGCGTACAGCCAAGCAAGCACGCAGTGTCAGGTGTACTCAACTCATGGTCCTGAAAGACACGGATTCGATTCTTATTTTCTCGACTCTTGTTATGCTGTTGTGGGAAGATATACGGGATACTCTCGTTTTTAATTCACTTTACTGTAGAAACAAAAAGCAGGGGTTTCTTCATGCTCCTGTGTGTGTGTGTGTGTGTGTGTGTGTGTGTGTGTGTGTGTGTGTGTACGTGTTTTGTCTGCGTCTGTCTGCTAAATTTTGAACTAATTGAGAAATATTCACGAAACTTTGTAAGAACATCAGAATACAGGAGGCTACCACTAACTAATTCATTTTAATCCTGTGCCAAAAATGCGCAGAACTAACCGCCATTTTGTTGGTTAAGGATTTACTCACTTTTTTGAGAAGTGTTTTGTATAACGTCGATTAAAAAACATGGCGGCCGCGTCTACTTCGTATTCACAAACATTTCAACATACGTCACACAAATGCAAAATATTCGTGTTATTCTTGTGTAGAGTAAAATTGCTATTGTTTTAAGCGAATTAGTTAGGTTTTCACCTTTTTATAGGCCACGCAGGCCCTTATGGTGAGTAGAGGTATAGCTCTACTCTTTTCTAAGACCTTTCGATACTAGATGGGGGTGGGGAGTCAGCCCCATGCCCCGGCCGCCTATACCCTGGGAAAGACCCGGTAACCATTGTACAGGAGGCTTGGTGGGCCCCAGGACCGGTCTGGACGGGCGGAAAATCTCGTCCCCACCAGGATTCGATCCCGAACCGTCCAGCCCCCAGTCGCTATAACGACTGAGCTACCCGACCCACTTTAAGCGGATTATAATACCGTAAAATACTGCTGCTGAAAAAATTGTACGTAGAAACGGTTGTATCTTAGTCTATAAGGAATAAAGTAGTCACATTTTTAGACACAATACTATAAGGTCCATACTCAAATTTTGGAAGAATCTTGCTTAACGTTACATTTCATAAAATACAGTCCAACATCTTATTGACGGAAAGATTATCTAACTACGCTTCGGTTTTATTTGGCTACCGATAAGGATAAACAAGTTACAACTTTCAAGAAATGTACTTACGTACATAGAAAACACCGACACTGTTCTATTTTTTACTTATGACTGTGTAATTCGCGCCTAACTGTTTCCATAAAGGAAACAGCGCAACACGACTAATTTACTGGAACACATGTACATTAGTTTCCACAATAAAGCAACATATTTCGGCCCTTATTGAGTCATCGCCAGTATGTAGAAACTCGAAAAGAGGAATTACGCGACTGTGACTATAAATCGGCATTTCCTTCGAATCGGGGGGGGGGTTTGTTTTTTTTGAAATGGCGATCGTACAGGCGGTGACTGAAGAAAGCACTGTGTGGAGAATAAGAATGTTGTAGGAATTGGAACAGTCGTGGTCCATTGTCCAGTATTAAGAACGAGAAAAATGACGGAAAATTCAACATATTTGCGACGTTCCCAGTGGGAATGAATAAGCTGGTATAGCTACTGGGTTACAGGTTCGGCGACAGAGGAACCGGGCTTCTATTCCCGCTCTGGAGTCCATCCTACTGTCTACCAAATAGGGTTCGGAAGATTTTATTTGGGGGTAGAGAGACGGGAAGAGAAGTTGGCTACCCACTCTATCTAGTGTCCAGGTACGAATACCTGTAACTTTGCCATCACTCCCCTACAAGTCTTCATGACCCAGTGCTCGACCCCTGAAGATGAGGACGGTAGGCTGTCCCGAAACGTCGGTAATAAACTAAAAATAAACTCTGAGTAAGAACCCAGAGAGCGAAGACCTAATCTATACCGCGGCGGTAGCCTGACATCTCACAGAGAAAACTTCACGTTTTTCAATTTACTGTTAGCCGTATAGGCCTGTATCCTGTTGCAGAGGTGGTAACGTCTGGCACAATATGCGATCTGTAATAGCATGCCAGCACCCACATTTACCTTGAAAATCACGGTGGTCAATACAAGAACGACGTCATTTTAAAACAGGGACTTCTGAATTATACGCAAGGTGGAGTGTGGTTACGGGTTTCACATGATTTTCAGAACAGACGGAGATTATTCCACTGAACAGCAGTGATGGTTTAATAATATAAACAGCCAACTAGATGCAACAATAATAGTTTTATTAATAATTTCAATCAGTTCAACATGTTTCGGGCGATAATTTCGCCCATCCTCAGGAGCGCTAGACTGTGTTTACAGCTTGTGGTATAATGCACTGGCGATGCTTTATACAACAAGCTGTAAACACAGTCTAGCGCTCCTGAGGATGGGCGAAATTATCGCCCGAAACGTGTTGAGCCGATTGAAATTATTAATAAATTATTATTGTTGCATCTAATTGACTATATTATTGTATCAATGATGCACGGTCACACAAACATCAAATTCAAGCAGTGATGGTTGTTGTAAAGGAGGAGGCGTGTTTATTTGGAAGTAGTAACTTAACTGTTAAATAATATTTAAACAATTTTAGGGCTTCCAAGGGTAAAAATTGGAGTTAATAATAATTATATGTATTGAGAGATTCAGCCGAATCTCCAGTAAGACAAACATTCGGTGGATTTTGTAGCAGATGACCCTGGATGGCCCTTAAGAGATTAACGTCAGGGAGGTAGGTCTGGTTATCGTTTGTATTTGGGAAGTCTGGGTTCGAATTTAAGTCCAGAAACAGGATATTCTACACGCGATTTGTTTCAGTAGACTTATCCTTCAGCCGTCCATAAAAAAATCCTTAAAATAGGACACGACCGCTTCCTTTTCACGTACATCAGCTAATCACCATATCATGCAACAACATATAACTAACAATTTTAAAAATATTGGTTCAAAGACAAGAATAAATCAGTCAACTAACTACAGGCTATTTAGTTCTGCAGCTAGTCACGAGAAATCCCAGACCCTTGGTAGAACACGAAGGCTCACTCCATGTTAACGACAGCCTTCGTCTGGTTCCTATCTAGAGTCGGGTGAATCCAAACCACACGTTAGCATCCCGTTGATTTGAGTTTCGCTTTTGAGCTTTTGCAATTAAAACTTGCAATAACTAGCAATTACCCATTATTCTGGTCCAGACCGTCCCTGGGGCCACCCAGCCTTCTGTATAATGGATACCGGCTCTTTCCCGGGGGTAAAGAGCGGCCGGGGCGTGACGCTGACACCTCACCTCCTTCTAGTGCTGTGGCCAAGAAAGATTAGAGCTATACTCTTTTTTACTTTAGATGCCGGACTGCCGGCTAGAAGTCAGTATTCGGAAGGTCCTGCGACCGGCCAACTCGACACAAGTTTTTCTCGGTTTCCCTGTGTCTATAAGCAAATGCTGAGATGGTTCCCAACATTCCAAGTTGCCACTACATGCTTCTCATGTAGCCCACCCGACTTAAATTTATTAGTAACCAATTTTATATTTTGTATGCATGTAAAATAACCACTGCCACCGGGTGAAAACCAAATTGCAGTTAATAAATATTATTATTACACCTCTACTTCACCTATGGGCCGTACGGCCTGTGCAGAGCCTCAGTGCCTGTACAAGTTTGCACTTTACCTTTTTTACCTTACCCATTATTCTGGCTATGTCTGTTGGTTCAACAGAGAATTTTTACAAAACGGGTATTGGAAAGCGTCACTGAAATATGTAAAGGCATTCTAATTCTGGCTAACAAGAAGCAAGTTGCACAGTGAAGACCCAGAAATATTAGGCTCTACTGTACGAAAGCACTCACTCTGGCGACCTAGCACCCGGGATATGTGGACGCCCGCGCTGTACATTTATCAGAGGGGGGAGGGGGGGAATCTAAAAAGAGATGGCGTGGAGGACAATGAAAAACAAATTTTTATGCCACTCGCGTTTCTTTTTCAAAAAAAAAAAAAATAATAGCCACAAAAGTGAAAGAGAACGACAGAATACGTTATGCTTTCATCTGCGTGGTGTAAAGTTCCGTAACATTCTGTATCCTTATATGAACGTACAAACATTTCAAAGAAACCCGCTACCAGAATGCACGACGTCGCTTCACAGAATACATAAATATTAATAGTCACCGCTGTGATAACTTAAAATTTCGCCTTTCTTAAATTATGGTATGTCCACATGTACAACTAGGCACTTCTTAAATCGCCTACCTTCAGCTTTCCCGATTAAGACTTCTTATGAGTCTCGTTTCCCACACGTTCTACATATCCCGCCAATTTCTGCGTCATTTTAATTCTAATCAATTGAAGGGGTTACAAAAAGTGATCAAGTTTATTACAGTTGCAGTAGTATGAATCCTCTGTAATCAGAAAGGAAATACGAAAAAAGAATGTGGGTACTATCAGTTTGTGGGCGACCTCTAGAACAACGCAAGTCCAGTTTTTGTGGTACCTTGCAGTCAAGAACGAACTGGAGGAAAAGACGAAGGAACAAGAGTTGGGGTCTAAGACGTTGAAGACGAAGGGAGAAGAGGTGGGTGGTTTCGGTACAGAAAGAAAGCAGAAAAAGAATAAAAATAGAAAGGAAGAATAACAACAAAAAATAAAATAGGGGCTCCTCACTCTCATGGCTGCTGCTGGACCAGCTCAGATCAGAACACCCCCACGGCTTCTGACACGGCAGACAGACAGTCTGTTCCCATCGGCCAGCATCTACCAGTGGCTAGTACTGAGATTAGTCCAGTTATCTGCTCGATTTCAGAATGCAGCTGGCTATGCTTTTCTGGCCGGAAGCAAGACCCATCACGTGTTGACATAACCACCTACTTCCGACGCTAGGTAGATATATGTACACGCCAGAAAACCAATAATGACACCATGGAAATGAAAGAAAGATTTTCAGAAGCGGTTGCTGCAGCAACGAGAAAAATAAGCAGAGAGACAGGGAGAGAGTATTTGAATAAGAAACATGGAAAGAAGACATAATTGGCAACGTGGAGGATCCCAGTGAAGGATAATAATTAATTTCAATAAAATCGATAAGATTTTTTTTTAAACTACCACGAACTGAGAATACAAATTAATATTTCCACACAGCGTGTGATTCTACTTTTGATTTTTCTTTTTTTGCCTTTAACAATTGCTGGCCTTCAGCGAAAGACACAAAAAAAAACTTTTCTATAATTTTATTTCAGGGAACCAAGCAACATATATAATGCAAAAATGGAAATAGAGAAAATTACGTAAGGTGAAGCTTCATAATGGGTTCCCTTCAGGTGGTATTGTTCACACTGTTCAATCAGGTCTAATAAGCAAGGCGTACAGTAGGAAAGAATTAGACAAAAATGGGCTATCAAATTTGAATTAAAAACCTACCGTCACAGTTGAATACCTAGCATTTCTGTTTAAACCATGTTTCGAATTCATGCCTGGATATAGGCTGTCTCAATTTTCCTACCAATACAGAAAAAGTCTCTGAAAAACATACTTTTAAATCATTACCCCATACACTCCTACAAATCCGTCAACCAACATGATTCTGCAATTCGATGCAATGCGTTATTAAAATAAAGAAAGGATCCATCATTACTGGAAAATCTAGATCTAGTCAACTTAAGACAGACGGAGATACGACTAAAGAATATTTTTACAATGCTACTATATTTTTAAAACGTAGACAGGCGTACCTGCATGTGAAGTAGCCAATGACAAGGCGCAGTGATATGATATTTAGGTGCCGAAAGAAGAAGCGTTCGACAGGTATGTGACAGTCAACACTGTCATACCATTTTTTTATTTTTTGCTGACCGTGCATCTCAGTATAATCCTAGTAAATAACCAATTTAAAACACAAATTCTTGTTTTATAATAAGTTTATTATATGCCTCTACATGTTTCGAGCAATATGTGCTCATCATCAGGAGGCCAAAGTTGTATTATACAGCATCTGGTATCATCACACCTGTAGGTGGACGTCCGATGTACAGGTTGAGAGAGGATTGTGCACCGGACGGCCACCTACAGGTGTGATGATACTAGATGCTGTATAATACAATTTTGACCTCCTGATGATGAGCACATAGTGCTCGAAACATGTAGAGGCATATAATAAACTTATTATAAAACAAAAATTTGTGCATTAAGTTTGTTAATTACTAAGATTAGACTGTCATACTAGTAACATAAAATGCTTCGTCCTCTAGTTTTATTTTTTTCCTATTCTGTGCCTACGTCACAGCACCTTAGCGTTCATTTCTACAACACGAAAATCCCCATAAAGATGGACGGTAGGAAGAGGAAATCTAACCCTGTGCTGCATGTTTCTCGAGCTGTTGTAGGTTGCTAGTGCGGTCGAACAAGTCCTCATTTTCACATAGCCAAATATTCGTCACCGTTCCCGCAAAATTCCGGCAGTGAACTGTACTTTGAACCAGTTCAATCCAGTGAATATCCTCACCCTTCTTCCCACATCTCTGACATTAACTTACAAAATCGGATTACAGGCTGCAACTACCGACATCCAGACTACTTCTTTTGAATCATGATTATTTTAAAAACTACTAATTCAAGCCAATTAGCGACAAGGATTTAGATAAGAGAACGAGTTGGCAGTAACGGGACAGAGTGTGCAAGGGACAGGTTGTATACACCAGTGTTTATCAGAGTGTGGGCTTTGGACCGCTGCCAGTAAGCAATGTGCCAGGAGAATAATAATAATAATAATTGAGTCCATCGTTCCTTCTAGGAACATAGGTTGTCTATGAGTCCTTTCCACTTCTGTCTATCGGCTGCTAAGAACCTTAGTTCATTCCAGTTTCTACCCGCTTCCTTAATTGTCGATCTTCTCCAGCTGTTTTTCGGTCTTCCTCTCTTCCTATTTCCCTGAGGGTTCAAAAGTAGGGCCGCCTTTGGTATCTCTCCATCCTCTTTTCTTAATGTGCGACCAATTCATCTAAATTTTCTTATTCTTATTTCTAAATTTATATCTTCTTGTCCTGTTACTTTCCATGTGCCAGGAGAAGCAGGCTATTATTTGTGTAAGAACTTTAGCACTGAAATGAATATCAAATTTTCGTCAAAATTTAAAATACATCAAAGAATATTTTTCGTTTCATATCATCCTTTTGTTTTTACATATGTTTGTGACGCAATACATTTCAATTCATTACTAAGTTAATTTTCCAAAATTTAAAGTCTCAGAACACTGCAGTATACGTACACACGTAATGTTGAAGTCTGTTGCTATGCCGTTCTTATTCTGAATGTGACTCACTCAGCGATAGACAAAGGACAAAGGAAAAATAAATGTAACATCTTTTGCGTCACACTGATGTCTTTATCTGTTATGAAATAATCCGTTGTGGGGGGGAGGGTGGGTGTGGGGGGGTCAGTAAAGTATTACGTTCATTACAAGAAAAACGGTGCTCAAATTTACGCCTCTCAGATAAACATTTTATCACATTTCTTACTAATCTCAGTCATGTATAGACAGTAAGTCCCTACCTCAAAGAAAACACACCGAGTATCCATTACCAAGGCCAACCGGTTTGTGCTCTTTAGAGATTTGCAACTGTACATGTTGTGAGCCGCATGAAACACAACATTACACTTTGTAAGCTAAATGCATTGCTCTGGATTGTTAAAACTATGGTAAACGTATTTACCACGGCTCTTTAAAGGGTTAGGAACTGTGCATTTAAGTTCCTTCAACCCGACGGGAATTCACCTAGTCCAAAACAAATTTGGTCCCTCTGTGCGATTCTCTCTCAAAATCCGATCCAAAAGCACAAGTCCTTAACAGTAGCACTTGGCGCGCGCATGACGGCAGCTTTGCGTGACTCACAACATGCCTGCAGACCAAAAACACGACTGCGTGCCTACTAGAATATTCTGATAGCAACAGATTTTACAACGCCCACCTTTTAAACTTGCAGCGCACACTACTGTTAATTTTGCATCCTGCTCGTACTTATGAAGGGGACCGGGATGGCTCAGTCGGTATAGCAACTCGATACGGGCTGGATGGTCCGTGGATCGAATCCAGATGTGGGGGGGGGGATTTTCTGCACCCGTCCAGACCGGCCCTGGGACAAACCCAGCCTCCTATGCAATGGGTACCGGGTATCTTTCAAGGGGGTAAAGCGGCCTGTGCGTGGCGTTAACAACCCAACTCCATCTAGTGCCGAGGTTAAAGAAAAAGTAGACCCATACCTCTATTCCCTCTCTGTGTTTTCATGGCAGCTTTTAAAATGAAACTTACCCCACTGATGAAGTAATTGTGATGTCTATGGAAGTTACTTCGTCTATAAACATTTGAAACATATAGGTATATATATATATACTTACTCCATGGTGCAGATTCCTTCATTAGAAGCTAACTGGTTTGCAGCTAGTCAGGAAATTCCCCGCATTTCACGGAACCCGAAGGTTCATTACCGCACTCACAAGCGTCCGCCACCTGTCTCTATCATAGGCCGGCCC
>Ga0123354_10006767_pt1 | contig 17098 bp, 8 predicted proteins | sample TergutLab28metaG_2_FD_97872 | JGI IMG/M metagenome (GOLD analysis project Ga0123354, IMG submission 97872) | Labiotermes labralis P4 segment gut microbial communities from Petit-Saut dam, French Guiana - Lab288 P4 | ecosystem: Host-associated > Arthropoda: Insects > Digestive system > Gut ...
CACACACACACACACACATGTCTGAAGCTGTTGCGTGTTGTTACGAAGCGTTCTGAATCACAGCATGAAATATTTACGCTTGGTTACTTTGTTTTATTGGCAAATTATCAACTCTTATATGAACGGAATTTCCGCTTTCTATTCCTGTAAATTACATATGTTATTTTACGTGTATTTCGAGACATGTAATTACTTTTACTTTTTGAGTCACGTGCTTATATTTTACAATTTTTAAATCATATTTTACTTTAAAATTTTCCTTTTTATTTCATTGTATTTTCCACTTTCTTCAAACCTACATTAACAATGTATTTTCAAAGTTTTATTCTTGTTATTTTCCACTTTCCTGTTGCTTTTTATCCACTATTTCGCTCTTATTTCTGTTGACTACAAACAAGTCCTTGGGCAGAAAACTTTTGCGAGTCAAAGAATTCCCAGTATTGTGTGGAAGCCGAATAGCCTATTTAATACCGAGTCCACAGAATCCCACCACTGCTACCTGTTCTGAGCCCGCTGAATCCCGTCAGAGTCTCTCCGTCATGCTCTGTAAGGCCGATTTATTCTTACCATCCTGTGTACTTCTAGGGTTTTAAGGCGACTTTTTTCCTTCTCTTTTCCCCAGCAGAACTCTATGTGCTTTTCTCCCTTTTCCCGTTCATGCCATATGCCCCGCCAATCTAATTCTTGATTCTGTCACCCCAACAATATTTGATCATTGATACAGATAATGGGACTCAATATGTTTGTTCTTCCAGCTTTCTGTTATTTTCTGTCTGTGATTTTCTTGTTTAATGTTTAAATTTTATTTTTTGTGTTCTTAACTTGCTGCCTTCCTTGGACTTCTTTTTCCGTGAACTATTCGTATTTCCATGTTGCTTACACGTCATAGTCCCTATTGTTGCAAATGTGCAGTAAGCAGTGTCTTTTATGTTTCGTTTCGGACTGTCTTCTTTTTATGTAACTGCTTGTCGAACTGATATCTAGGCGCAAATTTCTATTCCCAGTGTCGTTCTTACATCTCTGTCGTTCTACGCTAACATCTCTTTGCGGTATTATAGTACGGTTTTACCGACATTTTAAATTTTTTAAATTTACAATCCTAGGCGTTATTTTACAAGATTTTCTCCTGTGAAAATTTTTCCATTGAAGTTTCCGTACCCCTCCTTTGTTAAAGCACATTAGAGTTTATAAATATGTAATTTTACGCCTTATTGTTTTTACTTTTCGAAGATGTAAGTATTTCATATTATATAGCTTTAGTGTTAGGATTATTTATGAAAGAGAATGGAAGAGGATTTGAAAGAAGCGATAATCTTTCATCCGAGATACTTTATTCATGCACTCGCTTCTACGGACTGAGGAAAGCCACGAAGTGCCAGAGAATAGCTGGTGTCGATGTAGAGGTTATAGCAACCACATTTCTCTTAACAATGACGTATGGTGTTATTACTTCGATATAAGCAAATATTTTGTGATCTTATCACACTTGTTTCATGTGGTACAATCTCATTATTTGTAAACGAACTTTTCTTAAAAGCTGAAATTATTCTGTTAACGACCGTTTGAATCGTAAAATTGAAATCACCTGTACACACTACTGATGGGGCTAAGTAAACATCTGTAATGTATCTCGTACAGAGTTGGTTTTAATTTGGCGAGTGATTAAGGATGTACATGGTAGAAAAGCAACATTACATATATTTTAGTCACTGAATATTTACATATCAGTTGAAAAAAACGCAGATAGTTTGTGATTTATTTTACGTTTATTCGCAGTTGAAAAATAATGTTACAACCAAGAAATGTAAGTTAGACAAAGAAATAAACGGAATCGGCGATCACTGTTTGCCAGCCGCAGCTACATCTGAAATAAAACAGAAATAAAGGTGGTGATGGCGATTTGGCGATGAAGCTTCATTTAATATGACGACTGTACTTCCTAATACTTGACATTCTTTAATGCATTTGGTACAGTCACACCGCATAACGCTGAAATATTTTGCGTGTAATTACATCATCTGGGACTCAAACCATCGACCGTCATGTTATTCCGGATCAGTGAGCGTGTCATCGTCATCATTGATCCCATTAGATAAACAACGTGCGACAATACCTATTTCGCCTAATTAAATGTTGCCATGACAAAGCTCTCTATTGCACCCTCCGGAACGAAATTCGACTTTGAAGTGGACGACACTAGATTCCGTAGAATGCCTTCTAAATCATTTCAATGCTTTCACTTTAAAATGACATGTCTGTCAGAGTCCAGTGAAATTCCAAACCTGTTTTCAGTGTTATAATAATAGGTTAGAGATTTTTTGTCGTAGAGTTTCCTACACCCGGTAATCGATCGGATTTAAGATATCGACGGAGGTCTTCGTACATTTCTGCGTGCCAAAATTGTGCTAGGTGCTGATTTGGAAGTAAAGTGGAAAGTACTCACGGTATTCCAGATTAGGAGAGTCACGAAATTTTGTTACACAATTTGAAACCGTTAGGTGTCAGCAAATTATTTACTGTTTCATACCTAAGCCTACAATTTAAATGTCATGGTGCACCATATGTTGTTCTTCGATTCTTTGTTTTTATCCAAAAAGGTACAAGGATTTCTACCTTCATATCCAAAACCACTGGATCGGAAAACACCTGACTTACTGATTGGCTGTTTGCTTTTGTATTGTAGATGACCTCGGTAGTTCCTTGCATTACAGTTTCCAAGTGTTTACATAAAACGACGATTTTTTTGTATGTCTCTTTGGTCTCAAGAGACGTGTTGCATAAATTATTACTAGAGAATTACTGTCTCAAGTTGTGTAGTCTTAATTAATATTTAAGAACAAGGATTTCTGTGTAGAACCCATAAAGTCTAGTTTAATATTAAGTAGACTAGTAGTCATAGGAATCTATAGATTGTACGTCTGATTATGTCCCTCAGCGCCGCAGTTGACAAGGAGAATTTATCATGCAGGACATAATCATCCTTCGGGAACTGGAATTCTACTTTACCACTGTCGTTCGACTTAATCTTATTTCCTAGGAGTCACTAAATGACGATTTGCAGCTTCTAAGTAGACATTCCACTTGCATAAATTAATTATACTTATATATGTTGGATCTGTCGTTTGAAATATTAGCAGTTTTTCTACGTATATTTTCCTCCTGCAAGGAACGTGAAGTATTCACATAACTTATATCTGAGATCCTAAAAAACAATCAGTCCACAGTTTCGAATATGTAGATTACGAGGCAAAAATCTGCAAGTTGTCTTCTATTCGGAAAACACGGACCCTGTGATTGTGAGGGAGCTCACTGCAAAACGTACGTCGACAATATTCGAGGATTTTGAGCCTCATTTTCAAGACCAAAATGGCGTAAATATTCTATGGACTTTGTTTCTATTTGAGCACCAGTATCGTCAAGTTTCTGGTTTTCTTGTCCAGTACTGAATCTCTCTTTCGAAGTTTTTTCTTCCAACTATTCTGTATATTATTCTTTCACAAGGCACCCTAAATGCGGGTATTTTTTTTTTACAAAGCATACGGTAACATTTTTCTCCACGACGCGTAGTTAGCAGAAGTATCGCACATTAACACTGCTTATTGGTCGGAATACATTTGTCTCTTTCACAAACACACAAACAAACAAACAAGCAAACAAACAAACAAACCCATACACCCACATACAGTTTACCTGCTGTTGTGTGACTAGCACCACATAACTTAACACATGTATCACGTTCCATCACTTCTAAGACGGGAAAATTCTCGTAATTTTCGACTCAGCAAAGGGAACTTACTATGTTTCCCACGTCCAGGGACACGATTTAATATATAGCCTATTTTACCATTATTATTATTATTGTTACCTTATTTCACTTTTTGTGAAGAAGGAATTCTAGAGGGCAGATCCTATATTAATATAAGATTGACAAGACATAAATATTTCCCACAGCTTTCGCATTTAAAAATTTGTTGAATCACGTGTAGTGTTTCAAATACTAAACAAAATATAGGCACGTTTGTGAGCTGTTTCCGCAACGAATGTTACGTGCATAGATGCTACGGTTTGTTAGTTTTCCCTGCCTGATCGAAAAACACGGAAAATATTGGCACTATTACCGTTTTGATCTTGTACATTTACTACAATATCATTTCACAGCAAATCAAATTATTTTGGAAAGTGTATTGAGTACATAAAGTCAGAATTTGAATTAAGCTTCGCTAATTTTTTCCACCCCACAATTTCGGATTCTTCTATGTTGTTTTTATTGAATGTGGGTGGTGAAAATTATGACTTGGAGAGATAGTCTGTAGTGATATAATGTTCATACCAAGTTCAATTAAAATCTGCCAAAATCTGATAAATTGAAAGAAGTAGAAATTATTTTCCTTAAAAAGGGAAAGCAATATATATATATAGCCTAAATTTGTGGAAATTTTAATGAGAAATGAGTAAATTATAAAATTTGGCCTATATAAACTGTTCTTGCCGGATTTTTCTTTGGGTATAATATTTTCTATATTTTTCCCCTTAAAATAGACCTGTTTATTGTAGACACAAATCGTGTACAGTATCTAACGTCATTGTGGGGCAATTCATCATTGTGTCTACTAATCTTGGATCATGAATTTAAAGATTTATTTAATTACAATCCACAGTGAAGTTCGTAGTAAGGAAAACACGATTTCTTGACATTCTCTTCATGTGACACTGCGCATGCGTTGCAACCAAATATAAGGTACGCAGTAACCGTTTTATGCTTCAGTTAATTTAATGATAGCGAAGCATTTGTTTGCGTGTGAGATTTTTGTGATGGATTGGGCTTGTCACTGGTGCAAACAAATAAGAATACAAACAAAAAAGCATAAGAACGATAACAACGGAATGAAATAATTATCAATGGAATTAATAACACGTAAAATAAGCTGTTTTATATAGGTATGGTTTCTACCATACAGTTACTTGGAGTTAAATACTGGCTTTTAACCAAAACTGAGAAGATGTGAAGTGAGACAGTAATCACTTCGCAAACTACTGGCAGGCTAACTTAATGACTAGACCTTGAGTAACAAACTATTCCATTGTATAATTATCTCCCTTCCCTGTTTTTCCCCTTTATGTGTTCCTGGTAATTTTATTATTTTCTGCTGCAAAACTTAAGTGTAGTTAAAAACAGAGGCATTCATCCTTCCTTTATATAATAAAAGACAAGCAAAGACAAATATGAATTCGAGTGACTTCCGGCGACAGTATCATTCCCATACTTAACTGTTAAAGACGAGGTGTAAGTAGATAGAGTTAACGAGTTTATAAACCTAGGAGTATTTAAAGTTTATCCTTTTTTTTAGCATGGCGTAACAGCCGTAGTGGGCTGATAAGTCCTTACCCCGACCAGGAAGGAAACAAGCTAATGTTTGCCAGAATGGCGTGAATTTCCTTCGGCGCCTTGCCTTGCAAAAAAAAAAAACTTGATGACAGCTCGCGTCTCGATGTTGTTGAAAACTCGCGCGTCCCTGACATGCTGCCGAGCTTGTTTCCTTCCTGGCAGGGCTAAGGACCTATCAGCATCCCGGTAGAATGTTATGGTATTTTTGCTCATTGTCCATCACATTCAAGCAATGTATGAAATGTCTGTTGTTGAAATCAGTCTTACGCTTTTTGTATCTGATTTCTATGAACTGCGCATAACAACGCAACATTCACAAAAAAAAACAATAACAAAACCAGCAACGAACAACTAGGGTATGGTCATTTATGCCACAGATATTTCACTACCACTGAGTATTCTAGTCTACTGGTATGTGACGCTGTACCGTTGGGTGACTGATACCGGACGTTTCGAATGAATGTAGCGCCTTAATTTTCATGAGTGAGGCTTTCATCTTGGACTACGTGACCCTTGAACTGAAGACCTTACTTCCCTCTCACAAGCTGGGTACCACTTACCCAACAACATAGTGTCACATGCCAGAAGACTTGAATCCCCAAAAGCACCGCTGTGTGACCAAAAAATCTCGCGTTTCGTATCCCTGCTTGAGTGTGTGGCTGCTGAACAAAATGAACCTCTCCAACTCCAGTTGGGTGGTTGAATTGACGGAAACAATAATAGTAATAATAATAATGACAGGTGTACTGTCTTGCTGAGATGTAGTTCGAATTTTGAAGCACATGTGATAAACCAATAACAAACTAGTTACTGAAAATATACTTGAAAAGCCCCAGCCAAACTTGCTGCCTACTTTAACATGAAGAGATTTCGTTTATTCCTTTAATGCTTTTATTTCGTTCTCTCTTTCCGTTTTTATGCGCGTTCGCAAATTGCGAAAAGCGATTATTAACATCGTAATGTCTGCCTGTCCGTCCGTCCGACCATCCACGCAGAACTCGGCTCCCACTGGAAGGATTTTCATGAAATGTTATATTAGAGTATTTTTTTAAAATCTGTCGAGAAAATTTAAGTTTAATTAAAGTACATGAAGAATAACGGGTACTTTACGTGAAGATCTAGGTACATTTATGACAATATATCGCTCACTTCTTCGTAGGATGAGAAATATTGCAGATCAAATTTGTCGGGAAAAGCAAAGCACGCACTGTGTACACATTTGATGTTCAATAACCTTTCTTCAGAAATTCTTACCATTTATGACAGAATGTCGAAAAATACGGTAGATCTATATAGTCCACCGATGACTGTAATACGGCGCATACGCTTTCGTGCTGGATATCTAAGGCTACAAACACCCACTCAGAATAATGCTTTTCAACGGGAGCTATAGTTTCTCGAAAGCACCTTGTTATTTGAGTGTATTGCCTGTCTTCTCTTTATTTGTTTATGTATGATAAAATATACTTTCTTCCTTCCGAAATTGTTTCTGTTGATTATACTTAAGGTAAATTCCGTACCAATTCTTTATTTAAATTAACCATGTTAAATTTCTAGAAGTTTAATTATACAATGAAAGGAAAACGAACCAGACATTTATCTCTGTCTGTGGTGTCCCACTTCTCTTGTCCAGCAACATTCTTCATGTTTCCTCCCCCACCTGCCCTCTTCACTCCTGCATACATTAATAATTAGGGACAAACTTTCAGGGGTGACACGTGACAGAGATGTATTGCATGTTGAGTTACAAAAAGAGGAAGACCACAGTCAAGGAATAAAATTATTAGTCATGTTTGCATGTTGAGCAATTCTCCTGCACGCTGGAGATAACATTGTCTTCGTTTACAGTCGTTAGGCCAGGATACACAGTGCAAGCGGCTGGATAACTTTTGCTTCAGGCTTCAGTTGATATTGTTTGTTCCATGGGTCTGAATGACTGACTGGCCAGTTGCTTGACTGATTTTAATGACTGGCTAGCTGACCAAATGTCTGAATGGGGGACAAATTTACTGGCCGACAGACTGGGTAGTTGTTTGACAGGCTGCCTGGATACCCTGCTTTCTTGAGTGTAAATGGCTGAATTATTGCTTGGGTGTTCGACAAAGTGTGCGGGTCACTGACCTAGAGAGAGGAGTTTTCATGTATTCGTTAAGCATGGGATAACACTGCTGAAAATGTGCTTTGAGAATTACGCGGTGGCGATGACTTGAACAGGAGGCGTGCAATGTCCAGAGGTGGTTTGTTATTACCACATAATAATAATAATAATTTGACTTCAGGACGGATATATGTTTCTTGGGACCATCAACCAACATGATCATTTCTTAAAGTACCGATCACTAGTATAAAACAGAGAAATATTTGAACAGCTGATATAGCAATGAAGTTTCAAGGAAGATTATGTGCCTTAGAGGGAATTATTTAAGGCACTTAACTCTCAGTTTTTATAACTCTTGCGCTGTTGTGGTAGCGAAAATTTAGAAAATATTGATATAAATTTCCTACGTAAGCAAATTTTACTTTGATCGAGTTTCTGATAAAATGTAGTCCATAGACTTCATCTGTGTCCTCAGAACTGTGAAATTAGTTATGTTGCTTTGAAGCCTGATTTTGTAAACACCATATCCTCAAAATTTACCTTCGCACATTTTTGGGAGTAAGGAAATAAGTGGCTGTTGCAGTTGCATAACTCAGGGTTACGAATTATTAAACTTCACCAGCTTTAATGCACCTCCCAAAAGCAGCAGACGTTTTCTAATACCACTGACAACGATTTACCAGTTGCTTCTACCGAACCAAATATTACACGCCGTATCTCTAGATTACATAATAGTTTTGGTGTCACTGAATAATTCGTGCGTGGGTTGATATTATTACTGTGTTTCTAAGGTTATGAGCTTGCTTATGATGCAGCTTGAGTGTCATCCAACCAGATGAAAATCTGAGTTAATTACGGAACACCGCCAGATAGAAACATTAGTATGAAAATCCGGTAGCACCACGAGATTGCAGCCGTCCGATAGGTGGAGTTAAAGCTGAAGACACAAAGGTTGCATTGGTAAGATCGGAGGAAATACGGAGTGAGTTTCTGAGTCACACCAGCATTGACACGGTTGTAGTTTTTAGTTGAGTCACACGCAGTTTTCCATGGCTAGCCTGTGTCTTTGTTTACAACAGAGCTTGACGTAGCCAGTCGCTTCTAAAATAGGGGGGAATTTGTTTGCAGTGTTTGTGATTTTATTTTATAAGGGGTCTGTATATCGTAATGCCGTCCTCCGGAAGGTGATGCCTTGTAATTTGATAGACATGTCTAACAATTAAAAATCTTAGTAATTAACCAACTTAATGCACAAAATCTTGTTTTATAATAAGTTTATTAAATACCTCTACTCATCAGGAGGTCAAAATTGTATTATACAGCATCTGGTATCATCACACCTGTAGGGCGGCCACCTACAGGTGTGATGATACCAGATGCTGTATAATAAAATTTTGACCTCCTGATGATGAGCACACAGTGCTAGAAACATGTAGAGGTATTTAATAAACTTATTATAAAACGAGATTTTGGGTATGAAGTTGGTTAATTACTAAGATAAATATACTGAGATGCAAGGTCAGCAAAACATCAAAACCATTCAAAAGATTTTACTGCATTAATCATAACTGTATAAGTATTTATATTTTGAAAATGGATGCAGAAGGCGTCTTCGAAATGTTAGTTCTGCGTAGTATTTTTTCAAAAATTTCCCGGAATTTTCTGGTATAATTTACAGGTATTGTTACTGTAATAAAGAAATATACATTGGCTAGGATTTTTTGGGAAAGGACCATGTGACTACACTGGAGCATCACCCATACCTTCCTGGCTTGGCTTCAGGCGATCTTTACGTGTTTCTTCTACTGAGATCAGCATTGAAGAGACGGCGCGTTCTGATGCTACTTGCATAATTAAGAATGCGACGGAAGAGCTGAAGAGGCTTTCACATATTTACTTCCAGAAATGTTTCCAACATTTTTTCAGTCGCTGGCAGAAGTGTATAGTTGCACAAGGGGGCCGTTTTTCACGAAATGTAGTTTAATTTAAGTTGCGCTGTTTTGTGTTTCTCAGAAATAAAGTGATTTCCGGAAAATTTTGAAGCTATCCCGTATATACAGAACAATACGGAGGCACGCCCCAGTGATTAGTGTTCTTTATTGCTTCAAGAGTTCTTTTAACATTTTGGTTCTGATTTCTGTTAACAGCAAATTAACGACAGACTTCAAATATGGTGAGGAAAGTATCGGGTTAATGAAACTAACCATTCACCTACATCGAGTGCCGGAGTTGAGAATAGATGGATTTACACCTCCATCACCCAATACGGCTTCCAATATGTTGCACTTAAATAATAAGAGGGACAGCTGTAAGTTTCTTCTTTGTCTGCTTACAATTAATTTCTAGTCTACCGCCTTACCAGTAACAAAGAAATTACTGCGTTTATTTTAAAGGTTGGACAATGTTTGTTTCCGTCAAATAAATTAAACAATACTGACACTGTAAGTATAACGTAACACTGAGGCGTGTTCGTGCTACCATTGTTGCAATGGCAAAGCAATAAGTGTCACATGTTCTGAGTGTGCGTTTGTAGCCGTCGGTTTCCGACATGCAAAGCGCATGCTCCATATTGTCATCTGTGGCCTGTCCGGCAGTACAATATTTTTCCACATTATCTCATAAAAGGCACGATATTCGAAAAAAGTTATTGAATTTAAAATGTGTGTCTTGATTTTCGCTACAAATTTTGTCTGAAGCATTTCTCATTCTAAGAACTGAACGAGATAAGATCATAAATGTACATTGGCTTTCATGTAAGGTACCCGTGATTCCTGTCATGTTTTAATGGAACTTGAATTTTCTGGAAACATTTCCGAAAAATATTAAAATGTACAATTTCTTGAAAATCCGTCCAGTGGGAGCCGAGTTATTCCATGCGGACAGACAGATGGACACCTAGACATGACTAAGATAATAGTCGCTTTTCGCAATTTTTGAACGTGCTTAAAAATTAGCGTTAACCAGAAGGTTCTGTTTCCCACCGACTTTCAGTTTTTTTTTGCTCCTCGATGGCACATTCTAAAGCGCAGTGTTACAGCAACTCTTTGTTTCAGAACATTCTTAACCTTTTGGCGCCGAAATTATTTTTTTAATTTTAGCACACCCTGTATATAAAATGTGAATAATACAGGAACCAAATACGTTAGAATTATGAAACAAACTGCATTTTAAAGAAAAAAAAGGAGAGTATGTACCATATTTAAAATATTCAGTACCTATATTTGTTGAATAAATGTACAAAATGCAACTTTAGAGGTTAGCGGTGCGGTACGACCACTATAGATGACATTAAGCGTCAAAAGGTTAACAGGAAGAATGTCAGACCAGTATCTTCCTATCTTCACTTTACTGTAGTTATGTTATAATTTAAACACAATTTGATTAACCTAACTAGTTTCGCGAATATACCCGGCTGTGTGAGAATATCGTCCATAACATCCCTCTGAATGATGGCTGCAAGTAGCAGAGGTACTGCTGCAACGTGTTCTTGTTTGTGCTTGTGTTTGCGCTTGTACGAGCAAGGAGTAACAAGGTTTCAATTGCGAGGTCGTCTGGAAACTAGTCCAGCATGATAATTAGAGAGGGGGAGTTGGATATCATAGACGAATTTTAAATTTATAACAACTAACGTATTTATTTAATCATGCCAGATTTGTAGAACCTGAAGGTGAGTGCAATAGGAAAGTAGGCTTTTTGAGTTCTACTCAGATTCAGAATTCCTCAGAGAAATCTTCGATCCGCGACGTTTCAGAGCCTGGCAGCATGCCATTAAACACGCAGATCTTTACTGAGACTCTGTCTGTTGTGTGGTATTTATATCTCGAACTGTGAAATTAACTTCTGGCTTCGTAAGAAAACACACTGTAATTAATTCCATGAATGGAACTTGGTAATTTATCTAAGTAGAAATTTAATACTAACTTATTTTGCGCCTTATTTAAGGCCACTATTTCTAATGAACATAATTACTCCGACGTGGATTCCCTAGTAATTTTGTACGAAGGAAAATCCGTGAACTCCTCTGCAAGCTACACAAAAGGTACATTATCCGAGACAATTTAATCAAGCGCAGTAATTGGATCCTGCTTAATTTAGTATAAAATAGGATTTGCCTTTCTTTCTGTCTATCATAACGCCATTTTTAGTTACCTATATACTAAACGTGTTTCAAGTAACCATGTTAATTCTCGTATCTGGATAGGGCACGGAGAGTACGAGGTTTGTCACATTTATTTGTACGCTCCGAATTTAATGTGCGCTTTTGCAATGAATATTATGGAAAATGTGCGTAGTTGGCTTTTTGTGGTTTATTGAACAGTGTTTGTAGCACTTCTAACATAAATAATTTGAATTTGAGTATTATAACCTGTATAACATTACTGCTAAACTTATTTTTAAGATAATCTTGGTACAGGGCATCCAGCTGTGTTTCAAGTACATTAATAAAATAAAATAAAATAAATAAAATAAAATATGTACTCCGTCTGACACAAATATATCTTTATTTATTATTATTATTATTATTATTATATTGTTTTACTATTTTAGGTTTAGTAAATATGGAGGCTGGTGAAGTGTTTCGTATTTTTATTTTGGTGTAGTTTGGAGTTAGATTTTGCTTGAGACATTGACGATTGAAGTGTATGTTTGCACAACATATCAGAACATTGCTTTCTAAGTTTTTGTATTGGCTGACGTAACGAACTTGACTGGCTATGATAATCTTGGTAGAGGACATCCCGTTGTGTTTAAAGTACATTAATAAAATAAAACATGCACTTGGTCTGACACAACTATATTTTTTTTTATTATTATAGAATATTATTATTATAGAATAATAAATTGGTTTCCTGTGTTTCATCCATACAGACGAGAAATTTAGCAAGAATTGGAACTGTGTACAAAATGTCTTATATTAAAGGTAAGGTTGTCCCTGTCCACACATTGAAGGCGTATAAAGGGGATAGATGTATATCTGCACTCTTTCTTAAACTCGGCATTGGATGAGGGTCAGCAGTCAACGTCACTCTCCGGCCGCTTTACGCTCAAGAAATGGCTCCAGTACCCATTGAATGAGAGGCTAGTTGGACCCCAGAGCCGGTCTGGATGTTTTGCGGAAAAGAAAAATCTCTTGGTCCTGCTGGAATTGGAGTCTCAGACGGTGCAATTGCAGTGAGTCGCTATACAGACTATGCTATCCCGGCCCTCATACAAAATTTAGTGGGATGCTTAGAAGCGAGAGACGTCTTGCGGAAGGCAAGGAGAATAAAATTAGTATACATAGAGAGAGGGTAGTGTGCCAGCATATGGACGCTATTCGTCCAGTCCAAATAAATTTCCAAGGATTTTCTTTTTTGAACATGATAATTGACTTTGTAAGCGACTGGTGGCACCTCAAGTCGCTGCGGCTCTTTTGATGTAGTTTTTTTTTGCATGAAACGAAGCGATGGAGCTCGCCAAGAATTCAAGAACCCTGAATAAACGCGGTAGATGTATTTTCCCCGTGAACAGTTACTTGTTACGGCCAGCGTCGGCCTCTTTTCGGTGTGCACTCTGACATACGCCTATGTAAAAAATTACCTCGTGCGCGAAAATCTTGTCGTGCTATACCAATGTTATCTGTCCGTTCCTGGTTTGCCTTCACGAATACACTAGGCGGTAATACCGACAAACATGAAAGAGCTCGTTATGTTTGCAGTTCGAAGCTAAATGACATTGAAAATCAATGGGAATGAAACAAGTTATCAAAACGTAGAAGTGACCTCTTTATTCCGTTCCGAAGCGAGGACGTGCCAAACGAAGCGTTTCTTTAAACAGAGCTGTGTTAATTTCCTCGCGTCTAATTTGTTTACTTCGTGTCCTGGAACTCGTGTTCGTAGCTCTAATTGGCTGGAAATTTATCAGCTGCATGCGCTCCTATATGTCGAGATGTCCAGAGGGTAATCAGCCGGCTGATCGCGCGACACAGGCTGGGAGATTGCAAGCGAAAGTAACTTCAAACCTGAATGTATCAGTTGCCAACATTTTAGAGTAATTCCGTAATCGTTCAGAATTTACACTAGAATAATGCTGCGAAAACTGAACCCGTAAATTCATCACGGCTAGTAACAAATTCCAAAACTGGACATGGTTCTTAGCTGGATCTGCCAGGGGACCACTTTCATATTCTGAAGCTTCTATCGACTTTACGGAATTCCAAGTGCACGCATTCAAAGAGATTTACATAAGAAAACGTGTAATGCGTTCCTCTTCTCATTTATGACATCTGTAGGTCCTCGATTCGTATAAATTACGTGTCATCTCTAGGCACAACATGAAGGCGTATGGATGTTGGGAGATAAGTCTCCACCAGTTCTACACCTCTGCCCTAGACGGAGGTGAGTGTTCCGCTCCAACTCTCGGTGAGACAGACCAGCGGTATCCGTCGAATCGGATGCCAATGTAGTAGTTGTGGTAGACGGAGGATAATCACAATTTAATTCCCCAGAAAAGTTTTTAAACCCCCGAAGTTTGAGCACTACACTAACAGATGTGCTATCCGACTTCCAAGCTTCCATTTTATGTCCCTTGCATAAGAAGCGAATATCAAGAAGGCAGCTGAAATTGATTTTTAATTTTTAGTAGAATTCACTGCATTGAGTATACTAAAAGCAGGACCCAGTAACTAGATAAGTGGATGTTATACAATATTGTTGCCCCTACTTACCAGCAAATATATAAAAACCCACGAACATAAATAAATATTGACTTTCAATGGCGGTCAAAGAGAGAGGAAAAAGTAAGGAGACAAGGGGAAAACGGATAGGAGGAATATAAAAACAGCTCTTCTAATTCCGTTAGCTGCCGGAGCTAACAGTTGGAGATGAGGGTTGGGCTGACTGCTGGACTGGGAATTCACTCTCCAACATCCAGTACTTTAGTTTCTATTCCTAGCCGTGTGTTTGCCTCATACCCTAACAGCTGTTACTTTGAAATACATCTTCTGAACTGGGAATTAGCAGATATTTAGGACAGCCTAGAAAGAATTTACACTATCGGATCACACGCGTTTTTTATGTGTCTGCCAAGGGTAAATAAATGTTACAGACTTTTTTTTGTGAACTTTCACAAACTTTGCGTTTTTATGTAGCAATCTGCTTATTTTTAATTATTGATGAAACGAACTGTAATTATGTAGCGCAACGTGCGGTAAAGTGTGCCGCTGTGAAAGGCTTAATGAGCATTCCATAAACGACCAACATTTCTTCACCGAATGAGTGGCTGACAACTTCTCAGGACCCACTCTGTCTCGTGCAATTATCTGCTCTTGTTTGCAGTTTATTTTATTTAGATAATTAAAATCAAGAGAGAAGAAGATAGACAATGTTCGTATAACGTAAATTGAGGTGCGTTTGCTTAACGATTTTTCATGTTGAAAAGCAATAAGTGTTACATATTCTGCGTGTGTGTTTGTATCCTTAGTTATCCAGCATGCAAGGCACATGCACTCTATCATATTATCATCTGTGATCTGTCCGGCTTTACAGTATATTTCCACAGTATATCATAAACGGCACGATTTTTGGGGAAAAATTATTGAATGTGAAATATGTTTTGGTTTTCTCTACAAATTTTTTAAATGAAATATTTGGTATTCTAAGAAGAATTCAGTGAGCTTCTGTTATAAATGTACATAAGTCTTCGTGTAAAGTAAACCTTATTCTCATCAAATGTTAATAAAACTTTAATTTTCTCGACATATTTTCAAAAAAACCTGAAATATCAAGTTTCATGAAGTCCGTCCAGTGGGTACTGGGTTGTTCGATGCGGACGGACAGACGGACATACCGACGGACGGACAGACAGATATGATGAAGCTAACAGTCACTTTTCCCAATTTTGCGACCACGTCTATAAAAGCTAATATATTTGGTTCTTTCTTTTGATTATAATACTCGAGTCAGAATTACTATTTGTGAACCTCATATTTGATCAGTTTGTCAACAAATTTTCCGGGTTTGATGGAAGGCAATTGTTCGATACCGTATGCACCAGATCTAGCCAAATGATTTAATTCTATATCCTGAGACACCCTTCCTTTGAGTCCTGTTTCAACGCCTCGGTCTCTTATTCGTTTAAGTCTCGACAAGTGCTGAACAAAAAAATATTTACCCTTAAATTTGTGTGTGTTTTCTTGTTTCTCCTACCCCGAGATCCATATTTTGTCATTTTTAAATTATTTACTTTAAAGTAAACGTTCAGACCATGCTATGGATCAATGGTCAAGTGCCAACCTTTCATTTCGGAAAACTGTTTTCTATCCCAGGCTAGCCCATGTGGGATTTGTGGTGAAAAAAAATTGACATGGGACAGGCCATATCCGAGAAATCCGATTTTACCGTGCCATTGTTATTTCACCTGTGCTGCATACTCATTCACCTGGCACAGACGTTCTGTAATCTTAGCAATTGACAGCATCGAGGTGTTCTCTCTTCAGGCTTGTTACGCAGCGTGAGTTGTTAGTCATTTACCGACGTCGAAGATTGGACCGATAGGCTGCCCCGACACGTCGGGAGAAAACTACCAACGTACGCTGCCTAGTAACTCTGAAGAACGAAGGCCTCCTCTACACCGCGGCGTAAGCCTGAAGTCTGACGCAATTAATAGCATCGTTGTATAACACACGAGTAAGCTGTCTACCCGCTCATCGCGTTACATCATCTGCGTTCTGTAAGTTCGAGAAGTTGGGCCACCGGCTGCTGTATAGACTGTCGCTGTTCATCTGTTGGTAGCTCAGACACAAGGCTCTCTTCCCGGGTGATACTTGACTGGAACTTAGTGCCACAGCAGTCTCCTCTGAGCTTGCTAATATATATTGCAGTCCAGTACAACTACACCTGAATTATGATTATTGTATTATTGCTATCTGATTTGCTACACGGAACGAGATGTGTCTGGAATATGTTAGCCTCGACACCAATACCGCGACACACGTGGATTCGTGCGGCACTCCGCATGTCGGGAACCAGCTGGCCACTGCCATCGCTTGTGGCCAGCTATATTCAGCGTTGTACACTTTCGACACTTTTCAACCGCGTCTCTCTAACACGACCGGTCGTTTTTTCGAGAGGCAGGACTACTTAAACACTCGAAAATCTGCCTTCCACTTTCATTTGTTTGTCGATGCACCTGACCCAGTTATCGAGGTCACCAAGTGTCTTGAAAGTCTGATAAACTCTCAAGACGAAATGAAGTCGTATTATCGGTTTGAAGTGTCTCATATATATATATATATATATATATGTGTGTGTGTGTGCCTGACGGTTGGTACTTATACTGGCCTGATGATAACTTACAATTCTCCGACACACACACACGCGCGCGGCGCGCGTGTCGGAGGAAAAAATAGCACGTGTGTGTAATAGAACTTGGTTTATGGATACAAGATGAATAATATGTTAGCTGCGTGTTGTTGTGTAAATTGTAAGTTATCATCAGGCCAGTATAAGTACCAACCGTCAGGCACACACACACACACACACACACACACACACACACACACACACACACACACACACACACACACACACACACACACACACACACACACACACACACACACACACACACACACA
>Ga0123354_10006770_pt1 | contig 17095 bp, 23 predicted proteins | sample TergutLab28metaG_2_FD_97872 | JGI IMG/M metagenome (GOLD analysis project Ga0123354, IMG submission 97872) | Labiotermes labralis P4 segment gut microbial communities from Petit-Saut dam, French Guiana - Lab288 P4 | ecosystem: Host-associated > Arthropoda: Insects > Digestive system > Gut ...
TATTTATATTATTTCCCGATGTTGACATATACAGATCTGTGTGATGTATGGATGTGCCCTTGAAAAAAAATGTATTCACTGCTAGCTTTGGTACGCGTACACAACTCTTCACTCCCAAGGTATAAATCAGACTCCTCTTGCGTTAGGTTTTCCAAAACTCGTAAGCTTTAAGTTTATCCCCTCTTAAATTTTCTTACTATACCCGATTGGCCAAACGTTAAATTTCGCTGCTGTGTAATAGGTTCAAAAGTCAGAAGTTTTAAATACATTAACCCCATTGGTTTTCATTTATGTGACATTATTCCATTGTCATCGCCCGTGTGAACTCCTTCATGCGTCTGACTGATTTCTTTTAGTGTCCAAGCGTGACTAACATTGTAAATCTTCCCAGCAACATTTAAGATGTCCCAAAAGCTGTCAATGTTTACAAAGTCAGTTTTTTCTCAAACCTTCCCATATGTATATATATGTGTGCGTGGGTGTGCGTGCACGCGTGTGTCGGTTTCAAAACATTGTTCTACGCTGTCCGACACCTAGACTCCACCGCTTCCTATCTTCCCACTGGCCTTCATTTAGGTTTCTTTCATTCATGACCTTCCTTATACCTTCCATCCAGTTTCTCTTCGGTCTTCCTCATGCTCTCTTACTGTTTCAGCATCCAATTCAGTGGTAGTTTGGGTAATCTTCCTTCTGCCAATCTTTGACCATGGCCGTACCATGTAAGTTGGTTCTGTTCAATGTCTTTTATAATTGATTCCTCTAATCCAATTTGTTGTCTTATAGTTACATTTCTAATTCTTTCTTTTCTTGATATTCTAGAGGATCTCCTCAGGACATCCATCTCTGTAGCTTCGACACGTCTTTTATTATTTTCTGTGAGTCTCCATGTTTCGGAACCATACAGTGAACCTTCCCTAATCCATCAATTTTGACACTGACAGACATCGAAACTGTCAGCTTGCTATACCTGCCATAAAGCTGAAAGCTGCAATGCTGACTCTCTACAATTTCTCCTCCATCATAAACCAAACCAACAATTCAAACAATTCTGACCTATCTACCAATGTACACTTTCGACTCTTAATAAAGGGCTTACTCCCTATATCGGTTTTACACCACAACAGGAAGGTCTTTAACCCTAGAGGTGTCAGAAGTGATGTGTACAGAATTTTAGGAATCTGAACGGGGGAGACCATTCGGCAGACCCAGGTGTAATTTTGAGGATGTTTCACTTCAATTATTAACCAACAATAGCATCTACATAAATTCCACATAAAAACAATTAAAATTACTCCGACATGTTCTGATCTTTTTTAGGTCACCATCAGGGAGCTGTGTTTCTCCTTGCTAAAGTTGTATTATAACATTCACAATTGACACACTTGTTGTGACAGTGCCATTACTGATCCTTTCATTGGCATTACTGACCCTTTAGTGCCATTGCTGACCATTAACTGTAAAGGTCAGTAATGGCACTGTAATAGTCCGTGATGACAAAGTAAAGGCCATTACTGACCCTTACATTGCCATTAATGATGCTTATAGTGCCATTACTGGCCTTTACAGTGTCATTACTGACCATTACAGTGCCATTAATGACCCTTAGAGTGCCATTAATGACCTTTACATTGTCATTACGGACCATTACAGTGCCATTACTGACCTTTACAGTGCCATTACTGACTTACAGTGCCATTACTGACCTTTAAGTGCCATTACTGACTATTACAGTGCCATTACTGACTATTACAGTGCCATTACTGATCCATTCATTGCCATTACTGACCCTTACAGTGCCATTACTGATGCATACAGTGCCATTACTGACCCTTAGAGTGCCATTAATGACCTTTACAGTGCCATTACTGACCTTTACAGCGCCATTACTGACTATTACAGTGCCATTACTGGCTATTACAGTGCCATTACTGATCCATTCATTGCCATTACTGACCCTTACAGTGCCATTACTGATGCTTACAGTGCCAATACTGACCCTTACAGTGCCATTACTGACCATTACAGTGTCATTACTGACCATTATAGTGCCATTACTGACCCTTACATTGCCATTACTGATGCCTACAGTGCCATTACTGACCATTACAGTGCCATTACTGACCATTATAGTGCCATTAATGACCTTTACAGTGTTGCTACTGACCATTACAGTGCCATTACTGGCCTTTACAGTGTCATTACTGACTATTACAGTGCCATTTCTGATCCTTACAGTGCAGCTGGCTGGGTGTGCGACGCACACCCAGCCAGCTGCACTCTCAACAACGTATTCCCACACAACATGACATGCTACCACAACACCATGTTTACAGAAACGAATTAAATTGTGAATGTTATAATACAACTTTAGCAAGGAGAAACATAGCTCCCTGATGATGATCTAAAAAGATCGAAACATGTCGGAGTGATTTTAATTGTTTTTATGTGGAATTTATGTAAGTACAATTGTTGGTTAATAATTGAAGTGATTCTACGAAATGCACGGTGCAACAATAAGGTTTGAGGGCGTTATTAAAATTGATCTCAAAGAAAATAGCATGGGAGATGATGGAATGGATTTATTTTGCCTGTGGGTACAATGTTTGGGCCCTTGCAACATTGTAATGAAACCTCAGTGTCTATGAATTGCAGGCAACTCTTTTTCAAACGCTCATGGTGGAAATCTAGTATGTATTTATCTTCAATAAATACATACTTAATTTCCACTGAGCCATATTCTGTAATTATGGTAACAGTTGTATTTCTTTGTAAAGTGAAATGGTAGACTTCATGCTGCCTTTGAGACACACATTTGAGACGTATAATAGAAATCTTTATGATTCTGCTGCCTGAGAGTTTTTCTTATTAGTGTGTAATTTTCAGATGCCTCTAGTCATGCAGGCAAGTTGAAGTCACTGCAGATGGCTCTGGAGCTCCTTCTGCAGTGTAAGCCCATGCTGAAGTTGATGGCAGAACGAGTGAAGACAGTCCACTTTTGCCCAGTTTCAGCAGAATCTGAGCAGGCATATGACAAAGATGTTATTACAAATCCTGAAATTCATTACAAAAAAGAGCGGGTAATAGATGACACGTGTTCGAGAGATGCGAATGAAATCAGCGACTGTACGGCACGCGCAGCGGACAGCAGTGTCAGGACAGTGAAGTCTGATGTCTGTGATCCCGTGACAGACAAAGACGTGGTGCGTAATTCAGAAGCTGATACAGCTGTTGCTCTTGAGGTAGAAGGTGCTTCAGAGGAGCATGTTAGTACTTTGGACTGTGACTGTAGAAAGAGATGTGAGGTCCGACAGAGTAGAGGCAGCACTGTGGCCCAGGGCAGAAATGAAACGGAGGAGGAGTTAGCCGAACAGGAGGAGGAGAGTTCTCTGGTGCTGCTTCTGGAGCAGAGACTGCAGTTCGTCCTCCGCAGCTTGACGAAGCTCTGCTTGTCCAAAGCTGGCGGCACCAAAAAAGACAAGGAGTAAGTGCATCAGAAAGTGGCTTCGGTGGTCTGGCAGTAACGTGCTGCCTTTAAGTACCCAAGTTCGCGGGTTCAAACCCGGCCGAAGCCTTCAGGATTTTTCAGGGCGAAAAATCCTCAGCACGCCTTCCTTCGGAAGGGAAGTAAAGCCGTGGGTCCCATGTCGCAGATTTGTAGCATGTAAAAGATCCCTGAATTGACGTGTAAGTCGCAATCTCAGGCAAAATTACTGGTTAATTCTCGCCCACATAGTTCCACCTTTCGCTACTAGGATCTCTCGTGTCGTGGACGTGGGGGTACCTGGCGGCGAATGTGGGAACGTCCAAACAAGGGGGGGGATAGGGTGAGTACAATAAACCTATAGGCTGCAGTACATCTGTGGCATTAGCTACGGGCCCTACTGATGAGGCAGAAGGGGTGCATCAGAAAGTTTAATGTGTTCTTTTTAATCTTCTTCCTTTAACATGATCATTAGCAGCAGCGACAGTGTATAAGCTACACACGTTTGTTGTGGCTTAGTGGGAGTGGGTCCATCTATTTCTTTTTCGACCCGTGTCTCTTTTTTCTGGTTTGAACATATTCCTACACTGACATTAGAGTGAGTGTATTTTTCGTTTTGTTAAGTTTTAATGCACGTTGTGTCAACTTCGTTGTATTTGTGACAGACCCATATAATGGCAGTGAGTGAATTTGTAGGGATGATGTTTTCCTGAGCAATGAAAATAGGAATATGACATAAAAATATTAAAGTAACGTATTTTATGTCCTTTACCTTATCTGCCTGTAGGTGCATGGTATTAGCAGACATGAAGATATCTTCACATTCATGGAGTGTGGAATTGTTATGCATGATTGTGGGATTTTGTGTTTTCTGCGGAAGTGCTGCTTCAGATTTAATTTGCATGAGGCGTGATGCTGTGTCATCAGGCGAGTAGTTCATGACGCTTCCAAGGATGCTGTTGCCTTTTTCTTGGACTGATTGACCTTGAAGATGAAGGTGCTATGAGCCTTTCAAAACATCAGCCAACACTCGCCCAGTAGCACTGCGTCACATCTCAGAAGACTGGAGTCTTTAGATGAACAGTTGTGATGTGAAAATCGATCAATACTGGTTTGCGATTGAGTGTTGTATGTTCTGATCGTAAAGCATCACTCGATTGGAGCGTTTTGCTGTCGCAGCGACAAACATATTCTTTTGTACGTTTCGCTGTATATCACGTGTCGAGGTAATTTTTCCTGTCGATACTTACAAAGCAGTTGTTCTGAATTTCAGGTCAGGGAATTTGGCCCAAGTGTACAAAAAGATGTACAGCATGTCTCTGAGAGAGAACCGTGAGGAGACAACGTTGGCTGTGGTGAGCCGTTTGCTGGACATACTCTCCAGCGCTCAGTCTGTCCTGTCCGCACAGCAGGAAGTAACAAGGTGACGATGACACTTGATTAAGACTGAGATTATGTAATGTTAATATTTAATTTTAATGGGTTATGACTAATGAAATGTCATCATAGAACATTGTAACATTGTAAATAAAAATTCAGTTCATATTTTAGATGATTCTCATTTAGAAACAGTGAAGCACAATATTAATCCATTTTTCTAAGTTGAGGAGAGTGAACAATAGACCCATTTAACCTTTTGGCGCCGGAATTATTTTTTTAATTTTAGCACACCCTGTATATAAAATATGAATAATACAGGAACCAAATACGTTAGAATTATGAAACAAACGGCATTTTGAAGATATAAAAACGGAGAGTATATACCGTGTTTAAAATATTCAGTACCTATATTTGTTGAATAAATATATAAAATGCAACTTTAGAGGTTAGCGGTGCGGTACGTCAACTATAGTGGACGTTAGGCGTCAAAAGGTTAACAGTACAACAAAGCCCTACAGTTAATACAGTTATAACCGATATAGGGTGTAAGTCTTTTATTAAGAGACAAAATTGTACATTTAAAGCCTAGGTCAGAACTGTTTAAAAAAAATTTGCTGGTTTGGTTTATGATGGATGAGAAATTGGAGAGTGTCAGTATTACAGCTTACAGGGGAAGAGAGTTTTATGGCAGGTGTAGCATGCTAACAATTTCGACTTTGTCAGAATCAAATGTATGGGGTAAGAAAAGTTGGAAAAAAAAAAGAAAAAAAGAAGAGAAGACTGACTTTGAAAACCTTGACAGCTTCTGGGACTCTTTAAATCGTGTGGGGAAGATATACAATGTTAGGCATGCTTGGACTCTAAAGAAATTAGTGAGACGCGTGAAGGAGTTCACTCGGGCGACAACAATGGAAGAATGTCACATAAATAGAAGCCAGTGGGGTTATTGTATTAAAAATTCTGACTTTTTGGACCTATTAGGGAGCAGCGAAATTTAACATTCGACCAATTGGTTACAGTAAGAAATTTTAAGAAGGGATGAACTTAAAATTTGCGCGTTTTAGGAAACTTAACGAAAAGGAGTCTGTTCTGTAACTCGGAACTGACAAGTTGTCCTCGCGTACCAAAGCTAACAGTGGATACCTTTTCAAAGGCGCGTTCATATGCAGCGATCTGTAAATGTTAACATCGGTAGTTAAAATAAACAACATCAATAGTGAAAAGTGTTAATAATATCACCCTCCCGCCACTTAGACCACTTAGATATCCTTGAGAAAGAGACATGCCTACCAATTGAATAGTGAAGTGGGTTGTACTGTGAAGGAACTAGCTAGACACAGAAAAACAGTACATGGCAGCAACAGCAGTGAGTGCTACCACCCATATGAACTTACACTCACCCAGGGACAAAACGGGATAGAACGTGAACACACTAACACCAGGAACATAGGCAAGGGACCAGCCACCCAAGGCCACTCGGGCCCCCCACGATGCAGCTGAATTAGGAGAAGGACGGAGAACAGGCCTCCACACAAATACGGAACCACACACCTGCCGAGCGCACCTCCACAGTAGCTTTACATTTGTAAATAAAAGAGCCCATATGTAGAGATCTCTACACCACATGTGGGCACGCAATGCATATGGTGAGATCATAAGCCAGTTCTCTTAAGACAACCTGAAGATGGCCAGTACGGGCCAAAACATGTAGTTGTTCATTTAGCCATTAAATACACCTATGTGACACAGTTGTGTTTGACTATATACAATTTCCAAGTACCAGTGCTTCGCGGCGTGCGGTCTGCGGACCTTCCGGCTTCACTAGGCCTGTCTTGCAGTTTGTTTTTGTCTTCCTGTTATAAGTTAGGAGAGGGGAAAGAAAAATCATGTTGAATATTTTTAATATTTCGCAAAATCTGTTTATCTGGAACAGTTGCATATAACAGCATTTCTCAGCCAGGGGTCAATGAACTAAGATTACTTTATGGAAGGGGTCCACAAATTATGAAGAGAGAGAGAAAACCAACAAAATGCAACCATCAGATGTTTATTATCAACACTGTCTCAACATGTTTCGGGCATCATTATGCCCATCTTCAGGAGAACAAAGACCGTGTATTACTGCATTCGAACAGTAACCTTCACAGTGCTCGCACCCTACAACGCAGCGCCCCACAACCGCTACTAACCACATCCAGCAGAACCAGCACAGCACACCACATGCAGTAACGCACAGTCTTTGTTCTCCTGAAGATGGGCATAATGATGCCCGAAACATGTTGAGAAAGTGTTGATAATAAACATCTGATTTTTGCATTTTGTTGGTTTTCTCTCTCTCTTCACATTTTGCTCACAATGCATGGTCACAGAAACCTAAAGGGTCCACAGAATTTGTGAGATTGTGTGATGGGTCTGCAGCACCAAGAAGTTTAATTAACTCAGCTGTATGCTTCATCCAGGGTAGTGGAGTGAATATTGGAAAGGACACCAGATATTGTGTGAGGTTTGTGTGGTTGGCCATAGTTCCACCAGTATGGGTCTGCTGTGTACAGGACAGTTCTACCAAATATAGAGAAAACTGCACCAGAAATGAAGAGAAAAGATTGCCTTGAAAATGCAATCAAAATTTAATGTTATGAGGTAATATGTTTGTCTGATGTGTATTCCAGAGTAAGTTTGTATCTTCAGTAACAATATGGTACTGAATGTGGGCTGTGGGAACCTAATTTCTTTGTCTTTCAGTGTCCTTGTCTGTCCATACCTGCACGCCTCACTCTAAGGACATCTTCAGAACACTTTTTCTTACGTTTACATGTCCAGCACAGCCTTTATTTGACTGATATTTAGAGCTCTGAAATTGTGTTATATGTTGTGTTGAGCCATAAATACAACACATATGTTATGTGTTGTGTTGAGCCATAAAAAGGACACAAATGTTATGTGTTAAGCCATAAAACATCACAAATGTTAACGTGTTGTGTTGAGCCATAAAAACAACACAAATCTTATGTGTTGTGTTGAGTCATAAAAACAACACAAATTGTGTTATGTGTTGTGTTGAGCCATAAAAACAACACAAGTTTTGTTATGTGTTGTGTTGAGCCATAAAAAGAACACAAATGTTATGTGTTAAGCCATAAAACAACACAAATGTTAACATGTTGTGTTGAGCCATAAAAACAACACAAGTTGTGTTATGTGTTGTATTGAGCCATAAAAAACAACACAAATGTTACTTCTTGTGTTGAGGCATAAAGACAACACAAATGTTGTGTGTTGTGTTGAGCCATAAAAAGAACACAAATGTTATGTGTTAAGCCATAAAACATTACAAATGTTAACGTGTTGTGTTGAGCCATAAAAAGAACACAAATCTTATGTGTTGTGTTGAGCCATAAAAGCAACACAAATTGTGTTATGTGTTGTGTTGAGCCATAAAAACAACAAATGTTACATGTTGTGTTGAGCCATAAAAACAACACGAATGAAATTCTACAAAATAATGGCTTTGCCACCTTTAATGTATAATTGTATATATAGAATTGACAGATGAAAATTAGAAATGGCAGAGATAAAATTTTTGTGAAGGTTGGCTGGCTGCAGATTAATCTGTCACAGATATAATACATATGGATAGCTGAGCATAATTAAATGTGTACTATCTTGGTAAGGAAAAGAGCACTGGAAAGATGATTGGTAGGAGCATAAATTAAGGATGGAAGACAGTCAACTGCCGTATTTGTTGCTGCATTATAAACCCACTGACCAATGAAGCACAAGACATCATAACCATTGACAACAGGACAGGCCAAAAGGTATGATCCTTAAAGCCGCTACTGCAGATGACATTAAGTTACCTTTGGGACTGTCCGAAATTACATGGTGAGTAGCATGTTGCAGGGCTGTTCGACTTGTGTTCGAGTGTGAAAGTCCTTTGAGAGTGAAATTGTTAGCAGAGTGGCAGTGTCAGTCAGGAGCAGTGAAACAAAATGAAACTTAGATGCTAGAAGCTGCCTGCTAGTTGGTAGTCATATGCAGCAGGAAGTGGGGGATGTTACTGACAGGGTGCTGTAATGACCTTGAGGATTCAAGTCCTCTGAGATGTGACATTGTGTCATTCGGCAAGTAGTTTCTGACATTTCGAAGGAGTGTGGAGACTTTGTCTTCACATTCAAACAGTCCGTGGGAACTACTGGCACAGTGACACAGCATTGTGTGCCAGAAGGCTTGAGTCTTGAGATCATGATAGTGTTTAAGAATTTCCTTGCAATGAATCAGACTCTTGATGTTACTGTATGTTGGTGAAAGTGAACTGGATGTTATTGGATGTTGGCAAAAGTGAACTTGATGTTACTGGATGTTGGTGAAAGTGAACTGGATGTTCTGGATGTTTGTGAAAGTGAACTTGATGTTGGGGATTTTGGTGAAAGTGAACTAGATGTTGGGGATGTTGGTGAAAGTGAACTTGATGTTGGGGATGTTGAAAGTGAACTGGATGTTGGGAATGTTGGTGAAAGTGAACTGGATGTTCAGGATGTTTGGGAAAGTGAACTTGATGTTGGGGATGTTGGTGAAAGTGAACTTGATGTTTGTGAAAGTGAACTGGATGTTGCTGGATGTTGGTGAAAGTGAACTTGATGTTACTGGATGTTGGCGAAAGTGAACTGGATGTTGGTGAAAGTGAACTGGGTGTTGGGGATGTTGGTGAAAGTGAACTGCATGTTCAGCATGTTTGTGAAAGTGAACTTGATGTTGGGAAAAGTGAACTTGATGTTGGGGATGTTTGTGAAAGTGAACTGGATGTTGGGGATGTTGGTGAAAGTGAACTGGATGTTACTGGATGTTGGTGAAAGTGAACTTGATATTACTGGATGTTGGTGAAAGTGAACTGGATGTTGGGATGTTGGTGAAAGTGAACTGGATGTTGGGATGTTGGTGAAAATGAACTGGATGTTGGATGTGTTTGTGAAAATGAACTTGATGTTGGGGATGTTGGTGAAAGTGAACTGGATGTTTGTGAAAGTGAACTTGATGTTGGGGAAAGTGAACTTGATGTTGGGGATGTTGGTGAAAGTGAACTGGATGTTGGGGATTTTGGTGAAAGTGAACTGGATGTTACTGGATGTTGGCGAAAGCTAAATTGATGTTGGTGAAGTTGGGGATGTTGGTGAAAGTGAACTGGATGTTCAGGATGTTTGTGAAAGTGAACTTGATGTTGTGGATGTTTGTGAAAATGAACTGGGTGTTGGGGATGTTGGTGAAAGTGAACTGGATGTTACTGGTTGTTGGTGAAAGTGAACTTGATATTATTGGATGTTGGGGATGTTGGTGAAAATGAACTGGATGTTACTGGATGTTGGTGAAAGTGAACTTGATGTTACTGGCTGTTGGCGAAAGTGAACTGGATGTTACTGGATGTTGGTGAAAATGAACTTGATGTTGGGGATATTGGTGAAAGTGAACTTGGTGTTATTGGATGTTGGTGAAAGCTTGATGTTGCTGGATGTTGGTGTGAACTGGATGTTGTGGGTGTTTGTAAAAGTGAATTGGATGTTGGGGATGTTGGTAAAAGTGAACTGTAATTTGGGGATGTTGGGGAAAGTGAACTTGATGTTGGGGATTTTGTTGAAAGTGAACTTGATGTTACTGGATGTTGGTGAAAGTTAACTTGATGTTGGGGATGTTGATGAAAATGAACTGGATGTTGGGGATGTTCGTGAAAATGAACTGGATGTTGGTGAAAGTGAACTTGATGTTACTGGATATTGGTGAAAGTTAACTTTATGTTATTAGATGTTGGTGAAAGTGTACTGGATGTTGGGGATGTTGGTGAAGGTGAACTGGATGTTGGCAGTATTGGTGAAAGTGAACTTGATGTTGGATGTGTAAGTCTGCTCCATCCACTGTTACACAAACTGCCAACTGTCACTGTTATGTAGCGAAGAATCTTCGCAACATAACCTTACACAATGTGGCTGCATGCTGCCACAACACCCTATTAATACAACGAAGTTAATCAGTGACTATCTTTAATGGGACTTTAGCAAGGAAAATATAGCTCCCTGATGATGGTCTTGGGACCGAAACATATCGGAGCACTTTTAGTGTTTTAATGTGTAAATTTTATATATGTGCATTGGTTGGTGTATTAATTGAGTAACTCGACAACATGCACGGTGTAACAATTAAAACACAGTGTCACTTTCCGGAATACTTGCATCTTTGACAAACCCGCGGCAAAGGCTGCAGATCTTGCAGTCTAGTTGTAGATCTCTGGTAGGCAGGCCTCAGGATCTGGGGGGGGGGGGGGGGGGGGTTCGGCGCCCCCCGGTGCCGGGGGCGGGGGGGGGTGGGGGGGGGGGGGGGGGGGGGGGGGGGGGGGGGGGGCGTATGTCCGACGCCCTGGTACCGTGTACCGCGTTGGAAATTGTTGGAAGTATGGCAGCTTGGCATCCAGAATTTGCTGAACCCTGGCCATCTCCATTCTTATTGGTTACACTGCAGCTTAAAACATTTTCCCAATTGCTGCATTTGCTCAGTAAGGAAGTGGGTTTGAAATACATGTTTGTGATGTCAACTAGTTAATACTACCAATTTAATATAATCATTTATGAAATTTACATTAAATAATTGAATTAGACCATTCAGTGCAAAACAACAAACACAACAACAACAACAACAAGAATGTTAACCATCACTGTGTTACATGCTGCAGTTCCACCATTTTGAATATCGGTTTTAGCAAACAGGTGTTTTCCTATGAGCTTCACGATGGATACTGAAATAAGAAAACAGATACCATAATTAGTAACAACTGAGTTTGCTATCTGCGCATTTAACCCAAAACAAAGCTTTGTTGATTACAGTAATGAATTGATTGTTTAGTAATGGCAAAGAAGAAACTTAATACACAGTCCATATTCCATATTTTGAACATGTCTACTGTACATTGACTGTTTATATACATTGAACACTGTAGTAGTTGGTACAGGTGACGGTTACACTGCATCGTGAAGGGGTGTTGGAGGCATGTGGAGATGAAGCTCCACACACATCTGAGACCATACTGCTAGATGACAGTGAATGGTCAGCTATAGTTTTACAGCATAGAGCTTTATCTGTTGTCAATGAATGTAAAGTTCACTGATTATGAAGATGCGTGTGTGGGCTAATTACACGTTCCTTCTGTATGTCCTGTCTGTGATTCACTACGTAAAATTTGGTGCAGAAAATAAGCCATGCAATTGAAAGGGAACTATGCAAAGGACACAATAATAAAATGTACATTTTTTCTGTGTTTTATGATGTGAGATTGTACAGCAGAAAACAGCGGGATAAACTGACAAGTTGGAAGGGGTCTGGAAGGAAGGAAGCGTGATCATGGCCTTACTTGGGTACCATCCCAGCGTTTTCCTGGGGCTACATAAAAATCCAACTGTTTTAGTCACCGGGCTATGTTATGGACAATCTGTGCTTCAAATTTGGGCTGTGGCCATATTTTTGTCTTCCCCAAAAGTCCCAGATCAGCCCTGGGGCCCATCCAGCCTCGTAATCGATGGATGCTGTGGTCAAGTGGCTGGGGCGTGAAGTTGACCCCTTGACTCCATCTAGTGCTGAGGCTTAAGAATGGGTGCAGCTTTACCTCTTCTACCCTATATGCTTTTTTCATGTGTACAGCGATATCATCGCCTTTTTACCTTTCACGACTTGCAGTGATCTGGCTGAGATATGAACCATGGATCCTGAATACAAGTATAGAACATTCCTTATTTTCATTGTTACACTGTGTATATTGTCAGGTTATTCAATCATTACACCAACCACTGCACATATATAAAATTTATAAAATTTACACATTCAAAATGCTCCGACATGTTTCGGTCCCAGGACCATCATCAGGGAGCTATATCGTCCTTGCTAAAGTTACACTATAAAAAGTCACATTAGTTTCACTGTACCAGTTGGGTGTTGTGGCATGCTGCCACAACACCCAACTGGTACAGCGAAATTAATCTCTGACTATTTCTAGTGTGACTTTAGCAAGGAATATATAGCTCCCTGATGATGGTCTTAGGATCGAAACATGTCGGAGCGTTTTGAATGTTTTAATATGTAAATGAGTAAATGGAACATTACTGTTGCATTAGCCTATTTGGTAAAATGTGAAGTTTTGAATATGCAGGCAGAATGGGAGGACGTAACTGATCAAAACAACGAATTAGCCAGATATTAAAATTGTTGGTCTGTAACACAGCTGTTTTGATAGTACTGTGCCAGTGTTGGCTGTCTGCACTTGATGGCTTACCTGACTTCCCTTCTTCTCTGGCTGTGTCCGGTCTGTACAGCTGTGTTTCGGCAGCCATCAGATCGTCATTGGGCACGCACTGCTGTGTTTCAGTGTCGAACAGGTAACCCCACTGGCAGCCGCACCTGTACGATCCTGCCACATTGAAGCAGGCCTCAGAATCCTGCTTGCAGGTTTGCAGACCCCCGACACACTCGTCCACATCTGTCAACAGACATCCCTCTGGCTGAGACCATTTCGTACGTTAACTCTTTTGGTTTGACAAGTGTTGAGTATTTGACTTTTCAGCTTGCTTTTCAAGCAGCTTATGCAAGTTTTAAGTTACTCAATTATTACACCAACTACTGCACATATATAAAATTTACACATTAAAACATTAAAAACGCTCCACAGTGGTACAGTCGAGGATTCTGTTCTTGTTGGATGTCACGCTGCATCAGTAGTTCCCGACGTTTTGAAAGACATGTTGCTGTCGTCTTCGAGGGATCATTATCTGTGGAAATAAGGGTGGCACATTCCCTCAAAATGCCTGGAACCACCAACGGCATTCACAAATGTAGAATAAAAGGTTTCAAACTATATTTTTATCCGCCGTTCGGTATGGGTGTGAGACGTGGCTTGACAACAAGGGACAGAAATTGACAACAAACTGCTGAAGAGAATGTTTGGGTCTGTAGACTAATAAAAAAATGGAGAAAAATAGGTACTTTGGAGTTTTACGTTTTGACCCTTCATGTTTGACTCAATATGTGATCGTTCGTTGTACCAGGAGGAACGACAGGGACATTCCCTTAATTTTGGCTGTTATGTGTCATGTAGAGATTGGTATGTTCTTGTGATTCAGCAGTACCTTCTTCCACATCTGTCACTTGGAGTTCTTAACTCTTAATGTCCGACCAGTACAGATGCCTGTATAATACGTGACCCATGTTGTCACATGCCACCGTCATCTGTATAAGATGGTAGTGACTCTAAGGGACATGACGTCACTCTGCTCTCACCTGAGGAATGACTGAGCAGTTGAGATTACCATGAAAGTACTATATAGTAGAAACTTCGATATTTTATCAGGTATGAATTAAATTTGTTGTTGTCGAAGTTAGTGTTTATTGGATTTTGTTGGACAAAGCAAAGTGTTTCACTGTCTTAGTTTCACCGTCTCTAAGAACCGTAATGAACATTCTGCAAAATTTACTGACACAGTAGATGTCTGGTAAAAAAGCAATCCCATTACAGGCCTGGACAGGCCCTGAGGGTTCCAGAAGGGTGAGGCTCCCAGATTTAAAGACAATTGGCACATGAAGGTGGTAAGGTTGTCAGCCCTACGCACCGGCCGCCTTTACCCCCAGGAAATATTCCTGGTACCCATTTCTGTTAGATGCTGAGTCAACCCCAGGGCCATATTGTTGCCGGAAGGATTATGTCAATGAAAATTTTCCATGTGTCTCAACCAACTATGCCACCGCATAGAGATGTTTGGTGGGTATATCTATATAGTTTAAGCTCTCTGCTTTCGATTTATATACGAATCGACACGTCTATCCGTCATATAATTTGTTTTTCAGGTTACGAAATATTTTTACTTGTCTCCACAATGGCGCTGTATATAGCTTGATTGTGCTGCGCTCTCGCGGTAATTTAGGAAAGAGCAATTTGCTGCTCTTAAGTTAGACGAAACTTGATCTTAACATCGATGTATCTATTGTCCTGATTTATCAATGTTACTGCGTTTTCCTCCCGCAAGTTGAATACAGACTGCAGGTGCTTCATTTTGGTAGCAGCCATTATGAACCGAACTAGACGTATGAAATTGGTGTCCGGAAGTGCATTTACGTGAAAAGAAGTAATTGAAAGTTTGTAAACTCGGAAAATACTTTATTTAGAGGCAGTAATATAGTGTTAGTAGTGTAGTGATGTTAAAACTAAAGCTGTCGCGCTAATAAGCGGAATACAGACTTCAGGTGCTCCGTTTTAGTAGCGGCCATTGATGGCTGAAGTAGCCATGGCAAGTGGACGCAAGGAAGTGCGTTTGAGTGAGAAATTGCTGAAAATTCATATCACTTTTTGAATAATACTGTGTTTAGTACCGGTATTGACAGTAGTGATGTTAAATCAAAGATGTCCCTGTGGCAGGTGATTATAAATGAAGATTACTGTGGAATTGAAGAAGGAAGCATACAACAAGACAAAGGTAAGTGTCTTGTGGAGGGGGGATGGCGGAACATAACGTGTTTCAGAGAACATTCAAGTGTTCTTGAATGCCTTGAATAGTTGTTTGATAAGAATTTGGAAATATTGTTGGGCGACAAAGAGTATGCCAGATATACAAGAAAGAAGGAGATAGTATCAGATCCGATCTTTCTGTTGGTATACAATGCAAATGGAAATGTAAACACGGTACTGCGGAAGTATATGGCGCGCGTAGAGAGAAAGGAGACGGAGAAACCACAGTGTGGGATGAACGGTAACCGAAACAGCGGGTTACGTAGAACGCCGGAACGCGAAAGCAGCAATCTGTTCTGTCGAGATTAGTTTATTCTGTGGTGGAGAATAAAGAACCTGATTTTGTGTTGTCTTCTGCAGGAAATATTAACACATGTGTTATTAGCGAAACATTCTGTATATTCGTGAAAGTTACCGGTACACGTGTTTAAAACTTTTCAGTCCTACTTGTAGCCCTCAGGTTGACACGCAGAGGAGACGTTTCGTAAGTCTGAGCACATGTGATTAATGAAACACCCTGTATATATATTAATCTCACCATTGAAACATCCTGTATATATATATATATATATATATATATATGTATAGATTTACCGACACACATGCCGAACCAACAGTCCCACTGTTAGCCTTCACGTTGACACGTACAGGAGACGTTCCATAAGTCTGAGCACCGTGTCTTTAATAAAACACCCTATATATATATATATATATATATATATATATATATATATATATATTAACCTTACCGACGCACGTGCCGAACTTAGAGCACTACTGTTAGCCCTGACGTTGACACACACACGAGACGTCCCATAAGTATGAGCACTATGTAATTAATGAAACATCCTGTATATATATGAACCTTACCAATGAACACTCTGTATATATATATATATATATATATATATATATGAACCTTAAGAGTGCAAAACCCTGTATTTATATGAACCTTACCAATGCAACACCTGTATATATATATGAACCTTACCAAAGCAACACCCTGTATATATATATGAACCTTACAAGTGCAGCATCCTGTATATATATGAACCTTACCAATGAACATCCTGTATATATGAACCTTACCAATGCAACACCCTGTATATACATATGAACCTTACCAATGCAACACCCTGTATATACATATGAACCTTACCGACACACATGCCGAACCTAGAGTCCCACTCGTAACCCTCACGTTGACACGCACAGGAGACGTTCCAGCGATTCAGCGCGATGGACACGAAGTCTCTGTTGTTGGAGCGGCTGAATTTGCACTCTCGATGTCGTGACGGTGCGTGTGCGTGACAAGGGTTACTCTCCGCGTGCCAGCACTCCTCCCAACTGCGATAGTGCTTCCGGAGACAGCAGGGATCTCGAAACACATGCACAGGGCATTGTTACGGGACAGCTCATTGCTACTGGTATTGTTTGTAGAAGGCACAGCGATGGGACCAGTCGCAGGCGGGTTTGTTCCTAATATTGAAGGTTCAGCTTACGTTAGTACGGAAAGAATTTATTTACTGTGGTTAATCCCGTTGTGTTTCGAGGAGCTAAATGATTTGTACTCCTCACCCAATATTGTGCGGGCGATAAAATCGAGAAGAATGAGATGGGCTGGGCATGTGGCGCGTATGGGGGAGGAGAGGGGGGTGTATAGGGTCTTGGTGGGGAAACCGGAGGGAAAGAGACCACTGGGGAGA
>Ga0123354_10006771_pt1 | contig 17094 bp, 11 predicted proteins | sample TergutLab28metaG_2_FD_97872 | JGI IMG/M metagenome (GOLD analysis project Ga0123354, IMG submission 97872) | Labiotermes labralis P4 segment gut microbial communities from Petit-Saut dam, French Guiana - Lab288 P4 | ecosystem: Host-associated > Arthropoda: Insects > Digestive system > Gut ...
CAGGAGGTGGGATGTGGGTATATGGACTGGATTGGGCTGGTCCAGGATAGGGACAGTTGGCGGACGCTTGTGAGTGCGGTAATGAACTTTCGGGTTCCGTGAAATGCGAGGAATTTCTTGACTAGGTGCAAAACAGTTAGCTGCTCAAGAAGGATTCTGCACCATGGAGTAAGTAAGTAAGTAAGTATTGAGCAAGCAGTTATCGTATTTTGAATATGTGACGGGTCATTAATTCTGCCCGATCGTTCTGTGGTCCTCTTGTAGCGTTTAATAGCCCACTTTTGATGCTGCAAATGCCTACGATCAAAACACTACTAACAATGTATTACATTTTAAGAATGTGTGTTATGTCCTGTATGGAGGCACGTAATTTCATTTGTCAAAATAAATTGAGTAATTTCACAAACAGTTCGAAATGCATGTATAAAATGTGTTTATTGTTCACTTATTTAACGGCGGCGTCTGTTGTTCGGACAACAGAGCGTCAAAAGATGTAACGACTGATGAATAGAAAAAGGTAAAAATAAAGGTCACCCGAGAACAGGCCATGAAGCCTCAGAAGAGAGAAGTATAACTCTACTCTTTCTTTAAACTCGGCTCTAGCTGGGAGTGGGTGGTCAACGCCACCCCCGGGAAAAACCAGGCACCCCTTTTAGAGGAGTCTGGGTGGGTTTCCGAGCCGATCAGGACCAGTGCTGAAAATGTCTTCCCCACCGGATTTCGATCCCCGACCATTCAGCCCGTAGTTTGTAGCTATACCGACTGCGATATTCCGATTAATGAAGAGTAACGTGGGTTAATATTATGGATTTGGAATGTCTAAGTAAACCACGGAAACTTAAATTCATCTGCCTTCCAAATAACAGAAGTGCGGTCAATGTCCTCGGTCTACAGAGCAGTATGTCTCCTCACTCTTCTTCGTTCTTCATAATTTACCCTTTCTCCCCTTATTTTTCTTCTCTCCCACTTTTTTTTACTACTATTAATTCATTTAATTACTCTTTTCCCAGAGGACTCAGAACGACCAGATGGGTGTTAAGTAGGTCTATTGTTGTTCTGTGCACTGTTGCTGCAGGCCAATGCGGCACAAGGCTTTTCATTATTATGGTTTATGTATCGTATTATAGTCGTGCAGCGAGACTCCCAAGACAGGCGTTCGGCTCGTTGTATATCCTCATCGTAGGAGAAGACACTCGAGGGTAAAATTCCGACATAAACTCCTTCGTGCGCCGAGGGGGCTCGAACACACGACCCCAATGTCCGAGGCGTAGAAATCCTTCATTAGCGATTCTGCTGTGTTCGGCAAGTATGCTATTGGTGTAAATCAACTGAAAGAGTCGACATAACGCTTCTAATGCAGAGCGGATTGAGCGGTCATCAGAGAAAGATGTACTGAAATTGAAAAGAGTACAGCACGCTTCATTTTGTGTGTGTGTTTTTGTACATGAGTGCTTATTACGATGTTGAGAGTGTGCAGAGTTGTCTCTAGTTGTCACACAACTGTAGGTTATCCCCACATGTTTGCTCCCTGGTTTGTTAGCATATGTTTATTGTGAATGCGTAATCTGTATGTTTGACCCCTATAAAATTCACATGCGGAAGAATCAAAGATACATAAGAACCTACTTCGTAGGTAGGATGTTTAAAGTCAGTACAAGAAGACAAAGAAGCAGTCTTTTATACCTGTTGGAGTAAGAAATGATAAATAACAAAAATAGAAGGACGGCAGAAAATCTACAGCAGGAGAGAGACACTCGTGGTCTCTCTCGCAAGCTGTATGCCGCTTGTGTAATATATTTTTCACTTTTCAACATATATTTGCCACACCCAAGACAAGTTTTACCAAACATAGTAAGAGTCAAGGTCTAGACCAACATACCAGACTGCATACATTAGGCTGAATACGAAGACATTCACTGTCCCCTTATAAATTCGCATGAAAGTTTCTACTCTCCTGTAAAATTTACGGCTATTTCTTGTGTAATTTGTAAAGTGCGATATTGATAGATATACGATAATGTATTTGGTGAAAGTAATGCATTGTTTTCGCAAGTCAACTTAATTTACAACAGAATATAAATATGGGTTAGTTTAATATTCAGTTGAGTTGTGCGTGATAAATTGTCGACCCCACTGGCTCCTGGATGGCACCGCCAGTAGACAAAATACCTAACCAAATACCTGAGAGTCTATGTTGCAGGTTGCTTCTTCAAAATCGATTTTCTACCATCCCGATTAAGAAATTCCCCACCGTTTTTGGAATACAAAGATTCCAGACCCTTGTGACGGCGACACCCTACTGAATTATACTCTGAGCTACTTGAAACTGAGCCACAAGCAAACACTTTCTATAAAACCAAAAACCATGTCATTCGTAACGTACTTTCTATGCCTTGATCGTCACACGCTCTCTTTTGCTTAAGCTATCCCTGCCACAAATTCGTATTCCTTCGTAATCTGGGCGTGCCTGCTGCATTCCAGACATGTACTGTTGAATCTCAGCTGTTCATTTGAATTTGTGCGTGTGGAGGAACCTTGGCAGATACCTTGGGGGTTAGAGATGAATGGAAGAAATAGACTAGGCAATTGTGTGCTGGGGTGGGGAGGACAGAAGGGAAATTTTTACAAAATTTGAAGAAATCTTTTTCATGTTGAGTGACTGAAATTAGTTAACAAGCATTGTCTTGTAAATATTTAAGGTGGACATTTCGATATCATTATTGTCGTTTAAGTTCTAACTGCGAATGTAACTTAGCTCTGAAAACTTACTGTAATAAGAAAAAAACATGCAAAAAATTATTAAAATTTCTGAAAAAAAAAAAAAAAAAAAAAAAACCCACGTTAATGTCACGCAAATTCGTGCAGTTTTTAGGAAAAACATTTCTTCCCAAACGTGAAAGTTTTACTGGGCCTATACTTCCTTTCCCCCTACCCTATGAACTACTGCCGCAGCGGGCTTAGTTTTATGAGATTTGAGGTTGTATTTGCGATGAATATTTATATTTCAATCTTCATTGTTACAACAGTTTGCAATCTTTTTGTCAGTATGGACAATTCGGACGAGTCTACTGCCTGCATCTTCATGGTCGAATCCTGATGATCGAAGTATTGTGCTTCTGTTTCATACTACATTTCATGATAACCCAGGTTACACCTGCTTGTTTTATCTAGTATTCACCTTCAACGGAAACAATATTTTACACATTCCATTCCATTCTCTTCTCGCTGAGCTTTTCTTTAAATTCAAATAATATTTGTTGCCCCGGAAAGCATTTAACCTTATCTACCGCAGCGTGCCTTACATACGACGGAAAATCTGTTTCAAAACTAAGCTAATTGCACGACCCTCGATGTCAGAATATGATTTGTAATTATTTTGTGTGTATCAGTATACGATGCGGTTTTAATTAATCCGGGTGTTACAAACCGTATCCAAAACGACTCGTTGAACTTGTCTTTTAAGTAAAGTAAAATTGGAGAATCCCCTCTCATTAACTATTTCAATATTAGGCATTGCCTTTTCCACAGTGATGGAGCATGAGGAGAAGACGTAAATGTGATGTGTTGAGCAAGATAATAAAAATTTAATGTTCACGTCTTTCTCTTCCTCTTGCCCTTTCTCTATTCTTCTTTGCAGATGAAATGTGCTGCGACGAAATGTGCCAACCGTAGCTTCGAGGGAATCAATGTGCTTAGTCACTCGGAATGTCGCTGTTCAAAGTATAATTCCTTTTCCTTTCGTGATTGCACCCTCTCACAGATGTTACATATGTATTTAGAGGGGCTCCTAATGGATTTTTCAAGAGATCGTAAAGAAAATATCATATAAATGAAGCATAGCCTTTCTCTTCGTTTCATTTCGCCGCATTCAATTACATGTACAATTAATTATACCCTTACACACAACACCCGCACAAAACCATGCCATACGTATAAAATCATTACGACTTTTTTAATTTTTGCTTATCTTTTTGACATTACTGGCATCCTAAGGCAGCATACAAACTGTAATATAAATCCACTGAAATTACAATATACTTAAATGTACTTAAATTCGGGAAGAAATTAAGAACCGATTGATGTCAGGGAATGCTTGCTATCATTCGGTGCAGGATCTTTTGTCTTCCAGTTTGCTATCCAAAAACTGAAAGATTAAGACATACAGAAGTATAATTTTGCCTGCTGTTCTTTATGTATGTGAAACTTGGTCGCTTACATTGAGGGAGGAATGTAGGCTGACGGTGTTTGAGAATAGGGTTTGAGGAGAATATTTGGGCCTAAGAGCGACGAGGTAACAGGGGAGCGGGGGAAACTATATACTAAGGAGCTTAATTATCTGTACTTATCAACCAATATTGTTCGGGTGATAAAATCGAGAAGAATGAGATGGGCGGGCCATGTAGCGCATATTGGGGAGAGGAAAGGCCTATACAGGGTTTTGGGTGGGAAAATCTGAGGGTAAGAGACCACTTGGGAGACTCAGGCGTAGATGGGAGGATAATATTAAGATGGATCTCTCGGAAGTGGGATTTTGGGGTATGTAGTGGATTGATCTGGCTCAGGATAGGTACAGGTGGCGGGCACATTTGAATGCGGTAATGAACCTTCGGGTTTTACGAGATGCGGGGAATTTCTTGACTAGCTGAGAAACGTTTAGCTTCTAAAGAACGACACTTCTCCATGGAGTAAGTAAGTAAGTAAGTAAGTTGTGACCATTAAAATTTGCGTTACGTGTGGTATAAATAAAAGAAGTTAAATTCAAATTATATTATTATTCTTGTTATTATTATTATTACTGATTTAAAGCATGTCGAATTTGCAACGTACCTCTTCTGATGATCAAAGTCATTTGGTGTTATGCTGTGAGAGCAGTGTTTCTGTCTGTTGTAGACTTGCCGGCTTTATGACTATTTGTGTTATTCCTCAGCGCTTTTACACATGCTGATATTGTTCTCGTGGCAGTGCATATAAATATTATTGTTAAATAAGTAATGGGATGTGTGTCAGTAAACAAACACAAAGCAAGTGTTCAAGAGAGTGAACAGCTGCTCTGATAACACCAAGTGAGAACACAAAGACAATTCTAATAACGCCATATTTAATTAGCTTTTTATTGATCGAACAAACGTTTAAGATGCGATGTAATTTTAATTGATTCTTCTTAGAAGAAACAAGTGTAGGCTGATGACGTACGATTAAACTCTTCCCCAACATAAATAAAGTGGTAATGCTTTCTTATATACAGTTATGTTTGTGTTGACTGAAAGAAACACACAGCATTGCCTTCGTTTCTTTTATTTACGTAAGCCCAAACATGTAATTGAAAAATGACACAGATCGCACTGTGGAATATCGTAGCGATGTCAGGCGTCTACCGCGATATGCTGCATAACAACCCAGAACAGCGAAGAATGCATATATTTTAAAAATTCACCAATTAGCTCCTGGCATTGAGCAATGATATAATTAGAATTCAATAAACATATTACAATAGAAATGATCCATATTTTTATGAAGGCAAAGAATAGAGGCCTGGTTGTACGAATTATGTTTCTACTGTAAGCCGTGTTTAGTCTTTGATGTTTACATCCAGTTTCCAATATCTCACCCAAATTACTGAATGTAGTAGTACAGTCCATTTTTTTGCCACCTTGTAAGGAATTTCACCAGTGGTTCATCACCGTGTTCCCAAGACTCCCTACTGGAACCTGTCCTGAATAAAATGAATCTGGTCTACACCATTACATACGACGTCTTTCAGATATATTGTGATAATGTTTTTCCATCTACACTTAGTTTTCCCTAATGGACTTCTTCCTTTACATTTTCCAACTTGTATTTTTTAACATTTGTGATTTTCTCCACGCCTAGCCTTCTCTCTCGACACATAACCCTTGAGTCTTTCGCAATAACGTACGATGAAAAGCGCAGATGGTGAAAATTTCTCGTCTTGCAACTCTCCCAAACCTCCTGTTACGTCCTGATCATCGTTTGTGTCTCCTCAGCGCTCTGTTCTCAAACATCTGCAAACGCCATTCTTTCCTTAGTGTGTGACGGATTACCAAGCTTCAAACCGTGAATGTGAAGATCATGATTTTGGATATTCTGTCTTCAGTTCTTTTTACATACGGGTAGAATAGACAAGATATTTCGAGATATCTTCACAGCATACTAAATCTCGACGTTAAAAAAGGGTTTATTTGAATTCAAATTAAGATCTTAATGAGGGAGATCAACTTTGCTTTGGATTAATATGAAAATAAGGTATAATGGAATCATGATGTTGTGAAGTTCCTTTAGTTGTTCAAGTTTGCTGACGAACTCAGATGTTTGTTGTTGTGAACCACTTGCACGTCCCAATGGAGAAGTTTTCAAATGCTGATCTTCGTATGGATTTTTCCAATTCCTTTTATTTATATGAAAGTTTCCCGAAGAAGAAACTTTATTTTCAGTATTTGGGGTGAGGGTTGCATACTATGTAGGCTAAAGCGAGTGTTTACGAGTTGAAGCTCTCCCAGGATCATTCCTTTTGCTCCTCTCTTACCCCGCCCCCTTTCTACTTTTTCTTTAGTTCCTTGCGGAATTGCTTTTCCATTCCTGCCGCTAGCTACGCTGGGTTAGCAACGCCGGCAAAATGGCGACCATAAATTAAGGTTAACTTCTTTTCTCCCTTCTTGCTTCCACTAAAATCTCCTTCTCTCCATGCGCTCCCTTTGGCCATAGCTCTCCACGCTTTCTGCTTGCCTCATCTTAATCGAAGATAGATAGGAAGATAGGAGGAGGTTCTTGGGAGGAAAGGAGGAGAAAAGGATGAAGAGGAAACTTGCGCTTTTCCAAGTCAAATTAATTGGAAATTAGATAGAGCTGTGCTGCTGGAACATGTTGGCTTGCCTGCTTGCTTGGCGAAATTAAATGCTGAAATGGATATGGGCTCATATATGCAGATAGTATTTCTTTAGATCTTACTTGGCACTAGAAGTAACTAGATGTGTTCCTGTGTATAAGACTGAGAATTACTTTATTCATTTTTCCCTGCGTTCTTTCTTTTTTATTACAATCTTCATATTACGTCATAATGACCTGTGCTTTTCTGTTTATCGAGACTGAGTTTCGTGTTTCACGAATCACATTTGGAGGTCAAGTACGATATTGAAATCAGTTCATGTTGAAACATTAAAAAAGTCCCGTCTGTTTGAAATTGCCGAATCATAAAACAAGTAATTCATTGTCCATCTAACACCAAAGGAATTCTCCCATTTTCAGGGAGAGTTTCTATTTCTTTACTTTATTTGGAGTATGATTGCTTATTCAGTTGTTATGAGATTCAAAAAACAATTTTGCAGATTTATCTAAATTTGTTTCTACACTTACAGCTCCATACCCCCTACACACTCATATTTCTTATATTTCATGATGACGTCACTATACGCAGCATATGATCACGCAGTTGAACAGAAATATTTTATTAATATTTTATATTCTAACATAGATTTTAAAACTTTTACCTAAAACATAACATGTTATATTTGTATTCCTAAACTGTTTTAACGTCTTATGTACGTATAACATGCGTTCAAAGAACACCTCCCTGAAGGCGGCCACAATAAGTGGCCGAAACTTGTACTTGTTACGCTGATTGTAATAAAATAAATCTACATAATATTATAAGCACTTGTTGGTTAATTCTCATAAGAAAAATTTTAAAGTTTTTATTCATAAATTAAATAAAGTAGAATCTGCACTTCATTAATAAGATCTTAAAAACAAGAAAATAGAGTAAAATAAAGAATAAATTTTGGTGGGGGTCGTCTTCGAAGTGGTGGTGGTAGAAGTGGGAGTGATGGTGGTGGTGGTGGTAGTAGTAGTAGTAGTAGTAGTAACAGCAGCAGCAGCAGCAGCAGCGGTATTTGTAGATTCTTAAACAAGCAGCCTTTAGAACGCAAGAGTATATTTGACGTATTCTGCTAGGAACTCTTGTTTCATAACTATTAAATAATACCCACTTTACTCCGTGATTAGGTGTCATGGATAGAACCCACCATAAATATAAGAATACAATGGCTGTATATGCAGCTACTCCCTGCCTTTTTTTTTGTTACCGAACCTTAAAGCTAATTACCATGCTCACATCTCTGACTGCAGTTACCTCTACTGAACCACTTCACGGTCCCACGATCCGCCTCTTAAAAACTAAATTTTAATGCCTTCACGTCTTTGTTTATGTATCCAAAGTGTCGCCTTCACTGCAGACTCTCCGACCAGAAGTTTTCACTCAACTCACTAGCTCCTTATGCTTACTGTACTTATGTAAAGTACAGATATGACGGTGAATGAGGGAAAATGTACGCTTTCTGGTACCGTAAGTGGCAGCTATGAACCAAAGTAAAGTATTAAATGAATTCATTTGGTTAAGAGTACCTGTCGATGTACCTTCTTACCGCGTACTGTGTCTTTCAATCAATATCTTAAGCTGCCCGTGTATCTTGGTTTATAGTTCAAATCTGTACCGCAATCATTGCTGTATAGCAAAGAAAAACCTCTGTAAAAGCAAGTGATGTTAAAGAATTTCATTTCCATCGAACACATATCAACGATTTCCCGTAGTTATACTGCTCTCGTGTTTGGTGAAGGTACAAGAAATTTGTTGGTACTGAATATAGAAATATGAAATCAAATACGTAAAATTAAACCCCGATGCAGCGCCACTGTGTGTTCATCCGCGTTAAGTGGCGTATAAGGGGAACGACGCATTGGGAAGGTGGCGTGAACTCGAATTACATTTACTAGTGAACTTCTGTCCACAGACTATTATATGTCTCACGAAAGAGTGGAGCTAAACTGGGGGGGTTGACTCTATTTAGGCGATATCACTCTATCAAATTATACATGCAGTGTTCCAGTTACTTAGTGTTTAAGGCAAATTTGGCCATTAAGCCATAAAAGAGGAGTGGAGTTATGACCCTACTCATTCTTAACCTCACGTCTAGATGAAAGCGGGTATTGAATTCGAAGGCCCGGCTACTTTTCCCACGCGGAAGAAAGCCCACGGCACCCGTCAATTAGCGGGCTGGTTGGGACCTTGGACCAGTCTGGACGTTACGTAAAATAGATAAATACGGTGTCCCTACCGGGATTTGAACCCCGTACCCCAGTGACTGTACTAACTACACTCATGCTCCTGACGTTTTACTATTTAGCATAATAAAGAACATTAATGACAACAGCCATCACTGCTTCCTCGTTTTCCTTCCATTCTTCTTTCTCTTCTTCCTCTTCTTTACTGTCAAACTTTGTTAAAATCTGTTTCTCTTCTACGTTTACGGAATGTTCAGATCGTGTTCTTCCCCACAGTTATATATCTGCGTAACTATAATTTAATAACGAATTCTGTTGAATCAAGTATCATTCGTAAGTGATGAATCGGTTCTATAAAGTCATGTGTATCCGTTCTGACTGTTTTTGTCCGACAGCAGTCTGAATATACGGTACGGAGTCACACAGTCGCTGTGCCTACAAGATCATAACATTGAAGTCAGGGGGAGTACATAAGGATGGCGTATGTTAGGAAAGTGCAGCAAATTAGATTCTAAAGTACTGTTACTTTACCTAAGATATATATGCGCAACATGTTTCCAGGCACGTTGCATCTTCATGTAGCCTACTTTATCACGAAGAAGTGCTGTCTTGAAACATTTCGGTCGTCGAACGAACATTCTTTACAGATGACGAATGCACAGTCTTATCATTCTTCAACTTAAAGAGGATGAAAAGGGCAATTGTCTGGTTTTTTTGTAACAAAAGTTTTAAGAACCGGTCGCTGTAGCCTCTGGTATTCAAACGTAGCTGACGTGGTTAAGCAGGTAGGACCTACGGAAGACCCTGACTTCGCATTGGTTGGTTTTCTCTTCCATCTCAGTTACTCTTCTTGGCTAAGCTTCTCAGCTCTGTTTTCGTGGTCGCCTACCTTGTTTTGTAATGGTGATGACTTCTATATATATCCAAACTTCGAAAACAAGTCCATTATTATGAGATAAAATCGCCAAAGTAGCGTTCTATATTTATCAACAGGAAAAAAATTTTTGAAACAAAACTAGAAAATTTAACTATTCGAGTTTTTAAGACTTTCGCAGCGTCGCAGTTGACGTCTCAGGTCTTGCAGGACTTCGCTCCGCATGTCGTGGTGTTTGGTGTCGGACGTTTCGAATTATCGTGGGCTTATCTTCAAGGGTCGATAGGTCTGTTTTCTTGATTTGACATTTCGACCTTCGAAATCAAATCCCAGAAAAACAAAGAACTAAAAATTCACTTAATTCAAGATATATCTACTCGTTCGGTCTAATGAAGTTTTACTTCTCTTGTGGATGCTTCCTGTGTGATGTCATATTACCAACAAATGTCCCGCAACAGTAGAGGCTACAATTCCTATGTATTTGAGTTGGTACACTTAAATATTACATACCTTAAGCTATAAATTAACGGTAAAGTTAAAGTGATCCCGTTACAGGCCTGGTGTGGTCCAGAGGGTGGGTAGAGGTATAGCTCTACTCTTCTATGACCGGGGCACTAGAAAAGGGTGAGTTGTCAGCAACACGCCCCGGCCGCACTTTACCCCCGAGAAAGACCCGGTACCCGTTTTACAGAAGGCTGATTGGACCCTAGGGCCGATCTGGACGGGCGGAAAATCTCGTCCCCACCGGGATTCGATCCCGGACCGTCCAGCCCATAGTCAGTCGCTATACCGACTGAACTGCCGGGCCCACAATAAATTAGAGGAGTGCGGGGTTTTTTTTTTGGTTTGTTGAATTTAAGTAAACAAATTACACACACATCCTCATTTTTGTGTGTGTATGTGTGTGTGTGTGTGTATGTACTCGTATATGTATATATATATATATATATATACACAGTAGGTATGTACTCCTTGTAGGCATGAGCGTATGGCCGTTCATATGTTATTTGAACTTATACGAATTTTGCCTGGTGGACTGTTGCGTAGATTATAGGCTTACTTTACAACAAACCTGTTTGGAAAATTAAATAAAAGCGCAACTAGTCACCCTTTATTCCAGGTAAGCTTCCCGTAAGCCTGTCTGTTCTGCCACATTTGGAATGCCGCCTTCAGTCTTACAAACGGAATTTTGAAATAGATCATCAACCCCGTCTCATCCTTTCTCACTTTGAACTTAGATTGTGGATAATTACGAGAATAAGAGTACGTCGTGTAAGTTCACATTTATATTGTAACTTGCTATAATACTGTTATCAAAAGCATAGATTAGGGGCTTACGCCAGACATGCACAAATCCCTGATGTCTGGTCATTCAGGCGACTAAATTGTGTACAGTGGTGACCAGTACTTTCAGTAAATTATTGTGGTTTCTTCCTTACGTTCAAAAATGCCTATCAGTTCACATGCACCGAACAGAAAGCGCCAGATGAAAGTGACGTTTATACGTCACTGTTGGATTTTGTGCCATCAGTAAGAAAATTGCTGTTTGTGACCCTTCTAGCGCCTAGAATATAGACGTATCTGCGGCATGTCTGGAAGATTTGTGGGCCCCTGACTGACAAAAGGCCGATCGAGAAAGAATGATGGTTTGGAAGTAATTCGAATTAATATATTTAATCCACTGCTCACCCAGCATATCGCACATACTGGCCGAGAAGCGAAAGGCTGCAGGATTGTTACCGGAACTGAACAGAGAGGCACTGCATCATGATGCTGCAAAGGCAGACGCATATTTCCGTTTATCATTCCGGCATATGTGTCACAGTGCATGACTTGAGTCAAGCGAAACTGAAGTTCTGTGTCATAGTAACTCCGATTCGTTTCAACTCGACTTAATTCTATACGGGCTGTGTCCCAGAACTTTACGGCATGTGCTGTCTTCGACTGTTCAATACTGGGAACTTGGATTCAAGTCCAACTCGAGACACTGTTTTTGTTTTTCGGAGGGGGCGGGGAAGGGGGGGGGCCGTGTGTTAACACAAGCATTGCGATGGGTTGATACAGTAATCACGGAGTCTTGTTGAATGTCCTAAGGTTCATAGTTTCACAAATAAATTTTGGAATTGGACAGGCTGGCTTGTCTATTCAACAAAAACTTACAAGACTCAGCATATTGATGAGGATTTAAAAAACCATTCAAAAACAACAGCTGTTTATTCCAGTGTTATTTCATCAAAGCTTTTCCGCTTGATCGGCCATCATTGGTTTGACCAAGAATATAACAGCACTGGAATAGACAACTGCTGTGCTTGACTAAATTTATTTGCATTCTTATTGTCCTTACCATAAAGACGATGAATCATTTTAAGGTTGGTGGAGTTTTATATTTGAGCGATGCCCAGATGATTTGTAAGCAGATATATTGTCCAATATCAAAGTGATTCATCCCACTGTAGTAGTAATAAAAAATTAACCAATAATGGACCATCAAACACAAATATATTTTTGTGTTTGATGATTGATTATTGCATTATTTTAGATTGTTTTTCTTGCATTATAGGTTTGTTAACCGAGGACTTTAGAAAATTACGTAAAGAGGAACTTCATACTTCCTAATTTTTATCAAATATATTACCATTAATCAAATCAAAGTGGATGGAAAGGATGGGGCAAAGACATGCGTAGATAATTTTAGTCAAAAAATCTGAAGGAAAGAGAACAATTAGAAGGTGAACGTAATGGGTGATAATATTAAATGGGTGTTCAATGAATATTGGTTTAGCTTGTGAACTGGATTCAGGTGGCTCTAAATAGGGACAAATGGCAGATCTTCGTGTTTCGTAATTTTTTGAATGTGTTCTCAAATGGGATTTTGCTCCTCGAGTTTCTTCATTGTTCGTGCAGGTTGTGGTTGTGGACAAATACATAACGAAAAGATACACAGGAAATTAAGGACAAGTTTATTCGAAAAGAAATCATCACTAAATGCTTATCTTACTAGTTGTGCCATTAGAAGAAGTATAGCAAGTTTTCCTACTGCAGTGGAATCACGTTTGACGCATGCCTGATCACATTTATGGAGGAAGCGGTAAAATGCTGAACTTTCTTTAACTTTCTCGCTAGAACAACTCAAATATTCATCTTGGCTTTCCGGCTGTCTAAACCTAACCTGGCAGGCCCAAAAGAACCGATCAGAGCGGCGAAGAAAAAATTTCTATTCCTCACGCAAACCGAAATCTCATTTTTCAGGCGGTGGCATTTCACTTTATTAATTGGGTTATTCAACTCTCATTAGATTCTTTAAAATATATTTGCGCATTTACTGTCATTTTATTATCGTAAACATTAAGTCTGCCGAAGCCAATTAACTTGTCAGAAAGTTCAGCTCCGTTGTTTGTGCCTGTGACTATACCTGCCCCAGTGCAACCCCAGAGCCCTGCTAGGATGGAGTGTGAACAGTTTGGGGTTGGGCGCCTGCCTGCATCGCCTTGACCATTGCACCTCTGGTATTCGAGGGTTTGGGAGGATTGAGAGTCCATTTGGGAACTTACCGATGTAGGGGAAGATAGCTAGTGGACTGTATATTGACCCGAGCATAACCTGCACCCCACTAACACTCACCACAATTTGCACTATTACCGTTATTGGTGCAGTCGTGATGGAAGTTGCATTGCTTTCTTCGTAACACCACATGTGACGAGGTTGGGTCTTCTAAGCGCCAATATTCGCATTTCTGTGTCAGTGGGAAATTAAGAAATTAAATTATTGTAATTTTAATCATCATAATCATAAACATCAAGGATTGGACCCTTTGATCCGTTCCGTCTCCAGAGTTACAGCTGCTCGCGTCAACGCTTCTTCGGTCTTCCAATTGTTCTCCTTCCTTGTGGTCTGTATTGGTATGATTTCAAAGGGACTCGGTTTTGTGAAATTCTCTCTGCACACGCCTAGAAGACATATGAGGGAGTGGATGTATAGCTCCACTCATTATTAACTTCGCTTCTTCACTTCTCGGCCCCTTTACCACTGGGCAAAGCGCATTCCACTCCCTTACACACTAAATTGGAAGTTGGATGGGTTCCGTATTCATACATTATCCACTCTATGTCCAGTTACGATACAGCATAAGCTATCTCTGTCCCAAGATTTATCATCATTATAATTATCATCATTTTAGTTGAAGAGGTACACGGATATACCAAAAATGCTAGTGACGAAAAAAAATCTACAAAAAGAATGCCTACGTTTCATGTTCATAACTCCAGTTCTTATTTTACTTTCGTTGTGAAGTTTCAATACGATCTTTGCTTTTAAGACGGCAGATGTGGGTCAGTCGCTGACAGTGTGCACTCTAGTGTGCCTGATTTTGTATATATTTCCTGAAAGAAGCAATATTCCACACACCCTGAATTGTAAAGTCTTATCAACTTCGGGGTCTGTTCCATCACAGGAGTACCTGAAGAACATAAGTTAGTTATTCGTAAGGTAATTGAGTGGTATGACCTCGCAGCCTGACACCTTCTTCTCGTAAGAAGGTCACGCAGTAGATCTAATATCTGTTTGTACACATTAAAAAGTTACGAATTTTGTAAGCCGCAGGAAGGCACAAACACAAGATGGCACAGGGCCAATGTATTATGTTGCAACCTGTTTCCGAATAAGTGGGTAGGTAGAGGAGCACCAATTTTAACACTTCCATCGAGTGACATAGTGGAGTGGCTAGCCCTCCTTTGTATGTGGGAAGTCCCAGTTTGAAACCTGTTTCCGAAAATCGTCTGTTCTGACAAGTGTTTCAAAGTTTTCTTAGTCCCTCCTCTTAATACCTGAAAAGTACGGTTAAAGAAGGCCACAGCCAAATCATGTTACATCCTTTGAAATTTACTGCTTATTTCTGTTTCTACATCTCAGTCCTAAATAGTCTAACTAGTCGTGAGGGGCCCTAAATAAGCTATAAATAAATAAGAGTAAATAAAATCTTAAAATCAATATTTACACAATCCGTTAGTCCATTGTATTTCAACTTGAAACGACGACTCTTATTATGGTACGCGGTCATATAGTGACTGAAATTGTAGACATCCAGCATCATCTTCGGTTAAGAAAACTCGCGAAGTTTCGGATGTTTGATCTCCCATTATTTTGCATTGACAATAGCTCACACACACATCGTTTCGGGGACACGATCCTTCCTCGTCCGCAGACAAACCAGAAAGAGAAATATTTACTGAGTTCGGCCTGATAGGCGAAGTCCTATACGCAGTATCACAGTTACAATTATGCATTACGATATCACATTGTCATTTACAATTCGGTTCAACACGCACACAATTACTGCCAAAGGAATTTTCCATTTTGTGGTTGCCAAAGATCATTCATTTTGAAGTTTAACTTGTATGCAATTTCGTCACGAATTAAAATCTGACAGTAATTTGCGTTGCCCATGTTCCGTGCGCGAGATATAATCAGCGTTGTAATTGTGTCAGATGTGCGCATTGCGTGACATGTTCGTCTGGTCTTCGTGCTCAAGTAAAGTGACGTATGTGTTGTCTACAGAACTGGTTACTGTGTTTGATTTGTGATAAATAAATTACTAAAAATACTTCAAGGACTTCATTCGTCCCTGGAAAAATGAAGTGCTTCCAAAACATAGGCCATGATCTCTACAGCAATAATTAGGGACTGGAAGTAGCAGAGTTTGTGAAGGTGTTGTTTTGAAAATAGGCAAGATTAGGAAAAACATAAAGACATAGACACAGAAAAACTACCGTGTCGCCAGGATTTCGTATTTAATTTGATTATGAAGACACGAGGAGGGGGTTTGATGCCTATAGGATACCCATAACTGTAAAATTAATGTCTATATTTTAGTGAAAATTATTATAGCGTGTTGGAAATTATTTTTCTCTCCTTAAAAATCTGCACAACATACGTGAATTCTGAATTGTAACTCTGCTATAGGTTTTTGCTGTTTTTCAAGACATTTTCTTAGAGGATCCAGTGCATTTGAAAACATTTGCTCCTCTATGTTTTGGGGAAAAACTTGATACCATTTCCTCAGAATGGTATATCTGCTCAGACATCCCTAATTTTGAAGTAAAGCAAAGCAGTCCCATTACAGGCCTGGACAGGCCCAGAGGGTTCCCGGAAGTTAAGGTTCCCAGATTTCGTAACAACGGCACAGGATGATGGTAGGTTGTCAACCTTACGCACCGGCCGACTTTACCCCCAGGAAATACTCCTGGTACTCATTTCTGTTAGAGGCTGAGTCGACCCCAGGACAATAGTGCGATCGGAAGGATTTTATGTCAATGAAAAATCCACTGACACCAGCTGGGATCGAGCCAGCGACCTTCCGATTTGTAGCACAGCACCTTAACCACTGTGCTACCGCGGTACCCCTAATTTTGAAGTGTCCTGTATAAATATCAGAAGGTCAGTATCACTGAATGTCCTTCAAACTATAAGACTGGAAATCTTTGATACGGTGCGATGGCTCGGTGAACCCTTTAAAGCACAGTACACTTACCTCCGGCTTATAAACTGATTTTTCCACATACAGATTATTTATTGGTGTTCGTATCATTGCCATAACAAATCCTAATCAAATCTTCGCTCTTCCGGGTTGTTACGCTTCGTATATTGGTAGTTGTTTACGGACTATCCTGAAACGTCAGTAAACAACTGCCAACCTACGCTGTGTAACAACTCAGAAGAGCGAATACCTCGCCTGCAAAGCGGCAGAAGCCTGAAATCTCGCAAGCAGCGATAGTTGACGAAACTATCAGCTGATTGACCCCCGTAATTCAGAAGCAAATTGATTTATGTGAGGAAGGAAATGAGTTATTAAATATTATTTAGCTGAATTGTTACACACAGAGGTACACAAACTGGTTATCAAGTAGTCATGATGATCTTTTTTTTTACAGCGGATCACTAGTTTGAAATTTGCTTTCTGTCACCGCTCTGACGCCTACAATTTTGACGTGGCTGCTAGCTTTTTAGAAAACTTACGCAACACGCGTTAAAGAAGTATGATCACGCGGTAAGCTGGTACCTAAAGAAGTATGATCACGCGGTAAGCTGGTACCTAAAGAAGTATGATCACGCGGTAAGCTGGTACCTAAAGAAGTATGATCACGCGGTAA
>Ga0123354_10006772_pt1 | contig 17093 bp, 8 predicted proteins | sample TergutLab28metaG_2_FD_97872 | JGI IMG/M metagenome (GOLD analysis project Ga0123354, IMG submission 97872) | Labiotermes labralis P4 segment gut microbial communities from Petit-Saut dam, French Guiana - Lab288 P4 | ecosystem: Host-associated > Arthropoda: Insects > Digestive system > Gut ...
ATCAACATTATAGTCACGAGCTGCTGATGATGGGCATAGTAATTCCCGAAAAATGTTGAGCCTATAAGAAGTACAATAAAATAACATATCAAGTGGCATCTAGTTGGCTTTTTATTCTTCAGTCTATAATGTTGTTGAGATGTTAAAAGTTGCAGTTTTCTTTATGCACGCGAAGAAGACAAATAGAGGAAGTGGAGGTGTTGCTATACTCATTATTATCATCGACACTAGATCGTTGTAAATGGTCAGCCTCACGAGCCGATCGCTTTAACTCCAAGGAAAGAGCCCTCTTTACCCATTGTGTAAGAGGCTGGGTGGGCCCCACAGCTGGTCTGGAGATTTTCGAGAAGGGATTCGAACCTCCGATCGTCCAGCACTTATCGTACTGACTGCTCTTTGCGTAGCTGGGCGAAACATATTGAAATATGTCATCATGAAATATGAGGCCAGAGAGTGGCGTGCCTTCTACTAATTCAAGGCTGACAACTGTAGAAAGAGTAATGAATTTTGTGGTTCCCAAAAAGTGGAAAAATATTTGCTGGTTGATATATTATCAGCTTCTCGAGATAGAGTCCGCTCCTTGTACTCGCCCGTAGAGTTTGTGATTCTTCTGCTGTGTAATGTCTTCCATTCATTTTATCACTTTTCACTTCGCAACCATGCTCCACTAACACATTCAATCACCATTCACTAATTCTCAATTTTAATTTTCCTAATAACTTCAATGTAAATTGTAACCAGACTGCACGTTCTACCTACAGGCTACTATTAACTCTGTCCGGCATAAGTTAATGTACTTAAGTGGCTTAAAACACGTATGATTAACGCCAACAGCAATCTCCGTCAAGATTACGCAGCCATTAAACATATCACCTAAAATTTCAGGGCGGCTTCGTTGTTTATTGGCTCTTCTCATTATTTACTTCAAGGAACGCTTGCAGCATCCAAAGATAAGGAGAGACAACTGACGGAATATAATCAGTAAATGACCTGAAAATTATATCAACGACTAGAACAAACAATTTGCTGTAGTGCAAATATGCCAGACTGCTCTACAGGACTTCGTCATTGTACAGCAAAATGTTTCGGGCAAACACCACACCACAAGAGATTCCTTTCTTTTAATATAGGATGTGTTCGTAGTATTTCTTTCTTGGAATATGTGAGAAAAATGAACATTAGGCAAAAAAATTACACGTTGCTTATTAAAAAACTTCGAAAATTTACAAAGAATGTTGAGCTATTCTTTTCCGTACACGTGTTTTGTTTCTGAAAATATTCAGTAGAATTTGAAGACTTTGGCATTGGGAATTCTGCTGAAAGCTTGTAGGAATTCCTAATTTTGATTCGCATCTTTTCGACGTGACCCATAATTAAGACTTATATCAAAGAAGCACATTTTTTCAAAAGGTGCTCGTCTTTCGAAAGTCAGCACATTATTTGTGTACCCAGTAGCCTAGGTTACAAATCTTTTATTGCGGAAGAATAAATAATTGCAGGAAAAATAATTTATGGCTGTTTGCGTTAATTATGATTTGAAGCACGACGGAGAGCCCAGTTGGTAAAAACATGATGGTGATAATGATGATAACAATAATAAGTGTGCCATGTGGAGTATTATTAGTTTTTCTGTAGTAATATTGAATCTGCAATGAGATATCATTATCCATAATGAATAGACAAAAGGCTAATGATTTATGAATTCTTAGAAGAATTCATTTTGAAAATCTGTGTTTCGGATTGGAGTAAACCCGCCAGCCCTTGCCGTTTGTTATTAGACATTCTTAACAAAAAACATGTGCATAACGCCACCTTATACCCTCTAAACAAATATTCAGCATCATGCCAACTTCACATACGCGCTAGAATTATCTGTTTTTATGGTCTTTCACACATGTGCTGGCGCCATGCCGTCCATACAGCTCATGAGCGTTCCACTGTGCTGATGTGTTGAAACGACTGTCTTTTCAGTGAGGATGACATTAATATATCTGCTGCAGGAAGATATTTTTGTAAAGACCTCTACAACGTCACGCAATTTCCATGAAGGTGATACAAAAAAGTAACATAAATCCTGTAACAATATTATAGGCCACGTGACTTATAATAAGACAATGTAAAATCAAGATGACAAACTAATCTCGTCAAGGGAAAAGACTACCTGGAAGACTAGGCATAGATGGAAGAACCATGTTAAAATGAGACCTAACATTGTGAAATTTGAATATCTTTTGGAAATTTTTAAACAGCGATTCTTTATTCTCAGAAGCTACACTGCATATTCGTGGGAGAATCCATCCGGTTAATGTTGTTTGGGGGAAATAAATGATCAATGTTTTTGCTAATGACCATATGAAACACAGAAATGCGGTATATCGGCGAGGTGCGGAATTGTTATATGTTAAAATAGGTGCATTACGAGGATCGTGATTAGACGCATCTAGATCAGGACAAGATCTAATAAAGAGTTTTTTTTAAAGACGAATTCCATAAAGGGCGATGAATTTCGTGACTAGTTATATGGTTCTCAGTATCGCAAGGAAAACATTTTTCTGCGGAGTTATATTTGAAAAACTGAGAACACATTTTCTCTTATATTATTAAACGTCTAGCAAGAAACTTTATAGGTGTTAATAAACTCAATGTTTTATAGCATATGCACTCTTTATAGCAGAGTTGTGCTTCGTTTTACAAAGAAAAAAAGATAAAGTGAAATGACATGAGATAAAGTATGTGAAGTAATTTCATGTATGTTATTAGAAGACACAGTTCGTTTAAACTCACCTTATATACATTTTATTTTCTTGTGAAATATTTTAAAAACAAATGTTACTTGTTTTGCTTCCTGGTCTTACAGCGTAGATATTTAACTGTCGAAGCAGCTGCACATTTTTTGGTGATTTTCTCTGCGTTGTGTTTAGCTAAGCCTCTATTTTTGCTTACGCTTGTGTGGTCGTGCAGCAGCAAGACCGTTGATTTGAGTAAACCTGCTAACCATATTTGTTCCATATGAAATAATTTTTATTGTCGTGCTTTTACTGTTCAAGTTCGTTTCGTATCTTTTTATTGTTTAACATCCTTTGCGGTCTTATTTTGTTTCCTGAATCATCTTGTGGTTGCAGACGTCTGCGTGTTACCGTTGTTCGTTCGCTTCTACAATCGGAAGGATTTATCACAACCGTGATGCATGTAACAAACTAACTAATCAATCAACCAGCTCCACGGAATAAGGCTCTTTGTGAAAAGGAGACAGTCGCTCAGATGAGCAGGACATTCGTATCGTGTTTACCAGAGTCATTCTCTGCTTCATATAGTGGCCCATATGATTTCAGTCCAGAACGTAACGATTTAGTGTATTTTTAACACCCATTTTAATATAATACTCTCGGATAGGTCTAAGCCTCAGGTAAGTCTCACAGGTTGTCTCTTGCCTTCGATTCCCGAATAAAATTTATGGCTGCTCTCACAAAAGACATTATTGTGATGCGATTTTAAGGCGATGTCAATTCGATGACGATACGATTCACACGACTCGCACTCTGAAGGCGATCCACTCAGCCGATATTAATTATTTTGAAGATATCGTCAAGAAATAGGACATATTTATTTTTTGGCGGATGAGAAGAGGATAGAAGAAGAAGGTAACAAGAAGGACATAGACTACTGCGTTGACCCTTCATTCAACTTAAGTAGTGACACCGACAGTTTCCTTTTAGCCAGAGTGCTAGAGCAGATCTGCGAAGGATTTAGATCACGCTATAGGATGTCATCAGAAGTTTAAAATTTAGTCCTTTCTGGAATAACCATTATCTTGACAGTCGTAAAAATGAAATGTCCCAACAAGCTCCACGCGTTTAATATTCACTTTCTCACGTGTATTTGCATGAACCAGTAAAACACTGTAACAGCCCGTGATAGTCAGGTCTCTGTGGTGACACGTTGACGACCGAGCTATGGACAACAGAACTTGCTGAATCTTCAAGGAATTGTATCGGCCCGTCGTGAACGTATCTATATCGTATCGTTTTCAGCGTGCGAGTTCCATTTCTAACGAAGGGTTATCGTAAGAAAGTCATACCGCCATCTTATCACCATCGTACCTTAAGTAGTGTCCAGTGTGAGAACTCCCTATGCTAATTTATCATCCTCTTCATTCAAACATCCTTAATTTTTGATCTGATAACCCAAATAATACGAATGTTTTGTGACGATGACGAATGCAGATAATGAAGCTTCTAGTTATATGTTTTTTCACCATCCTCTTGTTTGTTCTATTCCACACGTCCAAACATTTTTCTGAATTCTAAGTTCACAAACAAACTTAACTACTACTCTTCATATAAGCAGACACCATCTCTCTCGTCCATACATTGTGAAATAAACATTATAACTTTGTACATTATAATGTTTGTTCTGTTAGAAAGAGGACCTAAATGCGTCGAGAAATACAGAATGTAAAGTTGTCAGTGTAAAAGCTACGAGAGCATAAGGGGGGATGTAGACTTAGAGCTCCATTCATTCTTAACTCTGGCGGCCAGGGCGGGGGACGGGCCCCCCCCCCCCCATCTAGTGCCGAGGTCCTAGAAAGAGTAGAGCTGTACCTCTACGCACCCTAAGGATCTGCGTGGCATATAAAAACGGCGAAAACCTACCATTCTTAACTCTGGCATTAGATAAAAATAAGTGGTCATTCTTACGCACTACCTGCTTTACTTTGCCGTTAGGTAAAGAGTCCTTGCTACACGTTCTTTAGGAGTTTGGGTGGGCAACGGAGCAGTTTTGGAGACCTGAAAATTCTCCAACACTTACCGGTTTCAGACACTGGATTTTCCATTCCCTACAATGAAATGTTAATTTGGAAAGTGGCTCAGCTATAAACAGTCTACTGCCACTGTAACTGTACCTTCTGATTCCATCTGCTCTGCTAATTTTCCTTCACAATTGACTGAGACTAGTTTGGAAACTTGATTCTGGCGTAGAAAATGCTTTATATCTGCCAGACATCTATGAGTTTTAGTTTCCTAAATATCTGCCCATTAAATTGGTAAATATTTGTTACGCTTTTCATTTGAGTGTAATTAGACTGATATTTGTGCGTTTGTGCAGGACCGGCGTTACACTTTACGTGTCCGAAATTGGGAGTTGTCACAATTACGAACAAAATAATTCGCTAGGTTAATTTGTAAATCTTAATCGTCTCTAATTTTTTCATCAATTAACCAAAGAAAGTAGATTTATAGTCACTTAATAAAATTTTAATGCACAAGAAAACATATTGCTGTAGTCGAATATAGCTACTACGTGTATGTTATTTACGTCCCGAATTCGCCTTATGTTTAGGCAATGGGTGGATCAACAGGCGAATATCTTGTTCCAAACTGCCCTAGTAGCATGTATGACTTTTCTTAAAATGGATATAGTATATTAATGAAAAGTGAATGATAAGAAAACAAATATGTCAGTAGGACTGCTGTTTTTGTGTGGATTCTTCGTTGTCGTCATGTAATGTAGTTAATACAAGGTCCGTTTTACTTGCTGAGTCACACCACACGTCCACAGCATTGTTCAGTAATTTGATATCCAAATTATTCGTTGTAATACTGATCCTGTGTGTGTGTGTGTGTGTGTGAGAGAGAGAGAGAGAGAGAGAGAGGGAGGGAGAGAGAGAAGGGCAGTACTTCTGTTGTTTTGGGTCTTATATATTGTCTTGTTTTTGTGAATTATATTACATTTCTCTTTTATATGCGTCGTAGTTCTGTTTGTATTTAAGACTAAATATTCCGTAAAAGCAGTACTTCGTCGCTCACATTGAGGGGGAACGTAGGCTGAGGGTGTTTGAGAATCGGGTGTAGAGGAGAATATTTGGATCTCAGAGAGACGAGGTAACAGGGGAGTGAAGAAAAACACACAATGAGGAGCTTACTTCTCACCAAATATTATTAGAGTGATCAAATCGAGAAGAATGAGATAGGCGAGACATGTAGCACGTATGGGAGATAGGATAGTTGTATACATGGTTTTGGTGGGGAAACCTGTGGGAAAGATACCATTTGGGAGACCCAGGCGTAGATGGGAGGATAATAATAAGATCAATCTTGAGGAAAAGGATGTGGGGGTAAGGACTGGACCGTGCTGGTTCAGGATAGGGACAGGTGGCCGGCACCTGTGAATGCGGTAATGAACCTTCGCGTTCTATAAAATGCGGGGAATTTCTTGAGTAGCTGAAACCCGGTTAGGTTCTCACGAAGGACTCTGCTCCATGGAGTTCGCAAGCAAGTAAAAGTAATACCTCACGTAGGTACACTACGCTGTGTATATCAAATACTCGATCAAATCGTGTCGCTGTTCGCATCTGTTGTACTGGAGTGACCTACTTAAGTTGTATAGGTATATGTTTGTCGGATAATCACTCTCGCTATATGTGTTTGTGTGTGTGTGTGTGTGTGTGTGTGTATGTATGCTGTTACTTGTATTGTGTATGTAGGATCAACGCTACGCAAATCAGCTTGTATCTATCTGTATAGGTTTTCATTTAATTCAGTTTTTTCTTTACTGCCTCGTACGTATGAAACCGCCGTACATTAGTCATAAAGAACCTTTATTTATGTTGTGCAATATTTCATATATTTTTTATTTTTTAAAATTTTAGGTGATAATTTTTGTATAATGATATCCGTATTTAAGGCTGTTTTTATTATTGGGGCCTTTAGAGATGCTTTTTATGAATCTCGTCTTTCATTCTTTACAGGTACCAATATAAAAGTAAATTTTAGAACACATAATACTATCTAAAAGCTACCACATCAAAAAAATAAAAATCAAATAAATATGGTCGCTTACAAATTAAAACGTTCAAGATTTCTCCCTACAATATACATGTCAAAAAGACAGATCGGGACTAAACCCAGACCTTCATATTGAAAGCTGGCGATTAGCCTCCTGAGCCATAGCACAGCCTTGAAGAACAGAACTCATTAACTTTACACACCTATTCATTTATTGCGTGACAGAGGCGACCGGAAAGGTGTAGTCGGTATAGCGACTCTTTACTGGGTGGACTGTCGGGGTTCAACACCCAGTGGCGGCAAGGAATTTTCTCTTCGCCAGAACCCGTCCAGACCGGCCCTGTGGTCCATCCAGGCTCATTCAGTGGGTATCAGGTAATGAAGGGGATGTGGCGTTGACTACCTACCGCCGTCTAGCGCCAAGGGTAACACAGAGTAGAGCCATACGTACTCGTCTTCTGTGCCGTCATGACACGTTACAAGGAGAACTTTACCTTATGTTTGTCTGTCAGATGAAGTGCTTTCTTTAGAAAGACCAAGCCATGAATGCTGTGTTGAGAATAGATTCCTCTTTACTGCAAGAATCATATGTATGAAACATGCAAATATCAAGGACAAAATGCAGAATTACACATTCTAAGTCTGGGGGATTGTGAAGTGTTACACATTATTTTTCAGTTAAGCATATTAATGAATTTTATTAACCGTTTAAAGCGTACTGGTTACGTGATGCACCAACAAGTTTAGCATTCAAGAATTTTACTCTGTGCCCACATTGTATTTATGTGTCTATCTCAGAAAAAAAGAGCGACTTGTGCCACTTACAACATAAACTGACTGGTTTTCATAACCGAGATGAAAAGTGTTTACTGGTACGAACTGGGTTTTTAAATAAAGCAGTCTCGCTTCTTCTTTAGAGGGTTAATTTTCTATAATCTATGTAGAATGTCGATTATGAAGTTTTGGTTCACTCTAATAAATTATGAAATTTGGTCTCAGGAGCAATGTAATGTGTCGTTTCCAAACATTCTGACATGCCTAACTCAAAGGTGTAATTATGTTGATTCGTACCATAACGGAGCTTGTTACTGCTCTGTAATCAAGTCCGGCGTAGCACATGTTGTTCCGTCTTCTAAGCCCACGACTTTCAAATTATTACCACTGTTTTTCATTTTCTTGCCTTTTTTGTGAAGAAATTCAAATGAAAGTGCTGGAACGGCATTGAGCTAAAATTTCTCAGAATGGTTTATTCTTATAGAAGCCACGGTCACGCTTGAATATCTTTCTGTAGTTTGAAAGGCTTTAATTCCATACAGCTTCAAATTAGTTTATCTCTTTGGGGCAAAGACCGCAAGTGATCCGAATGTGTGTTACGGTAATTCATCTGTCCTCAGAAACCATGATTTCTGCATTTTGGATAGTGAAGTTACCGCTGTGTGCACCAAGAAGTAATAGGGGGAGCAATGATTTAAACAGTCATTCTTAACCTCGGCAGTAGACGAGTGGTCAGTTTCACGTGCCGGCCTTTTTACCCTGAAGAAAAATACCCCGTTACCCACTGAAATGTAAGGCTTTGTCGGACTCCGAGCAGATTCTGACGCTTTGAGAGAAGATAACATTCCTTGATGCTGCCGGAAAGAGAATCACGATTCCTCAAATGCCCAAACCTTACTCTGCGCAGGTTCTTTATTCTTAAAGCCGCAATAAACACCTTTTCCCGTTACTTATCGCATTTTAAGACATTTTATTATGGTGACCGTACTGAAGTTAATTGTTATTTACGATGTTTGGTCTCGTAACTTCTCCAAATTAATCCTAATTCTTACGGTTTATAACGCAAATTTAGTAGTCCTGTCTATGATTTTCACACATATGTAAATAATAGGAAGAAAAGTGTAGACTCAGACACAGAATAAGCTGTGTGATGTCTTAAGTTACTTAGAATAATTAACCAAGTATGCAAAACAAATAACGTTCAAAGACACATAAGAATGAAAGCTTATATACCGCTGGTAGAACCAGTACTCAGTAATGGTAGCGAAGCTTGGATCATCAGACAGCAGGACGAACTGTGTCTGACATCTGCCGAAGTTAAATTTTTGAGAAAAACTGCTGACTCTAGTCTTTGAGACTATAAAAGAAATGAATCAATAACATAATACATTAAAATAACACACACAGCAGAAGCATTTAAATCAAATGGAACGTTCCAGACCACTAAGAAGGTTGCTTCACTACATCTCCAAAGAAACACAGTCAAAAGGGAGATCTGCAAAGAGATGGCGGGAGACCGTAACAGGCCACTAGGCTTATTACTTGAAAGGAAGGTGATGATGATATTTCTACTATAACTGTTTTGCCTTTATTGCGGTATCATAAGTATTATAATTGTTTTGTTTTTGTTGCAGTATCATTTGATATTTAAAATATGCTCTTTCGAACAACGTGATGAATTTTTGTGCCTTCTAAAATACGGTGAATTTTGTGATTAGTTAAACGACTATAATCATTTCAAGATGAAATTCTTAATTAAATATGATCAGCAGCTGTAACCTATTCCCTCAGTAGTTACTTTCTTGCAGCCAACTTATGGAAATGTGATGAAGATAGAATATTGTAGTAACAAAAATGAGGGAAAATATGAGAGAAGAAAACGAAACCAGCGATTCAGCAAATTGTTAAAATCTGGAGCTTAGAGAGAATAAAGCGATAGTGGCAAATGGGAAGTTAATAAACATAATATGAATAGAAATAGATTATTCATTTGGAGGCGATTGCTTATTTATCGTCAGTGATGCTCCAGCATTCTCCTGGAAGAGTGTTTCGTAGCTATATATTATACAGTTTAAAACACACCTTAGCCTTCTCAGTAAAAGTTTAACAAAGAACAAGTTCTGAAAGTATTTGGTCCTAGGGATAAAAAGGTATTGAGGAGACGGGCCTCAGTGACTGACAAGAACATAAAACATATCGCTATAGATAACTGGCTTCTGTAATCAACGTACACCACATAACGAAAGTCTGAATTTCTTTTGTGGGAGCTATCAAGTTCAATGGCCAATAACGACTTCCTCCTAGAACATCTCCATTGTCACTCGAAGTGACGTCCTCAGTTAGAGAAGGCCTGCCATTATCTCTGCTTTGTGAGATAATCAAGATTAGCATAACTTGCTGCAGCTAAGGAAGTGCGGAATAGAACATGCGGGGTTAGCTAACCATAGACAGAAGGCAGGAAAAATGCCAAGACTGGCCAGGTCACTGAGGAGGTAAAATTCACTGGAACACGTCTCGATGCAAAAAGCAGAAAATAACTGGACGAGGTATGCTACGTAATTTGCAGTTTCCGAAATGTAGGGTTTCACATATTCTTTACTGGGCCGGACGACCTGGTACTCGGATCCCGGCAGGGGCAAGAGATATTTCTCTTCTCCGAAACGTCCAGACCGGCTCTAAGGTCCACCCAGCCTCTTGTTCAGTGGGTAAAGATGATTCTTCCTGCAGGGTTAAAGCGGCCCGGGCATGAAGTTGACAACATAAATTAATCTAGTGACGGTCCCAAGAATTAATGGAGCTGTAATTCTACTCCATCCATACGCCTTCATCGCGTGCACAAGGGCATTTTTACCTTTTGATATATTTTATAAGGTTTTCTGTGTTATGGCTAACATGCTCTTGTTATGAGCATGGATCAGCAATGTTGCGGTAAGGATTTATGTTAAAATTATTAAAACTCTTACATGTTGAATAAAGAGAGATCAATTTGATGTCACTTGCTTTATTATTTCATTATTCAATGCTCAATATGTTTCGGATGTTAATACATCCATCCTCAGGAGCTTGCGACTTATTTATTAAGTTATTTCATGGGTTGTATTGCTCTGGTTCGATGCACTAGTGCTTCAGCTTGCATACGGATACCACACCACCCCAGCCAAACCAAAACGTAACACCAACACACATCGAACCAGAGCAATACAACCCATGAAATAACTCAACAAATAAGTCGCAAAGCTCCTGAGGTTGGATGTATTAACATCCGAAACATGTTGAGCAGTAAATAATGAAATAATGAAGCAAGTGACATCAAGTTGGTCTCTTTTTATTCAACTATCAAGATGATGCACGGTCCAATAAACATACGCTTCACTCTTACATTTATTTTCAGAATGTAAGTGGCTGTAGCATAAGAAATGGGTTTTCAGATGAAAGAATTTACTTTTATATAACCATACCTTGGGGTTAGAAATAATAATTTTAATTCAACTCTTAAGATTATATTTATTAGTGTAAAATTAGGAAAAATAAAAAGAGCAAGAAGGAATCAGAATATCTTAAATAATTTTAGCAGAAAAACCTGAAGGCAAGAGTTCACTTGGTTAAAAAACGGATAAGGATAATTTTAAAAATAATTTGAACAGAAATAGTACTAAATCTGGTCTGGTTCAGAACACGATTCGAAAGCGGCGGACCGATTTGAACAGTAATGAATCTTCGTGGTCCATAATATGCGAGGAATTTCTTGACGAGTTGAGCGTGAAACATTTGATGCTTCATGTATTTAAATGGGCTCTATGATTCACGTCTTAAATATTCTTTCTTCTTCCTTTTACGATTGTTTCAATGAATTTCGACTTGTCCTCAAACGCACTGGAAAAGTGCCCTCTTCACTTCTTGGCGATGACACCTGTTAGAATGTGTGAGAGCACGTGTGATTTTCCTCGGTTCACCAAAATGACTGCCAGAATATGACCTTGACACTGATCATGATGTTTTTCACACCATTTATTCGCTGAACGTGATGACCATCTTTAGCACTGAACACAGCCAATGTAACAAACAGCTTTGTTAAATATTCTGCTATTTTTAAATCCAATTTATGCACTTCATGACCGTATATCAGTAAATTTTTACACTGAACTTTTTTACGTATGCTGAAAATTTATACTTGCCACGTGTGGTAATCGAAGTTGGCGAGTAGAAAGATTTGTTGCATTCAGTTCTAAACACGACTTTGCTAAAAGAAAAAAAAAATTGCACCTCAGACATAAAACTTCTGGTTTGTATTCTGGAGGCGATTACTTCGAATCTTGGCCAAGAGTCCGGCTATTCTGAATGAAATTTCGTTATTTTCGTCCCTTTCTCCAGACCCTTACAGCGATATAGCCCTTAAATATGTGAAGATCTCTTTCCTTCACATCTTTTCGATTAATCAGTTGGACTGTTTAGCGGCTTAGGTTCTTAGGTACAGACAGCGTCGTTAAACACTACATAGAAGACGGAGTTAAAATTATTTTTTTGGCAGAGGCCATCCCGTTGTGTATTAACAAATTAGTATAATATATTATATACCGTCAATATAAACAATATATCAGTACAATGGTACAATATATACAATTAGGTCACATTACGGCTACATGTTTCGAAAGTAAACGGTCATCTTCAGGTCAATGAAGAACATTATTAAGGTACAATAAAGTAGCAGACTAGCTATGAATTTGACAGAGGCCATCCCGTTGTGTATTAACAAATTTTTATCATGTATTATGTACTGTCAGTACACAACAATATATCAGTACGGTGATACAATGTATACAATTAGGTCACATTATGGCTACTTTAAGGTACCTTAATAATGTTCTTCATTGGCCTGAAGATGACCGTTTACGGTCGAAGCATGTAGCCGTAATGTGACCTAACTATATATATTGTATCATTGTACTGATATATTGTTGTGTACTGACAGTAAATAATACATTATACAAACGGAGTTGAAACACTTATGCGCTCTGTTTAGAGTATTGTAGGAAAATCGCAGTTACGATTTAGTGATTGGTGTTGCGCGCGACAGCTATTTTTATTCGTGTGTGCTCTCCCCAAACAGACTTCAGAAGTTCCTGTCAGGGTGAAACTGGATTACTACAGAGTGCTGTTTCGTGTTCGGCTGAGGAATTTTTCAGGTTGCCTTTTGCATCCGTTGTCTGCGGGATCATTACTTAGCTCTTACAGAGAGCAGTTCTTGAATTTAAGCTATTTGGAAGTTTATGTAGGTCACGTTTTGATGATAAATGGACAGTGTAAAAGGAGACATGTTTACTGATTAATTCGTAAATTATTTAACGATACGTAAACGCCATCGTTGTATATTCCCTGGGTTAGGTGCTTAAGAGCTGCTCCCGTGATTTTCAAGGCAGATTTGGCTTACGTGTTTTTTGCCATCCTAATTCTTGTCGCCCCCATGATTGTTGTTTAAATCTATGCATTTTGAGTTGTCTCTGATGTCGTACTTTCTCTGATGGTCTTATCAAGAGAAGCTACTAAAACTCAAAAAACGCGTTTGGGCTCCCACGTCGTTTCAGGAAATTCTTTGGACTTAAAACATCATTGCCGTATTTATGTATGATCTGAATGTGATGGATTTTCTATAAGCCAAGTTTCGTACCAATTGGCATTATTTGTGTCGAAATTTTGACTTTACTATTTATTTTATTTTTAGCGATTCTTTGTAACTCCGTATAATGTACTAGCATAACTGATTCATTATGATAATTATGTGACGAGGTAGAGGCAGCAGCGTTGGGACTCCATTTCCAGCAGATTTCTCCAAAGCGCCCATAACGGTCGTGGGTCCTTTCTAGTTTCCTATTCAATGAAAGCCGGCACCTTTTTCCCAAGGGGACAGAGTGACTGCAGTGTGAACATGCACAATCACCACAATATAACGTCGACGTTAGCTACGGGCTGGACGGTACGGGGATCGAATCCCGGTGGTGACGGAATTTTTCGCACCCGTCCAGACCGGCTCTGGGGTCTAACCCGCCTCCTGTAAAATGGGTACCGAATCATTCCTCGGGGTCAAGCGCCCCGGGCTTTGACTACCAACCCCCATCTACCGCCGAGGTTAAAGAAAGAGTAGAGCTATAACTCTACTCCCTTCTGGGCCTTCGTGGCCTCTTCTAGGATGAAATCTTTATTGTGTTGAGGATAAGGGTGACCACCCCTAAAAGTGTGTGATGAATAGGAAGAATTCGGATGGAATATGTCAGCCTACTTCAGTATACAATTCCAGCGTTTGCTTGGAGGGACTGATGAAAACCAAGAACTCCTTAGTCAGGTAGTTATCCCAAGGATCGAGGTTCAAACCACCAGAACACAAAAGAGGAGATCGAAACAACGACCTCGCGTCTTTCAAGAGTATGCCTACCAATTAAAGTTGTACAAAGTGAGCTATTTAAATCTTTCCCTCAATTTGTGGCTGTGAAAGTACGGTGAAACACACTCTATTGTTCGGTAGCGAAGTCATTAATGAATAGACGATCAACTGTTTTGTGCCAGGTTCTAAAAAGTACAGATAGAGCCCCCATTCAAGGAACCCAGTGGAATAAAGATTGCTTGTAACATGCCAAATGTGTGTGTGTGTGTGAGCTCCACACCACATGGCCTACCAAACTGAGGCGGAAGGAGGCTACGTTTCACACCGGAAGGCTTGTTCTTTTGTTTCCACAAGACTGAAAGCGGACTTTGCTAAAAATATCCACAAATGCATAAGCTTGGATCTTACAGCAACATTAAAGGAACGGTTTTAATTTTACAGATATGAAAATTAACGTTAGGATGTACCTTTCTATAAGAATACAGACATACTGTGTGACAAGTACTTTGTTAACAAATTCCGAAATCTTAAGGAAGCTAACACCGAAGTATTATATAATTTTGTGCCAGTCCCGTCCTACGCCCATCATCGAAAAGAAGTGCGTTTTGATGGTAATTTCCATCAACTTATCTGTCTCCTACGTGAAGGTTTTCCGTCAGGTTTACCCAGCAACATTTTGTACGTCTTCCACTATTTCTGATCGTAGCCATAAATGCGACATTTACCTCAGTGGATTTCCAAGCATGTTTGTGTTACAAATACACTTTCAGTGTACGTTCGGCAGGTACATTTCCAACGTTTAGTCTATCTGATGTCCGACTGATATTTTCGCGCTTTTTTTTCCCACTTAATGCTGGCAAATTCTGAGGTATTTTATTATCTTAAAATGGGTCATTATTACTCTATCCATAATTCGTGATGCCTCTCCGTTTCATTCGACACGCTGTAGTTTACTTTGAAAATAGCTTTGTGCGTAATCTGAGAATAGAACAGTAGGTGGAGTACTGAAACATGCATGTGTGATAAAAGTTGGTTCAATATAGGTCACGCTATACGCTTGCGATTTGACAGTGAACGGAAGGGGAAGACAGTTCAACGGGGAGATCCAACCTGACGTCACACACAGCAGAGGCACAGCATTTTTACACGCAGTGAATACAGCTCTATAGGAAGAACAGTTTACATCTCAAGTGAAAACATACAACGGACCCTACACACGACGGATACCTTCCCAGCGTGTCACCAATCCTAACACAAGGTCGACCCATACAACTTAGCCAGTTGGAAATACAGATAATAACAATTTGCCAGTTCTGACCGTCAATTTGAAATATACTGGGCTACACGGAAATCCCCGAGAGGCAGTGTCACACCGAGTGTAAATACAGTAGCACCCATAGTCCAGAATTTAATGATGACAAACACTGTCCTAGGTGTCAGATACCTACTCATATTTTAACTATTTTAAGTAGATAATGTATGTATCATATTTTATCTAGTACCAGATTTTATATTTGTTTACAACTATAAAAAACATTGGGATCTAAATTTCTTAACAGCACCTTTGACTTATTCTGCTGGAGGCCTGATGATGACATGTTAACAGGTCGAAACATGTAGCTTATTGCTCCAATAAATATTTGTTGTGCTGACGTATATTTATGAGTTTATTATATACTTCGGAAGCTAACAAAATCTATGCCATAATTCTTTCGCAAAATTCACCTGAGAAACAGAGAAACTTGCAGAAGATTAAGTCAGATTAGTTGATTCTGGAGTTCAAAGACATTATTTTTCGGATAAACACACACACACACAAAACATTAGCGTGGGCATAACTTGAGGAGGCCTGAAAAGGCAGTGGGTAAAGTGTGTCAGTAATATTGTTCCCTACGTTTGGAACGCATATACAAAAATTAAAAAATTTTGATCTATTTTTGTTAATATGTGTTGACAAATATCTTGAATGGTACTTGTAGCTGTGATGGCGTGTTACACCAGGCAGGTTATTACGCATAAGCTGCAATGTGTGGAATAATTTTAAGTGCTTACAAAGTTTCCATTGTTAGCCCTCTAACTGGATATCTCATGAAAGCAAACGCCGAATTTAAGCAAAATTATTATCACTGAAAATAAAATTTACATAAATTAGAATATAACTTCTTAGTATTTTGGTAAATAATAAGTAGCGTATCATTGTTAATGGTTTTTAAAATAAAGTTAGGTAATGTGGAAGGTAAATGTGACAAAAGAAGGATGGAGAAATCAGTTTGGTAACCTTGTCCAAAGGACAAGTCTGCCATTCTCCACATAAGTAACCAAAAGTACGAAAGGTAATTACGTAATCGAATTTCTAAGTGGGAACATACATAGATATATCCACTAGATCTCACTTTGCTAGCTTTAATGACGCCAACTTCTTGTGGCCCATATTCAATATTTGAACATGGGTGGATGGCGTATCGAGTGTCAAAGTTACTCGGTGTATTGTCTTTGGCAAATTTCTCCTCTTCGGCGAAAATTCAGTAGTGTATTTGAAAAAAAAATGATTCAAGCATACGAGTAATTACGACATGATGCTCAGCAATTTTATATAGGCCTAACGCGTTTAGTTAGTGCTTGCACTATGTCACTGTAGAATATTTTGTAGTGTGTATGCATAATTTTTAAATTGTAGTTTCTTTTATAAAGCCTAAGATATCCATTCCTTCCTCGAGCCTAAAGTTGTCATTGTGTTTTAACGCATACTACATTATTTTTATAAATTTGCTAATTTCGTGATATTGTATACTTTTAACTTTACACTTGAACGACAATAACTTAGATGAATGCAATTTTTAACACATAAATCTTCTTGTAGGGAAGGCACGAGATTTCCTTACTTTCCATCATTGAGCTTATTAATACTGAATACTTTTGTATGTAAACTCATATACAGGCGTGGTGATGGCGTGATATTGTCTCCGAAACATGTAACAGAGTTGATACAAATGAAAATTGCATTAATCGGCGTTGTTGTGGGTGAAATATTCAGTAAATCATTATTCCTAACACAACGGCATATCCCATACAAAGAACAAATCATGCTGACTGAACAGTAATTTTGCAGAAACTGAAGATTTAGGTCTGTTGGGATGTGATACGTTGTTGTACCGAAC
>Ga0123354_10006773_pt1 | contig 17093 bp, 6 predicted proteins | sample TergutLab28metaG_2_FD_97872 | JGI IMG/M metagenome (GOLD analysis project Ga0123354, IMG submission 97872) | Labiotermes labralis P4 segment gut microbial communities from Petit-Saut dam, French Guiana - Lab288 P4 | ecosystem: Host-associated > Arthropoda: Insects > Digestive system > Gut ...
ATTGGGTGTTTGGCTCCCATATTATTTCTTTTCTTTTATAAAGTTCGATAAATTCTTTGGCACTTTCCTGAGTCCACTCCATTTCACAATTACCAGAACGCTCAACAAACCGCACAGCACTACAGATTCGCATCATTCTTCAAGACAGAAGCACTGGGAATGAAAATAAGGGCAGAGGAGCGGACGGTGGCGACGTGTCACGTTGCACGTCCACACTTGCTCAGGCCGTAACTTCATCAACCCTTTGATGCGACGGCCAAATACCGACAGCACACCAAACAAGCCCGTAACGTTACCGCGTAACCGACTTTTGATACGTTACGCGGTCACGAGTCCCGTCCACACTGTCACGGAACGGTGTTGCGGTACGCGGTAACGTTACAAGTGTAGACGCACCGTATGAGTGACTGAGTTAATAAGCGATCCAAGACTGCCTCATTTACACAAGCCCTTTTCACTGTCATTGTATTTAACGTATCCTTTTGGTTTTGTGTAAACGGGTTTTGGTAGCATGTGCAAACGACCCGATATCAGCTGTTATAATTAAACAAGACTGATCCTGTTCCCTCCCATCGTTTATTTTATAGGCCGACTTTTTCCTACGAATAGGGGCAGATATGCCTACTACTTTAACGTGTATTTATGGATGGTAGTGAATGTTACCGCATGCTGAGGACTGAGAGTCATAGCGACAGTTTCGGGATGATAATATTAATAACATAATATGGCTCTTCTTGTATTTTCTTCGTACGACTCTGCTGCGGATTGTGACACCTTACATTAATATAGTGTGGGCCGGGTAGCTCAGTCGGTATAGCGATTGACTACGGGATGGACGACCCGGGATCGAATCCCGGTGGGGACGAGATTTTCCCGTCCAGACCGGCCCTGGGGCCCACCCAGCCTCCTGTAAAATGGGCACCGGGTCTTTCCCGGGGTAAAGTGTGGCCGGGGCGCGCTTATGACCACTCACCCCATTCTAGTGCCGCGGTCATGGAAGAGTAGAGATATACCTCTACCCACCCTCTGGGCCACACCGGGCCTGTAACGGGATCACTTTACCTTTTACTTTTTTATATGAATATAGTTGGTCTTCTTTAATGGAGGATCGGCCCGTTGCAAGGCCGCTACCTACACAGCGCAACACACCCAGAGACAAAACGTATACAAATTCCTCGATAGGGATTAGAACCTACAATTCCACTGTTCGAGCGAGCGAAGACGCTACAAGTTTTAGACCGCGGGGCCACTGTAAGCGTGCTCATTAAGCTTGTATCTATTTAATTGCTTAGATTATCACTTGGCAACATCGTCTAACGTAGGATAAGCAAGGTACAAATTTATGAAAGCCATAAATTAAAGAATGTAGTAGAACTACCATGCCGGTCCCAGTGGCCGCGCGGTCTAAGGCGTGGGTCTACGGCGTGGGTCTACGGCTGCTCGTTTGCTGGGATTGTGGGTTCGAATCCCGCCGGTGTTGTGAGTTTTGTGTGTTGTCAGGTAGAGGTCTCTGCGACGGGCTGATCACTCGTCCAGAGAAGTCCTACCGACTGTGATGCGTCGTTGTGTGTGAACTAGAAACCTCGTGAATGAGGAGGCCATGGCCCGCATTGGGCTGCAGCGCCACAGGAAAAGAAAAAAAGGAAAGAAAATAGAACTGCCACACCAATTAATGCGGCGTTGCAACGCAGGATGAATTAATTTACATTTGTAATTTTTATTCGCCTAAAGTAATATTTTTAAGGAAACCCCCAGTTGTTAAAAGAACGTCGGAAAGGGAATCGTAAAGACGAAAAATTTTTTCCATGTAACGAGTGCTTAACGGCACCCTGTCGACTGGGGTTAACATCGGCGGAAAGTGAAAGTATAGCAGGGAACGTCGTACTGCCCGGTTCGGCTGAAGAAAATTGAAGGAAAACCCGTTTGGGGGGCCTTTACATGGTCAGGAAATTGGTATTATGTTTGACCTCGAAGTGAATTCTGGTCTGAATTCATGTGACTAGGAGTGACTGTAATAAGCAATATTGGTTTCCAGAAAAATGATGAAGCCCGTGTTTACGCTGTAAGGTCATACGAGGGGTTGGGGGGAGTGAAAGTATGGCTCCATTCGTTCTGAACTTCTGTACTAGGTGGATATGAGTTGCATGTCTCGGTCGCCATTTCCCCAGTACCTACTGATCAGGAGACAGGCTGCGCGTTTCGGAGAAGAGTCAATCTGTGGTCCGTGCCGAGATGCAGACTTTGGGTCGTCTTCCCGGTAGTCTATTCACTATTGGCATTGTTTGTTGGTTAATTACTTTAGATTAGTTTTTGTCAGTACACCGAATGAATAAATTAGAAGTTCTACTTACTACATTATCGCGGCACATAAAAAAAGACAAATTTCTTAAAACCAGCTATGAGCCTGCTTTCTATCTTCTCAAGTAGGTCTCTGCTTCAGCGATTCCGTTTCAAATATCATTCCAATGGGTGGCAGATAATAATGTCCTCGTACAGGGACTCGAACCTCATCACGTAGCGATGTGATATGTATTCTGATTCAAGGTATTCCAGAAATTGGCGTGTTTTGTGTACTGAACTACCGGAGCCGTAAGGTAGGTTAATGCTGTCATTAGTCATGCAGAAGTAGTGTTGAACTCGGTTATAACGACTTCAGTTTGTGCGACACCTCGGCTATAACGTTATACTTTCTGTAGTAACACGTGGTTCCCAATAAGGCACGTGTTATTCTGCCTTGCTTAATACGACATGCATAAGAGTATCTACATCGGATATAACGTCATGGCCAATCGTCCGTTCCAATATAATTTTCCAAGAGGAAGGCTATTTATGTGATTCCAGCCCCCTCCTCGTCCTTGAGAAAACATACCTATTCTTTCAGGTAGCTATATAAATTCCAGACCTGAAAAATTACAGTAGTTTCATGACTTCAGGCTTTCGCTGCGTTTTAAATGACATCTCTGCTCTTCTTATTAATTAACCAACTTGATGCATAAAATCTCATTTTATAATAAGTTTATTATATGCCTCTACATGTTTCGAGCACTGTTGTGCTCATCATCAGGGGATCAAATTTGTATTATAGTGCATCTGGTATCATCACACCTGTAGGTGGCCGTCCCGTGCACAGGTTGAGAGAAGACAACTTGTGCACGGGACGGCCACCTACAGGTGTGATGACACCAGAAGCAGTATAATACAATTTTGATCTCCTGATGATGAGCACATAGTGCTCGAAACATGTAAATGCATATAATAAACTTATTATAAAATAAGATTTTGTGCATGAAGTTGGTTAATTACTAAGATTATACTGAGATGCACGGTCAGAAAAACATAAAAACTCCACTCTTCTGGGATGTTACACAGAGTAGATCGGTAGTTAGTTACCGACGTTCCTCGAACTGCTTGACTGTTGAAGATGGGACTAATAGGTTGTCCCGAAACGTCGGTAAGTACCAATCTTCGCAGCGTGACAGTCCAGAATAGCGAAGATCCCTACGGAAATTCACTTTTTGTGTTACCTTTCCCTCTGCCTTTATACTCCTGCAGTGATGAAACTAGCAGAGAGACGACATGGCTACAATGACGAACAAAAGGAAGGTTTTGAGCGTGGAAGGAAAATTTAAAGTGTAAGGCGAAATAAAAAAATAAGAAAAAGAAAGCCTGCGTGTGTCTGGAATTTGGTCTTGTACATTCTAGGTTCAAATTATTTGTAAAAATAGAACCAAAATTATTTGTGCTTGTGAAGGGAACGGATCGAGAATAAGGCGATTTCAAAAACCGAATTGACGTCACTGAGGTGCTGCGTGCTATCAGCACGACGGAAGTGGCAATGTACCGGTGAGCGGTCCTCTTCTAATGATAATTGTTGTTCTTCCTACATATGCAGTGTAAGTTAACCCTTAACCCACTAACGTGGAAAATATGGTGAGCTAATAATAATGCCGGCAGATGGCAGATGGGCTTTAACTCGGCGCTTAAATGGTTAATGCATTTTTAGCCTGTATGGAAATTTACAATCATATAAGAGTAATTTTTGTTCTTTCCAAATTTATATTGTATTTTAAATTTACAATGGATCAGAGCGTCAGCATTTCGGTAATATGCCTACCGGCCTGTATTTTGTCTTAAAATATTTTTCCTTCACGTCTACCCTCCACCTCGCTTACAGCGGCATCCGCTTATAACCACACAATCTATTCGGTTCCTTTCATGACGTCATAACCGAGTTGACTGTATTTTTGTTTGATCCAGCGGGAGACGTGTTGATGTTAGGGAGGCACTAAGAGAAGTGGAAATACCGTCTTTTCATGTTTCAGTAGCTCCAAACTGTTGAGAATGAGCTGCCTCTGTTTTGTTTGTCTGTAATGCCCGCTGCAAAATTAAATCATTGTTTTCTGATTAGTTACGCCGTGAAGTGCATTTTTTGAGTTCGTGACCGAATGCACAGGTGAGTCTCTTGGGCTTAGTTTCATAGCTTGATCCATTTCGTGCCTGTATCTTCTTCCGTCTTTTCTACCTTCTTGGTTGATTTAAAACAACAGGCGTATCGCCACACTCTTTTGTGGTTATGGAAGGTACATTATTTACGAATGTATTAAACGTTGTGTTTGATGTATCATTGTTGTATTTAATTTCCATGGAAACGGGGCGATAACGACAATTGCAGATAGCGATCTACACGATCACCCTTTTGTAACTTTGTTGTCCCGACGCGCTCAGTCTGGTAGGTGATCCTCTTACTGGGAGACGAGTGTGGTTCACCGAATCACATATAGTTTTAGTGATTTTCTTTTTTACTTATGTTCTATTTATTCATTTTATTCTTGATACAATAAATGTAGCGCTATATCCAGTTAAACAACTAGATCATTTCTAGGAAACTGACACAGCCACTTCTCTGTACTCCCTTCCACCACTCTCGTACGCGACTGCTTTCGCGCTGGACTGTTAGCGTCCGTTAACTGCTCTCAACCGTTTCACCGTTTAAATCTGTCCCCTCCTACCTATCACCAACGGTTCTGAATAAACGTTGACAGATTAAACCCAATGGCTATGAACCGTCCGTAACTGACGCCAGCAAATCTAACAAACAAATATATCGAAAATTTTCTGCTACACCGATAAACAGAAGGACACTGCTGTAATTAGACTCATTTTACCATACAGTGTCCACGGAAGACTACGATGTTATGCAAGTGACTATCCCTGACAAAGGAGAGCACTTGAAGCCTCACATTCAAGTCACTTTGCACCTGACGGTCGGTCTGTCAGTTTGTATAGACTAAAATTAACCTGAATTGTGTTAATAATTCATTTTCGTTGCTATAGAAACAAAACACTGTCTACATTCAGTTGCTGTTGGGGGGAACGAATCAGTATTCATTGTGAGAATAATCCGCATCGCCTACTGACACTGTAGAGGGAAAATGCAGAGGTTTTGAATGTAGCACCTGCTAATGGTCGCCACTGGGCTATATGGAAGAAAATAATTGACGACTGAATGGATATAAGTAGCAAGTAAATTCTTTAGGTATAGGACTTCAGTCATTCTCTGTTAAAGTATTTGCAGTTCTTGGAGCGTGCAAATCGATCGCAGATACGAGGGTGAATGAGTCGTGTAAAGCAATACCAATTAAGTGCAGCATAACGAAACACGACTGCCTTGTTGCGCCCTGGGTTATGCTTCTCCCTCTTCACACCGCAGTTGTGTAGAACTGATGCGCTCAGTAATTACTGGGCATCGCTCCCAGCGAAGAAAACCCGAAACCGGTCTGTAATTCATTAAGAGTTGTTACAAGGAGGTGAAAAAAGGCACACAAGGATAGTATGAGATAAAAACATGTTTAATAGAGAAGATCTTGCGAATGAAACGGAGAGACTCCAAGGTGGCTAAGATCGAATGGCTGGTTAGCCCCGTTAAACTTTCCGGTTTCTAAATGTGTAAATTGTGAATTTCATACTAGAGTGTTAAAACCATTCGCAGAGTGCAATCAACAAGATGCAACGTTTCACAATTTGTTTATTTCTGTAAGACGCTCTGCATATTTCAGGCGTTTTTTCCGTCCATCATCAGGAGCTCAAAACTGCACATACAGCGTCAGGTGTTTGGCAGACCAATACTGCTACCTGCTGCTAGCCTGGCCAGGCTAGCGGCGCGTAGCAGTATTGGTCTGTATTATATCGGATGACTGTCTGGTATGGACGAGCATACGCTCCTGCACACCAGACAGTCAGGTAGCAGTATTGGTCTGACAAATACCTGACGCTGTATGTGCAGTTTTGGGCTCCTGATGATGGACGGAAAAGCCATCTGAAACATGTAGAGCGTCTTACAGAAAAATTGTGAAACGCTACATCTTGTTGGCTGTACTCTGTGAATATATTAGCGATGCACGGGCCTATGAATGTTAAAGTGTTAAAAACTAATTCCTATTATTGCTGTGAGGTGAGGTAATCACTGCTGCACCTAAGTGCTACCAACTTAAATATTGTGAAACTGGGTAATATATCGAAACCGTAGTTCGCGTTCATTGAGGTGTGTCATTTGTTGATGAAGTTTAGGTTTAAGACACGTCAGGGTTTTATTAAATTAATTGTGTCCGAACTGAGGTTACTGACGGTTCGGAGGTGCTTAGGTGCAGTTGGACTGCTAGACCCTGAATATGAAGACGCTATATCTCTGGAAACGTCCGGAACTATTTACCAGTTTACACGGCTTAATATCTCAGAAGGTTTTAATCTTCATATTATACTCGGGGTTATAATACCACGTGGTCAGGTAGGTGGTACCAAGATCTCTACTGTCACCATCTTCAGATTAAACTGTGTATCCTACCTTACTTACTTACTCCATGGTGCAGAGTCCTTCTTGAGAACTGGTTTGCAGCTAGTAAAGAAATTCCCCGCATTTCACGGAACCCGAAGGTTCATTACTGCACTCACAAGCGTCCGCCACCTGTCTCTATCCTGGGCCAGCCCAATCCAGTACATATACCCACATCCCACCACCTGGAGATCCATCCTAATATTATCCACCCATCTACGCCTAGGTCTCCCCAGTGGTCTCCTTCCCTCCGGTTTCCCCACCAAGACCCTATACACCCTCCCCCTCTCCTAACCCATACGCGCCACAAGCCCAGCCCATCTCATTGTATATACAACTACTGCGTGGTATATCCTACCACGCACTAGATTTTTCTAACATGGAAATCCATACTTTCAGCATCTGAGGCTTATTGGCTCGTATATGGATGTGTTTTAACTGGCACAAAGTAGGTGTTCTGAGGGTGCCTGTACTCCAGTTGCAACCAGCCCGTTCAAAATCAGAGCATACCGTGCCTGCAAAATAGGGCTAAGTCACAGATCCTAGAGGCACACCGTCCAAAAACCCACGTCTAGGACCAATATTTGTTTCTTTTTTAAAGTTACTATACCATTAGGCTGTCTGTAGCATTCAGTGACACTCAGAAAAAACATTCAAGCATAAAGCAGTGAGTTTTTATTATCGTCGCTCAGTTCCGCTACATATTTCGACCTTAAGAGGTCACCGTGAGGCAGTGGCGTACCGGGGGGGAGGGGATTTGGGGTGTTCAAACACCCCCCCTCGAAATTCCGAAGGCCCTCCAAATTCGTGCCAAACTCAACCCGATTGTGAAAACTGTTAGAAATTGCTGACTTTAGGACGCCAACACTCCAAGATGTTCGGAAAAAAGGCAGTAAAATTCTAAAACTCCCTCGGTTCGCAATTGTTTTACATTAGCAATGACAAATAAATTGGTTGTCATCATAAATAGTCTTAATAGTACCAAAAATTAAGAAACTTTTACTATATGAAATGAAACTTCTTTTACCAAATTACAGCTACCTCTAGAACCCTTGACTAGGGGGTAGGGGGCTACCGCCCTCAGATCCCCGTTCTCTGTCCTCAACTGAATTTGTTGAAACCCCCCCCCCCCGAACAAAATTCCTGGGTACGCCACTGCCGTGAGGAGGTATCTTCGATATACAAATCAGGTTTTTTCACGCATACGGTTTTTACAACATAAAGGGGAGGTAATATTTTGTTATTTGGTGAATGCAATAGTGGCACAATCCAAAATTTGCCCATTTTGAGTTAATGCTACGATTCATCTAAAGAATACAAAACATCCACATCCGACAGTAATGGCATCTAGCGGGACGTGTTTCGACTAAGAAGTGTGCCGGTATTGTCGGATGTGGTTATTGTATTTCTGAATACCAATCGTAGTACTGACTGCACATGACAGTTTTCGAGTTATGCCATTATTGCATTCGGTGAGCTATTTAACGCCCTTTAATTTGCTTAATAAGTACTTCAGATGGTACATAAAACTGCCATAAGATCCCAGCTGTTGTAAAATATATAAATATATGACATTTTAAAAATATTATTGGTGCTCATTTCTGATTTTTGGATCAGTAATCCTTTCTTCAGATTTTCATATTTCATAGCGCTTGATATATATATATATATATATATATATATATATATATATATATATCTGTGTGTGTGTGTGTGTGTTTATACACGCTTCTATACATCTTCCTTTTCGGTTGTGAACTTTTATCCTAGGCTCTAGTTAGTTGTGTCTTCCAGCATCATTTGAGGTAGAAAAGTCGGAATACACTGGTCGGCATTCATTTCCTCCCGGAAATAATTTTGATAGATTTTTATTGAAAATACCTGTACAATCTTTAGATACACCATCCCCGTTTTGTTTTGTGCAAAATACCTTTACAAACTGGAATATATATATATATATAAAAATTTATATCACCCTCCGTTTGGATGATAACGGATGACACCTTATTTGAATGCCCAAAAAACCGAAATTTGGTGCTTGGCCACGTGACTTTTATGCTGTTCATTTATTTTGTACTTATTTCAGTCACTTAAATTCTTAGCATTGTCTCAAAGTATATCAGAAACTGCTAGGCTTCCTTGCAGCTGTTTAGCGTCCCTTTAGTTTGCAGCGTGATAATTATAATTACTGCATATTAATGGGACGCTTAACACACCGAAATTTCAGCCACTTGGCTCACGGCTTAAGCGGTGGAATCTTTTTGAGAAAGGTGTAATAGTATTATTTTGTGGGAAGAGGAAGCCAGACATAGCAACGTATTTACGCAATGGACGGTGATCTAGTGTAAAAGGTAAAGGGTGAAGCAGTCCTTTTACAGGTCTGGACAGGCCCAGAGGGTTCCAGGAAGTTAAGGTTCCCAGATTACATGACAATGGCCCAGGTTGGTGGTAAGGTTGTCAGCCTTACGCACCGGCCGCTTTTCACCCCCAGGAAATACTCTTGGTACTCATTTCTGTTAGACGCTGAGTCGACCCCAGGGCCATAGTGCGATCGGAAGGATTTTATATCAATGAAAAGTCCACTGATACCAGCTGGGATCGAACCAGCGACCTTCCGTTTTGTAGCACAGCGCCTTAACCACTGTGCTACCGCGGTTCCCCGGTGATCTAGTGTACCGAAGTAATATCCAAGATTTAAAGAAAGAATTGCAACTCGTTACACATCTCTGAACAGTGGAGACTTGTCACTGATTCATCTAAGGCCAGTTTGAAGGCAGTGTTACTACGCAATGGCATAAGTCCTCTTCTATCCCACTGGTTTATGCAGTCACATGAAAGAAGCCTACGATAACCTTCGGGTTTTGCTGCATAAAATACGCTGTGGAGAACAACGTCGGAATATATGTAGTGACCTAAAAGTTATGGCAGTGCTTACTGGGCTGGAAGGCGGATACACTAAATTCTGCTGCTTTTACTGTGCATGGGACAGCCAACGAGGGACTGCCACTGCAGAATAAATAAAGCCGCTCCTTTCAGAAGCAGCACCAGGTCAGAAGAATGTGGCACATCCTGCTTTAGTGGATAGGTCAAAAATCTATTTGCCTCCTTTGCATATAAAGCGAAGGAATTGCCTGTTTAAGGCAAACATTTTACAAAATAAGTGGGCCCAAAATGAAAAAAAAAAGGAACTTTATTTGTTACACAAATTAAACAACAATTCGAAGACCATGACTTTAGCACAAGATGATATTCTACAGAGAGAAGAGCCTGGAAGGCGTTTGAAAACGTCTGTAGAAACTTTCTAGGCGATGATGAAGCGGAAAATTACAGTGAAATTGTGCAGCAGCTAATTTCATTACATAATGCTGTGGTGTGTAACATGTCATTGAAATTTCATTTTCTGCCTTCTTATTTTGGATTTTTTTTCCTGAAACCTGGGAGCCGTGTCCCATGAACATGGCGAAACGTTACATCAGGATATTTCCCAAATTGACAGGGAGTAGAGTGCAAAATGGAGTCCAAATACGTTAGTTGGCTACTGCTGGAGTCATAACAGAGACACTAGCAGGCGATTATAAGAGATTAAGAAGACGAAGTGAGTGTGTTATGAACTTTTTCAAGTTAGGGTACCATATATAGAGATACTGTTCATTATTTGATACTATATATTTTCATTGTTACACCGTGCATATTGTCTAGTTAATTAATACACCAACTAATGCACTTATATAAAAGTTACTCATTAAAACACTTAAACTGCTCCGACATGTTTCGGTCCTAAGACCACCATCAGGGAGCTAAATTTTCCTTGCTAAAGTCACATTAAAAATTGTCACTGATTAACTTCGTTGTACTAATAGGGTGTTGTGGTAGCACAACACCCTACTACTACAACGAAGTTAGTTGGTGTATTAATTGAGTAACTATATATTGTAATTAGAAACCAATATATTATTTATTACACAGTTTTTTTTAAATTCAATCCCCTTTACCCCAACACAAGTGGGTGATAGGGCAATTTGGTTGTCATATTCGGATTCAACGATATCAAAACTATGAGAATCGCCCTGAATTTTAACGGGAAGCGAGGAAAAAAAACTGTTCTTGCCGACCAGTCATATCGCTAAAAGCAGATATTTGATGACATAATTACTGATTTATAGAACACATTTTAACTGCCAAATATCTGTTTTGATATGGACAGTGAAGTTTAGCGCATTTTAATATTTTGCCATTGATTGGTGGTCAGTTGAGGGTGAAGTAAATTGCCCCTTTGTGTACCATGAAGGCATGTTTAAAGTGAAGGCCCTAGATAGAGGTTAGTGGTTATCAGTTTCAAGGTCCAGCCTCTTTATCGTCGGGAAGCACATCCGTAGTTACTGAGTAAGATACTGTGGGTTTAACGATATTTGCTGCGTAACTTCTGTTTAAATGATTTTATAAGAAAATTAAATGTATTTAATATAACATACTAAGTAGTGAGCAGCATAATATGGCTTTATGTATAGGCCTGTATATACATCTGGTATATCCGGTAAAAACTTAATGTTCTGAGTACATGTTTATGTATTGAAACCTGCTGAAGGTGGCGTTTCGAAGTCGAAACTTGTAGTGAAGCCGATCATTTTTAGTACAGTCTCTTACGATTGCTGGCGTCAGTTACGGACGGTTCATTACCATTCGTTGTGGGTTTAATCTGTCAACGTATATTCAGGACCGTTGGGGATAGGTAGGAGGGGAGAGATTTAAGTGAGAAAACATTAGCAGCGGACAACGGACGCTAGCAATCCGGTGCGAATTCAGTCGCGTACGAGTGTGGTGTAAGTGGGAGTACAGAGAAGTGCCTGTGTCAGTTTCCTAGAAATGATCTATTTGTTTTACTGGATATAGCACTCCATTTATTATATCAAGAATAAAATGAATAAATAAAACATAAGTAAAAAAAGAAAATCACTAAAACTATATGTGATTCGGTGAACCACACTCGTCTCCCGGTGAGAGGATCACCTACCAGACTGAGCGTGTCAGGACCACAAAGTTACGAAGGGTGATCGTGTAGAGTAGAGAGGTTGAACAGCATTAAGAACCATTTTTAAATCACTTCAAATTAAATAATTCTCAGCTGGTTTTAATGCCATAGAATGATCTGCATTTCCTTATTTTTTTAACATTTTAACGTCTAGGTGGAGCTGGTTTTGACAGAAGCTGTTTTTTGTTCCATGCTTCAATTCCGGTAGTTCGCGAACACCTTATTTCCCTGTAAGTTGGTGAATTTCTGGAAAGCACGCACCGAAGACAAGAGCTGACGGTTTTGTATGTCTCGAAATGACGGATGGTTTCCATGAGGTGAGATACATCGGGTCGAAATTCGTCGAAAATCTTTGTCTGGCATTCGGGACATTTAACTGGGCGTGTAGAGGGCCGCCGTTTCTTGGAGGGGAAGGGGTTCACGAATTTGAATCATGTGATTTGTGGTTGAGGAGTGGGACGTATGGAAGTTATAAATTTGTGTTGCTTCCCAACGGAGGTGGAGTGTCACAAGGAGCTACGGGCATTTGACGCAGGCTGTCACTACATCAAACGACCAGACTGTCAGCAAGAGAAGTTAGACAGCCGTGATGCCAGCAGGCCTGTTTATTTTGTTGTAACTGAAGGAAGCTATCTGGGACGGCAGCGAGCTACAGAGACGGCTTCTCTGCAGCTCGTAACCGCAGGTGAGGACCTGCCTCTGTCAGAGATGTATACTTGTGTTCAGTATCACCGCTGGTACATAAACCTGTTCCAGGTACAGCTGTTCATTACAGGCCTGGACAGGCTGTTAGGGCTCCAGGGGGTTGAAGCTCCAAGAATTCCTAGACAATCGGCACCTGAAAGCGGTAAGGTTGTTAGCGCCACGCACCGACCGCCTTTACCCCACAGGGGATTTCCCTGGTACTCTTTTCCTGTTAGAGGCTGAGTGTCGACTCAGCCTCTAACGGTGCCATAGTGTGGTCGGAAGGTTTAAGTCAATGAAAAATCCCAATGACTGCATCGGGAATCGAACCTGCGACCTTCCGGCTTGTAGCGCAGTGCCTCAGCCTACCGCGCCATCATTTGTGACTAACAATGACTGCAGTGCTTGTGATTGACACTGACCGCAGTGCTTGTGATTGACACTGACCGCAGTGCTTGTGCTTGACACTGACCGCACTGCTTGTGGTTAACATGAACCGCAGTGCTTGTGATTGACACTGACCGCGGTGCTTGTGATTGACACTGACCGCAGTGCATGTGATTGACACTGACCGCAGTGCTTGTGCTTGACAATGACCGCAGTGCTTGTGCTTGACACTGGCCGCAGTGCTTGTGATTTACACTGACCGCAGTGCTTGTGATTGACACTGACTGCAGTGCTTGTGCTTGACACTGACCGCAGTGCTTGTGATTGACACTGACCGCAGTGCTTGTGATTGACACTGACCGCAGTGCATGTGATTTACACTGACCGTGGTGCTTGTGATTGGCACTGACCGCAGTGCTTATGATTGACACTGACCGCAGTGCTTGTGCTTGACACTGACCGCAGTGCTTGTGATTGACACTGACTGCAGTGCTTGTGCTTGACACTGACCGCAGTGCTTGTGATTGACACTGACCGCAGTGCATGTGATTGACACTGACCGCGGTGCTTGTGATTGGCACTGACCGCAGTGCATGTGATTGACACTGACCGCAGTGCTTGTGATTGACACTGACCGCAGTGCTTGTGATTGACACTGACCGCAGTGCTTGTGCTTGACACTGACCGCAGTGCTTGTGCTTGACACTGACCGCAGTGCTTACGATTGACACGAACCCATGCCCAAATCAAACAATTCAAATATACAGCAGTTCAAGCCCTGTCACAGGTTTCTATTCCAGGTGCGTCTTCTTCAGCACCAGCAGTTGGCCAGTCTTGTTGTATATGAAGCCAGTTTTTCCTTAATTAGGAGTCGCCATGATATAAATGCTTGTCCTAGATCAGGTCTGAAACGAGTTGCCGACTTTTAATACAGATTATACTGTGCGAGGATGACGTTTGAAACCAGGGTACATGTAGAGCTTCAGTTTTCACGTAGCCGTCTTTGTCCTCATCACGAGCTTAGGGACGGCATGAAGACAGCGGCGTTTTTTGCTGACAGTACGTCGTCGGAAAAAAACTTTTATTGCGACCAACTAACTGCAAAGCTCCGGGTAAATGACCAACTTGATGCACAATTACGTTATATAATACGTTTATTATTATAATCCTCTACATGTTTCGAGCAACTCTGTGCTCGTCATCAGGAGGTCAAATTGTATTAATACAGCATCTGGTATAGTATTCTCTGTAAGTGACCGTTCGATATGCACACCAGACGGTCATTTACAGAGAATACTATGGCAGATGCTGTATTAATACAATTTGACCTCCTGATGATAAGCACACAGTTGCTCGAAACATGTAGAGGATTATAATAATAAACGTCTTATACAACGTAATTGTGCATTAAGTTGGTCATTTATCCAGAGTCGTACCAGGATGCACGGTCAGCAAAACATGAAATTTATTGCACAGTGTCGAAGTGTGATTTTAAAATGACAACATTACATTTCCAACATGTTTCGATCTTTCACTTATCATCATCGTCGGTCCCACACATCAGTCTGCAAGTATCAAACAGGAAGAACAACGCCATTTGTAAAATTATGCTAGTACGCTCTAGTAAGTTTTATACTTATTGATTGGTGTATGATCTCCCTGCTGAAGCTCTGTGATAGATCGAAACATGTAGCAGGTGTAAGGTTTTAATTATATGATTACGGTTGGACGTTGTTCATTTAATGTTCAGGTGACAGTGCATCGTGATAAATTCTTATAATACTCGTAAAAAACCAACTAGATGCAGGTTTGCTGACAGCTTGCGAACAGGATCAGGACGGAGTTCCTGATCCTGCTCGCAAGCTGTCAGCAAACCTGTATGACATATACCATTGCTGTGTGTACAGTGAAAAACACCTGATGATGGGTAGAGGAACTGTCCGAAACATGTAGAGTTTTATTCCAAAAATAAATTTGAGAAATTAGTGCATCTAATTGGTTCTATTATAAGAATTGTGCATTTAGTTCGTTATACGATAGTTTATAAAATAATTCACGAGATAAATAATAATATTAAATATGGAAAAGAAAAGTTAGTGGTCGGTTCGCCCCACTACTGTATGCCATAGCTGTTTTGTGAATATTTGTAATGCAAGACTGTTCCTGATTAAGGTTATTTGTTTTTCAACCCCACCTCCGCCCCTCCCATTCCTCACTTACGAAATATGTCGGAATGTTAATGGTGTTTGTTAAGCTGGACAGACGTGTAACGAAAAGCCATGCTGATACTTGCACTGTTGGAACCTACTTTACGAAAATGTTTGCACCTGGCTATGACATGCCAATACAAATTAAGAACCGTTCACTCTTTGAGGTGAGAAATTTGTTCAAGTCGGTGTTTATCACAAATAGCAAAAACAAGGTATGGAATGTTATGAGCAACAACGGGGGAAAAAGTTGCATTTCAGCAGGCAAAGCTCGGGTTGGACTGCAGTAAAACAAGCACGTCCTAACACATGAACGGAAGTAGACATTTCTGGTTTTAAAAGCACGCAGTGGATGTGGTGGTTCGGTTCCCGCCAGTGTCAATTGATTTTCCGTTTCGCCAAAAAGGCCAGATAGATTCCGTAACCCATCCTGCCCCCTTGTGCTGTATACGTCGGGGATTCTTTCCCCGGGGTAAGGCGACCCGGGTGTAAAGCTGATCACTCAGCTCTGTCTATTTCCAAAGTTAACGACTTAGCGGAGCTTTATCACCTCCCCCCCCCCCTCAATGCCTTGATGTCACGTGCAGGGACAAATTTGCGGTGTCATGCAAGAGTATTGTAATTGGAGAGACGTTGATAAAGATGGCATGTAAAAGTGTTATCATTATTTCTTTTGAGGAAGAAGGGGCAGTAAATAACTCCATGCAGCAGTGCAGCTAATAATCGCTGAACTAGTCAAGACATTCCTCCCCCCTTTAATAAAACTGAATATTCGCTACCGTCTTCGCTAGATCCCTCTGTAAACAGTGCGAATTCAAATTCACTCAGCACTCAGACTTCCTCCTGTGGCAAAGTACTGTATAGAATCCAAATGTACGGCCTGCTTGGCAGTGACAGAGCAACTTTTGATGCTTCCCAATATCCTAATCCGCCTTGAAGACCGCAAGGACTGAATTCCAACGTCCTCGACTCTGTGTGTGTGTGTGTGTGTACGTAGCGGACCCAGGTATATTTACTAATAACACTGGTCAACACACAGAATGTATCCTTAAGCAAAATAGTTGATTCCTCTTCACTTCAACGTGCTGAAACCAAATATGACCTTAGAATTCACTTCTTGGCTTTAGTTGTCGTGATACATGAATTGTGGCTTAATGTGCAAAATAGTTACTTGGGAAGGGATACACGTGTCAGCACTGCGCTCCCAGATGGTAGGTAATGATTTCTGTGCTTCGATAAAGACACGAAGATCTAGTTCATTTCTTTAAAGTGGAAAGGGGCCTTGTTGCTTGCACTGATATTGATGGCCTGATGCAAACACTCAGTATTAATCACAATCCTCTGGACTGGCGACTCTTTATAGACTAGTCTAAGTTGGGTCTCAAAGGAGTTCTCCTTCGCAGTGGCAACACACTACCTTCTCTATTCCTGTTAGTCATTCAGTGCATAATAAGGAGTCGTATGTGAACATGAAGAAGAGATGTCAAGGGAAATAGAACTGTGCTGTGCTCGCCGACTGCTGCTGGACTTTGGCAAGGGATGCCCCTACCATGGAATACAAGCGACAGGCAAAACGAGAAAAAAAAACCGTGATTTTGTTTGTGTTAAATAATGAACTTACATGAAAAAGACTGTGCAGGTGTTCAATTTACGTTGGAAATATTATCCCTAAACAGAATAATTCTACTAAACACATTCTTTTCCACTGAACAGTATATAGTTTTTCATTTAAACCACCGTTCCGTATAATATTTAAACGTATTTCGTAAAATATCATAGTAAAAGTAAAGGTAAAGTGATCCCGTTACAGGCCCGGTGTGGCCCAGAGGGTGGATAGAGGTATAGCTCTACTCTTCCATGACCGCGGCACTAGAAGGGGGTGAGTGGTCAGCAGCACGCCCCGACCGCACTTTACCCCCGGGAAAGACCCGGTACCCATTTTACAGGAGGCTGGGTG
>Ga0123354_10006774_pt1 | contig 17093 bp, 11 predicted proteins | sample TergutLab28metaG_2_FD_97872 | JGI IMG/M metagenome (GOLD analysis project Ga0123354, IMG submission 97872) | Labiotermes labralis P4 segment gut microbial communities from Petit-Saut dam, French Guiana - Lab288 P4 | ecosystem: Host-associated > Arthropoda: Insects > Digestive system > Gut ...
ATTTGTACCCTCACCCAATATTGTGCGGATGATAAAATCGAGAAGAATGAGATGGGCTGGGCATGTGGCGCGTATGGGTGAGGAGAGGGGGGTGTATAGGGTTTTGGTGGGGAAACCGGAGGGAAAGAGACCACTGGGGAGGCCTAGGAGTAGATGGGTGGATAATATTAGGATGGATCTCCAGGAGGTGGGATGTGGGTATATGAACTGGATTGGGCTGGCCCAGGATAGAGACAGGTGGCGGACGCTTGTGCGTGCGGTAATGAAACTTCGGGTTCCGTGAAATGCGGGGAATTTCTTGACTAGCTGCAAACCAGTTAGCTTCTCACGAAGGACTCTGCTCCATGGAGTAAGTAAGGACCATTGTGTTTACAAAGATAAGGCTGGTCTTGAATAGCTTGGAGGAATGTAAACGGTAAGCGGAAACTTCAAAGCGAGTGGCAACTTTGCGCACCACTCGTTTTGAAATTGAGAATGTTTGCATTTTGCCGCGTGGTGTATTTTTTGTGTTTAGTGTGATGGTTCTGGGCGCATCCAGTTCCTGGTTCCATGGCTATAGAGCCCTTTTCCTGGGGGTAAAGCGGCCAGGGGCGCGAGGCTGACCAAACCATATAATGTCGAGGCTATGAATTACTATCTCCGCTCTCCCTATATGCCGTCGTGGCTTTCACGTGGATATCTACAAGGTGAAGGCAAAGATATCTCATTACAGGCTTGGACAGCGCTTAGAGCTCCTGTTTGAGGCTCCAATCGGCGCATGAAGGTGATAAGGTTGTTTGCCCTACGCACCGGCGGTCTTCACCTTCCAGGAGGATACCCTTGGTACTCATTTCTGTCAGAGGGCCATAGTGCTGCCGTAATGATTAAGTCAATGAAAGCTAATGACACCATCGGGAATAGAACCCGCGACCTTCCGGCTTGTAGCGCAGTGGCTCAACCAACTGCGACACACGCATAACTGTTTTTTACTATACTTATAACAAATATCGATTATTTCCCGAAACACTGTTAACCAATTGAGTTGGAATTTGTCTTGTGTGGGGTAGAAACTGAATTTTTAAACATCGCGTAGATGACCTTCGGCTGTCGAAGGATTAACCTGTTTGTCAGGCGAATTAGTTTCATGTTATTATTTAAGTGTGTTACTTAAGACGCTGACAATTATATAGCGCCGACAAGTTCCTGATACTGAAATGTGTAGACGTATTCTTTTGATTTATTGATGACAGTCTATTATAGCAGTGTTTCTCAACCGCCGGGCCGCGGCATCAATTATACCGGGCCGCGAGACGTTCTCCTGGAATTTGTCATTTTAGTTTTCTAAGAATTTTTCATGAATAAATATTTTATAGTGGAAGTATTCTGAGGAGAATAATATTCGTGAATGTGTCGAAAAGCTCAGACCCAGATGTTGGCCTGAGGAAACTACAATATGCTACAAGATTTCATTAGTCCAGTGGTAGATAACTAATTTAAATATAATTTTATATTTGTCAACATGCCACACCGTATACATAAGTGTAATAATACTCTTTATGATTATGGCATAATTAATTATTAATACTTATGTTATTTTAATGTATGAACTTAAAAAAATGGAAAGGTATTTACGAGTAAACTTGACGGGACCGGAGCCCTCGTCTTATGAAAAATGAACTACCGAGCCGCGGTCTCACAAAGGTTGAGAAACACTGTGTTATAGTTCCTCTTGGATTCACACCAGTACAGCAGGGTTCGATCTCGCTGAGTGGTTTACTTCGCCGTCTTGCGCACACTTGGTACGGGGAACTCCCAGGTATAGCCCCTTGCATGCCAAAATGTTTTTCATGGGTAGAGCGACCGGAAGCTGAAGACGTTCATTTACTTCATGTGGCGTCGAGATGGATCTTGGAACCTCGAATCCGCTTTTCGCAAATGATTTGATTCCGTGGTACTTCGGCACAGCTACAACTCAGTCTACTGGGTGCCGTTTCGTGAAAATTTGTGCTACGCCGATTTATATTGAATGTACGCTACACGTTTGAGATTCTAAGGACAAATTACTGCGACTGTGAACACAAACACTCAACTAATTAGAGATTGTGTAAAGTATAGTGAACTACATGCAGCAGAATCTTTGTTGAGGAACTGGGTAGCCTACTCATTCGGCTCGTAAAGAAATCATGCATGTACTTTTTAACATCTCAACATTATAGGGTACGCTGGATATTTAGTATTATGCGTAACAGTTGATGTGTTCGTCCATTTATAAAGAAATACACTCCCAATTAAGTTGTTAGTTCACATTTACATACTCATTGTTAGTGCCTTCGTGGGCTGAGATTGGTCTGAGGATGGTAATTTATCTAGCTCATGGTGCAGCGGCCTTCTGGAGAGGTTAATTCTTTCCCAGCCATTCAACAAGTTCTTTTTATTTTACGGAACCCGGTGCTTCATTATAGTGCTCATAAGATCTTACCACTTTTCCCTGTCCTAAGCCAGATGAATCCAGTCCACACCATCTCCTTTTATTTCTGTAATGTCCATTATGTTGTATGGGTGTGAAACTTGGTCGCTGACATTGAGGGAGGAACGTAGGCTGAGGGTGTTTGAGAGTAGGTTTGAGGAGAATATTTGGGCCTAAGACGGACGAGGTGACAGGGAAGTGGAGAAAAATACGTAATGAGGAGCTTAATGATCTGTACTCCACACCCAATATTGTTAGGGTGATAAAATCGAGAAAAATGAGATGGGCTGGGCATGTGGCATGTGTGGGAGAGAAGAGAGGCATATACACGGTTTTGGTGGGGAAACCTGAGGGAAAGAGACCACTTCGGAGACGTAGTCGTAGATGGTAGGATAATATTAAGATGGATCTTCAGGAAGTGGGATGTTGGTGTATGAAGTGGATGGAGCTGGGTCAGGATAGGGATAGGTGGCGGGCACTTGTGACTGCGGTAATGAACCTTCGGGTTCCATAAAATGCGGGGAATTTTTTGACTCTCTGAAAACCCGTTAGCCTTTCAAGAAGGTCTCTGCTCCGTGGAGTGAGTAAGTAAGTAATGTCAATTGTGATATCGTACCACGCACGCCCCGAATTCCCAAGGTGTGTCTTTCTTTCAGGCTTGCCAACCATAACGTCTTATTCATTTCAGTTTTCTCCGATGCATTTTACATGCCCTGTTTTATCACATTTTCCCTGATCAGATCATCCAAACGATACTTGTTAAGGAGCACGATTCGTGAAGCTCCTAATTGTCATTTTCACATCAGTCTCTGGTCACAGTGATGGTAATTTAATTGCCGAAAAATATTACCGGTGTAAGTATGTTTTAAGTAGCTGATGTAGACGGGCAACGAAGTAAAGACTGTGATGACGGAGAGACGTCACGTCACGCTGTAAAGTAGCCAGTGTGTGCACAGCAGTTCTTATTCTGACACATCTCAAGTGTACGTCACAGAATTGGGCATCAGAACCCACATTTATGATAGAAAGCTCTCATCCGTTTCACACAAAAGTAGTTTGGGCCGTGAGAAAATAGCATAAAACGCCTTTTCTCACAGTGGTAATAGAATAGCTGAGGAAAGAGCGGAGAAATAGTTACATAAATTTATTCCATTTCGTAGTACGAAATTACTCTTGAAACTGTATTGGATTCCGTTAGCAAGTCCTTAAGTGAAATTACTGTATTGCAACGCGCCCTCCCTTCCCCCCTGCAGTAACTTGTGAACCAGTGAACGGGTTTTCATGAAATTTTGTTTGTGCATTGTGCCGTTACGGAGGTTGCCCCATGATGTAATTTTATGCTCTTTCTTTTTTATTTGTGTAGAGTTGGTTACATAGATGGGTGGATAATATTAGGATGGATCTCCAGGAGGTGGAATGTGGGTATATGGACTGGATTTGGCTGGTCCAGGATAGAGACAGGTGGCGGACGCTTGTGAGTGCGGTAATGAATTTCGGGTTCCGTGAAATGCGGGGAACTTCTTGACTAGCTGCAAGCCAGTTAGCTTCTCAAGAAGGACTCTGCACCATGGAGTAAGTAAGTAGAGTTGGTTACACCCCGTGCTTCACCAATGGTATACCGCGGGATATTTACAGAGGATGAGCACAGATTAAAACTAATGTACCATACTGCCTTTCAGTTGCTCTTGAAGCCTATGGAAGATGTTTCTGAGGAAGCTTGTGACGCCGACGGTATTTATGTGATACTTTTTAGGTTTTCAGTACTACCAACATGCAGGCCATACGAATACTCAAATGTTGTGAAATTTGAGGAATTTGGTCCGTGGCTGAGACTGTACGACGACGAAGGTGCCTCCGTTCTAGCTTTCGGTGACAGCGGTTTGTCGGTACTAAGCAGGTGCTTTTACGGAGGTCATAAGCCTACCGGTACCTGCGAATTTCGTATGAAACACTTCTTTTTTTTAACAGGCATGTATTAACAGTTACAACAGGCATGGCGGCTGTGCGCACGTTTGAGTTTCGGCGTATACATATCTGGCAAATTTGCAGCGATGTTGACTAGCGGAAATTATACATAGATACGGATCGTTAAATTTTATAGTTATGTTCTTTGTACAGAATGTTAAGAACTCATGTGGAAACCGTATGGAGTTCGGTGTGGACTGTAGCTTTCTTGTCGTGTTTATACTCCTAATTTCTTCTAACCTTTTCCCATAAATTGAAGCGTATCAAGTACAGTAAACGTCGCGAATTGCTAAACATTTGTGTATACGCAATAATGTATGTTAGAATCGGTAACAGACGTTGAAGGGTAAGTTTATGACGCGTCTGAACTTTGTGTTTGCTGTACTTTTGACATGGATCGGTTGGATGTTATGTCAGCGAAGCAGTGAGTGTCACGACCAACCCACAATTCATGAGTCTTGAATCACTATAAATAAGATAAAACATTCACTCAGAATGTCCTTACCACGCAAGCTCCAGAGGAGGACGCGTTCCTGCATGTATGTGTGGGTGGTGGCAGACCGTTTGGAAAGTTTATGTTGGCTCCGTTAGTCGGATAATAGTTTCCTTCAAAATATGCATTTTTTTTCGTATAAAAGCAGAAGGCGACTTGATTACGTCAGTAGTATCGAGAAGTTAGCAGGTAAGGTTGGTGAACAGGAACGCGACTTGCTATGTATTGTTTTGTAAACAAGTGTTAATTTGGTATCTGCTTATCACGGTGCCGTGAAGTATATAAAATTATCTCATAATAGTGGCTGTGTCTGTGTGTGTGTATGTGTGTACTTCCTTACATATTTTTTTATGAAAGTGTTTGAACGTGTTTTATTGAAATCTGGTATTTGTGGGCTTTGCAAAAAAGAGTTTGGACCCCGTGTTACATAACATTGGTGTACAGTATGATGAAATTACAGTACGGGTTAAACTATGATCAAGTAGTCTTGTTTGAAATATTGTTACGCGTTTTGTATATTCAGCGGAATAGAGTAGAACAAGTAGGAGCCCGGGATAGCTCAGTCGATATAGTGACTAGGCTTCGGGCTAGACTTCTGAGGAATGGAAATCATATTGTCGGAAAATACGAGAGAATTCTGTCCTCTACAGCTGTCATTGTGGCTGCTAGGCTTGCACAGTCTCTATGAAATTGGAACCGGCCACTTTTATCCCGGTGTAAAAAGCATGAAGCCGATCGGTCATCGCCATATAATGCCGGGTTTATAACACGTAAATATATTCCTGTATGACGTGCAGCTTAGGTATTAGCACTCGGACAGATATATGAGGAGTTTTTCTTCGTCTCTGTCGTCGTTTCATTTACCTTATAGCTGTATTAGCAGGTCCAAGCGTACTGGCCATCAGATGCTCACAGTAGACACTGCCGTCGTTTGTTGACAAATGAACGGCTGAAGTCTTCACAATCCGATTATTAGAGTCAGGAGCGTGGGTGACTGTTTCAAAGGTAAACCTCAAATGATGATGATGATAATAATAATAATAATAATAAAATTCACAGTCTAACAAGACTTAACTTACACCGAAATACATATATACAAATGCAGAAATCTGTAATTCTTGGCACATGTTCAATTGTAAGAAAATTTTTAAACTACAAATAAGACCACCGAGCCTAATCGTGTTGATTGCTACATCCCAGGATAGGCGAATATTTCCCAGCCAAAGCTGAGAAGTGAGAAATTCGGATATGATGATTATGGCAATAATAATAATAATAATAATAATGAACTCGAACGCATGAGTTATATTTCCATCTGCTTAACAAAGCTAGATTTTGCGCTACTGCATGTTTCGGCGACGTATTGTAGCCATCACCAGGAAGCTACAATATTATAAAAAGCACAAGCAGCCTATCATATGTCAGTAAACGGTAAACATATATACATCAGCATTATACAACATTCAGTTGGTTTGTACAGTTTTAGTAAAAATTGTGGAGGTTAAAATAAAGTGAAATATTAAAACCTAAAATGTACGTATGTAAAGAAGCTGTCTCTAGACATCATGCAGTATTAGATGTCTCCTGTTTTGGTGGAGTGAAGACTTAAGGTTTTGATACATGATGTTTAGGCTTTGAGTGATCGTGAACCCTGACGATGGCTGCAGTAGGTGGCCGAAACATGTAGGAGCGCGAGAACTAGATTTGTGCAGTAACTGGAAATACAGCTTGTGTGCGGAAGACAGCTGCACCGAGTATGTACGGATAATATTAAATACAGGATGAGCATAAAGTCTTTCCCTGATTACAAACATTTATTACATGAAAACTACGTGGAATACAAACATAGTTTTTTTTTACCATTACTTAAGTTCGTTTCTAAAATTTTATGCCATGTGTTTATTGCAACATTTGTAACACGTGTTTTTTGGATACATTATTTCCAAACAGGTGGATTGGGAGAGACGGTCCGACGCCCTGGCCAACACGAACGCCGGATATCACCCCCCCCCCTTGACTTCTTTATATGGGGGTATGTTAAGGACAAAGTGTTTTCGACACCATTTCCAGATATTACAAATCTGAAGGAAAGAATAACAGATGCTTTTGCTACAATAACTGAAGACATGTTGGAGAACACGTGGAGAGAAACTGATTATCGATTAGACGTTCTCCGTACAACAAAAGGAGCACGTGTTGAAGTGTACTAATGTGTCGTAAGAAAAAACTTCTTGAGTTACATTTAAAAAAAAGTGTATTCCACGTACAGTAGTTTTCTTGTAATAAATGTTTGTAATCAGGGAAAGACTTTATGCTGACCCTTATAATGAACTCGAAATTCATCTTTCCGTTGCTGAGCATCGTGATTCATTAAGCAAGCCTTTTGATTCTTTTTTTTTTTTTTTTTTGTACCGGGTGTAGTATTTTTCTTTGAAATTGGTTTTTTTTTTCTCCATTTTTTGTTTTTCTTCTTTCCTTGGTTGAGCATCGGGATTTATTAAGCAAGCCTTTTGATTTTTTTTTTTTTTTTTTGAGTTACCGGTGTAAGATTTTGACGTGGAAACTGGTTGTCTTGACCGACATTTCTAGTTTTCCTCAGTCCCTCAAAATACCGGGATGGTATTTGGAAGCAGCTCAAGACTCCGTCCTGCCCCATACCTTGCCATTCATTGTTTATTAACCTTTGTACCATTCGTACCTGTAGCAGGCTCCGTAATCTGAATGGTGTCGCTAAATCAAATAAAATAGCCCCACCTTAACATGTGTGTGTGTGTGTGTGTTTGTATTGTCCAACGCCAACGACGTGATTTATGCTGGCGCGTGCGCAAGATTTCATGACAGATAATGAATTGCTACTACGCATCCTGAAAGTATTCGCACAGTGCCCTTGTTCACTGCACGCTTCCCGTAAGGTATGATGTTTTCGGTTTTTTGTGTAATAGCAGAATCGTCTGTCGCTTCCACCAATTACATTCCTCTAGCTCCCCGCGCTCCGCGCCAGAGACGCCCACCCCGCCGGTATCATCTCATGGTATGCCATCCATATATGTATATACCGTGTCGTTCGTATGGAAACACTTCTAAGTCAGTTTGTTTGATAGCAAGTTTTTTGCGTCTTTCATTTTTTTTGAGGAAATCAAAGGTGGGAGTTTAAATCCTTAAATCTATTAGGATGCAGCCGACTGTCGTTCGTGTGTGCGCTGTTAGGACATATGGGATAGTGAGGGTACAGCTCCACTCATTCTTAACCTCGGCACTAGATGAAGGTGAGTGGTTAGCTTTTGCTACGGCCGCCGTACCCTCGCGAAAATAGCCCCCTTCTCGGTGCACGTTAAATAGGAGTCTGGATGGGCCCTATTTGGAAAACAGGAAAATCTTTTGCGTGATCTCAGGCTTCCGCTGCGAATTAGATTAATCCGCGCTCTTCTGGGTTGTTACGCAGCGAGTAGTGGAAATTCCATAGCAACCTGTCGGTCCTATCTTCAAGGATCAAGACATCTTGAAGATGAGACCGATAGTTTGTCCCGAAACGTCGGCAAGGAATTGCCACTATTCGCTGCGTAATACAGTCACCCCAGAAATAAGGAACAAAATGACATTTCCCAGAAGAGCGCAGATCTCAGGATAATCTCTTACCCCTGCCAAGAATCGATCCATGTACCTCAGTTGTGTAGACCGCAGCCTAGTCGCTACATGGATTAGGCTAATGCTGTCTGTGTACAGCCAAGCGTAGAATCATTAAGATATTCGCCTCCAACTGACAGATGACTTTCTTACGGTTATCTAATCTGTACTGACTTTTATAATAAAGCAATATAATGCTGCAGCTGCGACGTTATTCTTTTGGCTGAAACAAACGCCATTCTTATCTTGTCGTTATCCAGTTTGGTTTCGTCAATTTCCTCGCCCTTCATTTTGTATCTGTGGCTAAGAAGAAAACGTTGAACGAACTTTTTAAAATTATACTTTTTGCAGACTTAACAACTACCCGTGATTACTGTTTTACGAGCTGAATATTGTTGGTATATTGGTCTGTATCGCCGTTAGGTTGTAGAACCTGCTTTGCACTTTTTTGGGGGTAGAGTTTTGTAAAATGGCTCCCGTTGCGTAGAGCAGGAAAACAGTTGAAATATTGAGCTGGATTCTGACAATCCTTTTCACCTTATTTATGGCATCTGCTTTCATGTGTATTTGTATGTACCTCGTACATTGATACACCAAACTGTATTCGTGGAACCCAATACACTGTACGGGTTTTGTATTAAATTTTCGTCATAAGTAGACTGTTTTTAATATAGTGAAAATAATTACAAAACACTTATATTGGTGCATTGTTCGTATCTTTCAGAAAGGAACCGACTCTAGACTGTGTGTTTGGGCCTAAGGAAAACGAAGTAAATAAAGAGTATACAATATTTCATAAGGAGAAACTTCGTGATTTATGCAGGCTCACAACTGTTAGGCAGCAAAACCCAGGGGGCTACTATTAACTGGCCGTGTTACTGGAATAAGGGAGGGGGTAAGGAATACATACAGAATTTTGGTACGGAAACCTCTTGATAAACGTCCACTTTGAAAATCGAACAGATGGGAGGGTAGCGTCGAAATGGGTGGGGTTGGATGGAGCTGGCTCTTAGTCGTGTCGAATGGCGGACTGTGGTACTACAGATGATATTCCTTCCGTTTCTTCTTCCTTCATAGTAAATTAAAATTTTAATGTTTCGGAATGACCCACTGTGCAGCCTCCCGTTACTTCTGTCATTCGCTTGGGAACCAATCGTGACTGTAAAATCTGAGTCCGTAAACAGTGCCGTTCGAAGCGTTGTTTTCGCCATCCACAAAGAGGCTTACATCTGTTTTTCGTTTTGTTTGCTTCGTAATTGGGTTAATGAAGTTTTTGGCTTGACTAGGTAAGTTTTATTGCATTGTTCCAACATATTTATTATGTTCTTAAGCATTGTGCTTGTTCCATTACATGTTCCAATGCCATTTTCATGTAATTCACTTTTCTTCACTTACTGCATGACACGATTCTGCCAGTAGTGGTTTACTGTTCTCCCCTCGCCTAGAGTTACGCATTTTACGTTGAGTAGGGCAGAATCTGTTACGCTGGGACATAACCAGATGGGTTCCACCCTGGTATACACCGGGGCCTACATCATTAAGATTGGTGGCAAACGCAGCTATATTTATTGTGTAGCAATATTTTGTTAACAATGAGCTACATGTTTCGACGCAAAAGCACCGCCCTCAGGCTTTGCATAAAAATGTGAAAGGAAGTAAAATATATATCACTGTTATTATTATGGTGACCGGGGATCTGCTCAGTCGGTATAGCGACTCGCTACGCTCTGGAAGGTCCGGGGATCGAATCCCGGTGGGCAGCGAGATTTTACGTACCCGTCTAGACCGGTCCTGGTGCCCACCCAGCCTCCTATACAATAGGTACCGGGTCTTTCCCAGGGGTAAAGCGGCCGGGGCGTGGCGTTGACTACCCACCCCATCTAGCGCCGAGGTTAAAGATAGAGTCGAGCTATACCTCTACTCCCAGTCTGGGCCTTCGTGGCCGGTTCTATGATGAAATTACCTTTAACTTTACCTTTATTATTATTACTGTTATTATTAGTACATACTTCCTGATACATTTACTTCCTTCTATATTTTTATATAAAACCTGCTGGTCGTAATATGTAGCTTACTGTTAACAAAATATTGTAATACAATAAACATATTAGTTTAATCTCATTAGTCAGTTGTAAAACCACAAGGGGATGTAATCAATTTAGAGGAAATTGGAGCCTACAGTTTAATTATCCAATATCTCTGGCGTCCTAAGTTTTTCTATAGTAAAAGCAAGTCTCTATTTACGCCTAAAATATGATCCTGTAGAACTTTATTTTCTGACGTAATTTATCTTACTATGAAGCCTCAGAATTACATGTGATTAATTTGATATATAATGGCTGATGGTGTGGAACGACAGTAGTTATGGTTTCCTTGTTGTTACAAGCATATGGGTCCGTGTTGGAAGGCACCGTATGGGATGTGGCATACGCAGGTGCTGCCAGTGCAGGCTGGCGGTCAGTGAAGCAAGTCTACGCTCCTGGCTGACAGGCAAGTCATCTGTCATTGAGGAGATTGGTCTGGAAGTAAACACTGAGAAAATTAAATGTGTAGTACAGAGGGAGAGACAACACTAAAATCTAAACATAGATAATATATCCTTTGAGTTTGTGGCAAAATTGATATAATTGAAACACCAAAAAATCAAAATTGCTAAGGGTGTTTGAGACTAATGTGTTGAGGAGGTTGTTTGGGCCTAAGAGGGACGAGGTAACAGGGGAGTGGAGAAAATTATGTAACGAGGAGCTCATTGATCTGTACACCTCACCAAATATTATTCGGGTGATCATATCAAGAAGAACGAGACGAGCGAGGCTTGTAGGACGTAGAGGGAAATGAGAAGTGCTTATAGGGTTTTGGTGGGGAAGTCTGAGGGAAGGAGAGCGCTTGGAAGACCCAGGCATGGATGGGAGGATAACATTAAAATGGATCTTCAAGAAGTGGATTGGCGGGGGAGGCATAGACTGGTTTTATCTAGCTGAGGATAGGGGCAGGTGGCGGGCTTTTGTGAATTCGGTAATGAACCTTCGGGTTGCATAAAATGCGGGGTATTTCTTGACTAGCCAAGAACCGATTAAATTCTCAAGAAGGACTCTGCTCCGTGGAGTGAGTTAGTTAGTTAGTTAGTTAACAAATCGAAAAAAAAGTTAAGACCAAATTAAATTCAGGGAATGTGTGCTACCGTTGTATTTCCGTCGCTATCTAAAATACAAAGGTGAACATATCAAGAACTGTAATTTTGCTTGCTGTTTTATATGGGCGTGAAACTTGCTGACTATCGCTATAAGCTTAGGGTATTCGTGAATATGGTGCTAAGAAAGACACTTGGGCCTAACAAGGAGGAAGTAACGGGCGAATAGAGAAAACTTGCACAATACAGGTAAATAACTTCAAGATTTGTGTTCATAAAATGCTATTCGGGTGGTCAAAACAAGGGGACATTTGGCTCTTGTGGAGCATAGAAATGCATACAGGATTTGATGGGGAAACATGAGGGATGGGGACCACTCGGAAGACCCAGGCGTGGACGGGAGAATATATTAAACCCGGATCTTAAACAAACGTAATTGGAGGGAGTGGACTGAATTTTTCTGGCTCAAGATAGAAAAATTGACTGGCTTTTGTGAGCACGGTAATGAACCTTCGGGTTCTGTAAACTGCGGAGAATTTCTTGTGAAGAAGTATTCTGTTTAGTGGAATTGGTTATTTGGTTAATTATTTAGACTTAGTCCTATACTGAGTTACGAGCATTACGTAATACGTGGAGTACGAGAAATGAGCAACTCTGATATACACCTGGATCCAAGTCAGAATTTTGCTCCTCTACGAAAGAAACACCATCTTTATTTTCTGTATTAAAACGCGCAGCGTGTACACTTACGGGATAGAATACTCGCTGCATGATGCTAATCGCCCTATTGTTCTATTTGTTTGGACTTCACATTGACCTTTTTTGACTGAAAGGCATTATGGATTTTCCTTTGTTTCACAGTCTTGTTAGAGGAAATACTGACAACAGGCAGTGGAAGGAAGTATATTCTAGTTTCGAGGGGAAACCTGCCGAAGACGCCCCGTGATCTGTTGGGCCAGTAAGGTTTCACTCAGGTGGCAGGAAGAGTATCAGCAGTGGCGGTTACTCGCAGACGTTTCGGACCATGTCGTGAAGAAATGTATGAATGTCATGTAATACGAACCAACAAAATGCACACTTTTTTTCATTAATGATTTAATTCAATTATTATGTCTTCGACATGTTTCGAACACCCAAGTGTTCATCTTCAGGAAGATTTGTACGTGCAGTTTCATGGTATTTTTTCATGCTTCCATATAAGCAGTACGGTGGATGTCAGGATGTGTTTGATACCATCAAACTGCTGACAGATACCATTGCTGTGTGTACAGTGAAAAACTCCTGATGATGGACAGAGGAACTGTCCGAAACATGTAGAGTTTTATTCCAAAAATAAATTTGAGAAATTAGTGCATCTGTTTGGTTTTATTATAAGAATATATCACGATGCACCGTCATCTGAATGTCAAAATCTAATTGACATTTGGGTCACACTAAGACATCAGTGGAGCTATAAAAACTCGCACTAATTTCATCAAAATCATCCTCAGGGTTCCAAGTAGTTTATATTGGCTGCTTTTGGCCTGGCTTGGCTATCGGCTGATGGGCAGACCTGCGCATTGTACAAGTAACATCATGTTAAATAAGGTACTGTACAGTGCGTGTAACCGCAAGAGGACCACTTTTTTGTGTTATCTCCGTAACTGTTCAGTTGTGGTTATAGGGATGTTTGGGTGTGTCTGTTGAAATTAACCTGTGAAACATTCTACCGAATTATGACATTGCTCCTGGTACACCTTGTTAATGAATACGTGAAACATGAACGTAACAGTTTAGAGGTTCAACAAAAAGATGTGTTTAAACGTTGATAAAGACGGAGGAAATGTGATTTTCACCGTTAAACTGCATGTAATGCCGAACCTGAAATATGTGGACATGTACAGCCACATCATGCTTATTCACCTGTATGTAAGGATAAATGTCGAGGGGGGGGGTGGCTACTCGGTCAGTTTAGTGAGTGGGTTACGAGCTGGGTGATACGAGATTCGATCCCCAGCATGATGGACAAGAGATTTTTCTTTTCACCGAAACGCTCCGGACGGTTCTGCGGCTCGCCAGCTTCCTTTTCACTGTGTTCTGTGGAGTCTTCTTCCTAGGGGGGTAAGACGGCCGTGGCTTGAGGCTGACATCTCACCTCTATATAGAGCCGAGGTTACAAACGCATGTAGCTATACCTCTAGCGCCCATTTCTGTCTTTTGACTTGTACTTGGACAACATTGCCTCTTAGTATATGGAGCTATGTTGGGATGATTGGTGGATAGTACTGTAAAGAGCCGTTGTGGCGTGTCTGAGATGCGCGAGGGACTGGGGAAATTCCGTCAGGATAGTGTGTGGCCTGGCCGGGATGAGAACCGGTCACTTCCCGGATACAGATGAGAAGCGTTGTGCCTGTATTTATTTGTGTTATAGTTGTACAACAGTCGTGCGAAATATTAATGTCATCTGAATAGTACGTGGTACAGCGCAGCTCACAGGCAAGACCACTGTGGTATAAAGTAAAGTAAAAAAAGTAAGGTAAAGTGCACCCTTGTACAGGCACTGAGGCTCTGTACAGGCCGTACGGCCCATAGGGCAAGTAGAGGTATAGCTCTACTCTATCTTGACCACGGCAATAGAAGGGGTGAGGGGTCAGCGTCACGCCCCTGCCGCTCTTTACCTCCGGGAAAGACCCGGTACCCATTGTACAGGAGGCCGGGTTGGTCCCAGGGCCGGTCTGGACAGGTGCGGAAAATCTCGTCCTCACCGGGACTAGATACCCGGACCGTCCAGCCCGTAGCCGGTCGCGCTACCGACTACGCTACCCGGTCCACACAAGGTAAAGTGGTAAAGTCCAAATGACTTCCAGAATTCAAATTTGCGTAAAGCAAAGTGGGTGTAAAACTTCCTGATCTGAAAGACGAGGTTAGTGAATAACGTTAACTTGGCCTGCGTAGTGTAAATTCATTTGATGTAAGCGTGTTGCACAGTTGAATGGCTGCAGCGTAGGATTATATCGTGAATTTTATTGCACTTCTTTTTGTGTGGAGCAATTTTAACAGCCTTGTTACGTAAGAATTGCTGTTACTCTGTTGTCAGAGTTCATTCAGCATGTGTGTGCCATGTGTTAAACCGTGTGTTTGTAATGGAAAGTTTGTCCATTCTGTTTCGAGACATTCAAATGTGTTCTTGTTGAAACACGCGATAAGCCCCTTTGTTCCTCGCAGCCAAGACCGTCCATTGATTGACGGAGTAACTGACAAACTCAATACATTGAGGAGAGTCGTTGAGATGTTCATATTTAGGAAGATCTCTGTAAGAGACAGGCATGTGCAGTCAGTTTATTGCCGTTATTCCAGGAGGATTGTCCCGGTTTGAGGGGCCTCGGGCTGCTACTGTTGAAGAAGAACGTCGACCGCCTCATCACTTTGCAGATATCCAGGAATTGTTTTTCATTGGAACTCAAATCTTGGGTTAAGGCAATCCGATGACACAGTACTGAGGAGATTACTGACACTCATGAAAAAGGAGGTGACAGGAGGGCGTATGCGTCATATAATAAGGACCCTAGGCGGTTTCAATCTTTACCGCATACAGTGAAACGTGCCTGGAACGGAACCGCAAGGGATCGAAGTCCCCCCCCCCGGTACAGAAGGTTCCGTACTTTGAGTTTGGATGCTTAGGACTGTCAACGTTTCCCACAAATGACATGTTTCCGTTATGCGCAGGTTCCATTTAAGAGAGGTTTTACTGTATTTACATCGGTGACGACTGCATGTCGACGGCGATGTAGTTCGCATAGTGAGATGAGATATGTTAACAAAATGTTGATCGAGAAAACCTTACAAAAAGACACGAATTGCGATATCCAGGTAACGAACTCGCGGTCATGTGCTTGGTATTTAAGCGTCGTGTTGGGAGGTGCTGGGTTCATATCGGGTCTCGGAGTCCGGTTATCCTGCCTGACGTCCTCTCCAGTTCATTATGTAATATTTTTTTTTTATATTTCGGCTTTTTAATAATCTTTGGGACTGAAAGCGTCAATAAGTAAATAAAAAATAAATAAACAGTTTGTTAGGCCTAAATGAGAAGATGCTTCTAAAGTGAATCTTGAAGAAATGAAGCGGGAAGGTATGAGTGGCTGCAGTTGGCTGTGGATGGTAGGTTCGATTCTATGTGCATATTAATGCATCACCTTATTCCATAAATAACAGACGATTACTCTCAGGTTCACTCCATAAGATTACACTACTCGGGCGGCAGTCATATTCTTGCTGAGACACTGCTTCGCTTCCAGGGCACTCCATGTGGGATTTGTGACGGGCAGAGTGACACTGGAAGAGGTTTCTCTACGAGTACTGCGGCATTCCCCCCCCCCCGAGTTGTCCTTACAGCGTTTGCTTGGAATATAATCATCTCACCCGCGGGATGGACAATGGGCCCATCATACGCCACATAATGCCACTCCACCACGGAAAAATAGAGAGTACATTTTTACGATCAGTTAAGAGATAAAGAGAGATAAAAAGGAAAAAAGTCAGTATGGATGATAGCTTCATTATGTGACACGTGTCCCGAAAGCCTTAAAAAATGTTTCGGAGCATTAACATGGCATAAAACTTGTACAGAAAACATTGGTTTCCGACTTGGGGGTGCCATTTGTATGGACGTTCCTTAAAATAACTCCTCGTTTGTTTATATGTTCTGATATTTATGCCTCACAAAAACATGTGTGGAACACGGCCCGGTTTAGTTTTTTTATGCTTTAGGAAACGAAACTGTGTGTTAAAAGTGGATGAAATCCGGAATGTGGCGAGGTGGATGCACGCGACAGGATGTGATTGTTTGAAACTGCGGCCGTGTTTTTTTTACGGGCATTATAACTTCCGCGCAACTTTTTTTGATGTGTCTTTGTTTTTGAGCTGTTGGCTGACTGTGGCACGTATTGAAAGAAACGTGCTTCGCAGTTTAAGCTGTATTTAAAATATTTTTAGTAGACGACATCCCGTTGTGTTTTAAATATAATATTAAAATGAAATAAAATACACACTTCGTCAAACACAACTTATGTTTTATTAATAGTGGAGACTAGTTTCGGCCTATGCAGGTCATCGTCAGACCAAAATATTTACAAAAACTTAAATGCCGGTGTATAAATGTATTGTTAAATATTTGGAAATATCTTCATGTTTGTACCGTGCATCAGTGACGATTAAAACACTTTATTATCCAACAGATGCACAAATATGTGATTCTTAGATACAATTAGAATTATTGTAAAATATTTAAAATATTGAAAATTGCTCCAACATGTTTCGGATCACAAGGGATCCATTATCAGGGAGCTAAATATAGTGCTTGGCTAAAATTACAGTAATGGTTCTATCGTGTCCGTTGACATGGACGTAGTCGGTGTTATGGCAGCATATTTGCCTGTGGTGCGTGTGTGTACTGCACA
>Ga0123354_10006775_pt1 | contig 17091 bp, 16 predicted proteins | sample TergutLab28metaG_2_FD_97872 | JGI IMG/M metagenome (GOLD analysis project Ga0123354, IMG submission 97872) | Labiotermes labralis P4 segment gut microbial communities from Petit-Saut dam, French Guiana - Lab288 P4 | ecosystem: Host-associated > Arthropoda: Insects > Digestive system > Gut ...
AATAGGGAACCTGTCAGACACATTCTTGCCTACCTGGACTCTGCTATATGTTTCAGTCAGACTCATCTTTACTAACCTTACAAGTTTCCTAGGGATACCAAACTCAATGAGAATCTTATATAACACCTCCCTCCTAACTGACTCATAAGCTTTCTTGAAGTCTATGAAGAGCTGATGAACTTCTTCATTGTATTCCTATTTTTTCTCAAGTATTTGGCGAATGCAGAATATATGATCAATAGTCGACCTGTTACGTCAAAAGCCACATTGATGATCCCCGATAATTTCCTTCACATATGGAATTAACCTTGAGAGCAGGATGTTAATACAATTTTGTAAGCGGTTGGCAAAAGTGATATGCCCCTATAATTATTACAATCTGTTTTATCCCCCTTCTTATGAATAGGTACTATGATTGACTCCTTCCACTCTTCAGACAGTTTCTCCTTCTTCCAAATGTTGTGTTGGAACATATTATGTAACAGACCAAAAGTAATTTCCTTCTGATCCAACCTAATAAAACATTATAATATTCTCATTATTCTCCAATAACCCCTGAGAAAAGTATGTAATATAAAATAAATGTACTTTAAATACTTTTAAATACATTGCTGTAAAGACTGTCAAAGAGCATCAGTACAATACCTGCATGTGCAGGCTCATATATGCAGTATCTATAATTTATGTACACAGCCCCTTATTCTAGCACAATTTTTGCAGATTTTTCCTTAAGTCCACATACCTTACTATGAAATTAAATACATGACTTCACTTAACCAGTCCGTAATCCAACATAAAACCATATACACAAATTTTGTGATCTACAAGTGATATTATGACAATGAAGAGTGGAATACCCAAGCATGCTTTCCTGTGTTGTTTAGTGGTGCTATCTTGTGTCCTTATTAATAAATGGCACCAACTCTGCCAACATCTGCTATAAACTCATGAGTAACAGAATAGCAAATATTTGATACCACCTTCTATTCTTAATCATAAATATTTGCTGACACACACAGTAGTAAAAAAACAACCATTGGCTTGTTGTTTGGGAACCCATTATGCACTGCTAGCAAGCAGCTGTGAACCCACCTCTGTCAGCCAAAGATGTGCATTGAAATCCATTCCCTGAGTATCCTACAAGGCACTGACATTGAAAGGTCCCTGGAAATCTCTCAATACATTCAGCATCAGGGTGACAGTTCAGGTCATCACACGTTGGCAGTCCTGAGAAAAATTAAGGTTATCTATCAGTACTGTCAATGATTTGATTCAATATTTCAATATCAAAGACTGACACTGTGAGCATGTTACAATGGATTTTGTAAATGGTATCCTAAGTGATGTTAAATGGAAATTTTTTACTAATTTACTTAGCAATAATTTCCCAGGATCATATGTTTATATCACTGAGTGGGAGGATATGGAATGAACTAAAGTTGGTATGAATCAAGGTCCTATCCCAGAATTTATATTGAGAGAGTGAGTGAAAACATGGAAGTCCTCAGGTACCTCTGAACCAAGATTTAAACCTGGGACTTGCCAAACATTAAGCAGGAGTTCTGACAAGTACAACATGATGTTAAATGAGTGGTAAGTGTGCTCTGTTGAAAATGTCACAATTTTCATTTTCCCCAACATTTGTTTGTCATTTTTTTTTTTATGTTCACTCAAATCACACATATACAGGGTTTTCCCAGGAGGAAAGGTCAATATTCTGGGAGGTCATAGTATCGATCATTCTAAGCAAAAATGTTTCTATGAACATGTGTCCTATTCCAAACGGTTTCCGAGATAGAGCTATTTGAATGTACAACCGCAAAATTGTTGATAAGAATGAGATATTACGTGTACGTACTGTTTCTAATACTGGAATTTATTGTTCAAGTGACAGACTTGGTACTGTTTATAATAAATGTTCGAAAATTCCACCGTCAACATCAATGCACTTTGCAACTCGTGTGAAGACATAGCATGTTGTTCGTCTGAGTGCGTCTTGACGTTCCTTTATGCAGGCGATAACATCCAGCATGTTAAAGAGCAGTTCGTCTTGTGTATCCACTTTTTTCTGTACACTTCACTCTTCATCAAACCCCATAAACAAAAATCTAATGGAGTTAAGTCTGGAGATCTTGGTGGCCAGTTATTAGTACTGCCATGACCGATCCATCTATTAGGGAAAGTGTCATTGCGATGTTGCATCACATGTCAGGTATAATGAGAAGGGGCTCTGTCATGCTGAAAGTACACAGAAATCCGTGTAGCCAAAGGAACATCCTCATAGTTGTTTTGGTAATTCATTTTGCAGAAAGTCTAGGTAATTTTGTCCTGTCATACGATCCTCAAGACGCACTCAGACGAACAACATGCTATGTCTTCACAAGAGTTGCAAAGTGCACTGATGTTGACGGTGGAATTTTCGAACATTTATTATAAACTGTACCAACTCTGTCACTTGAAAAATAAATAGCGGTATTAGAAACAGTATGTACATGTAATACCTCTTTCTTATCAACAATTTTGTGGTTGTACATTGAAATAGCTCTATCTGAGAAACCGTTCAGAATAGGACACATGTTCATATAAACATTTTTGGTTAGAATGACCAATACTATGACCTCCCAGAATATTGACCTTTCCTCCTGGGACACCCTGTATGTAAAAGCAGCTCAGAAGGCGAGTATGTAATTTTATCGCAAAATTTTCTATGTATTAAATAACTTTCTTCATGTATATTCAGCATCCAACATAGGCCTGTTTCTCCTGTTTGACACATACATAATCTGACAGCATGAGTTCCACTATAAGCCATGTCAATAAGAGCACACAGCAGCAAAAACTAGCAACTTTCCTGTCACATTTTCAAGCTACACATTTTAATTTGTCTGTAAATCATCGCAATAATTTAATTTGTATACTTGTGTTCCTTTGTCACAAAACATTCAATACTCCTGGATTGTCATCAAATGGCATGTCTGGGCAAGATTTCTCCTCAAATATAGCTGTCAAACATCTAATACTGTAAACCTCAGATTGTCTTACAATGAATTTGCCCTTGGACCACATTTGTAATTTATGATCACATACTTCAATTTACCACATGGAATTACACAAAATGTGAATGAAATAAGTAAAAAACCAATCACAGAAGTTCTTAAACCCTGGTATTGTAAGGATAAGATCACTTGTTACTTGCTAATGTGGGAGTGAAAAGGCAAGCTAGGAAGTTAGGGTTAGCGGGGAATCTGCAAACCTTGAAAGCGTGCTTACTTTTGCAATGACTTCCATCTCCAGTGTAACCTGCTTTGCACTGGCAGGCAAAGTTTCCTGGTTCATTGACACAGATGGCATTAACATCACATGTGTGAGTCCCAGTACTGCACTCATTAATGTCAACACACACAGCTGACTCCTCATCCTCAATATCTCCATACAGGTACTGGTAACTACAGACACACAAATGCACAAACTTCTTATCAGGCTCTAGCTCATTGATAATTTTCAACATTCTGCATTATAGCACAATTATGTATGTATTAGAAGTTTCCAAAGTCACACACTTCATCTTATTATACAGGCAACAAGAATAACAGAGGTTCAAGATTTCACAGCAGCAAATATGATGAATACACCCTCCTGGGATGTGATACCGCATGTTTTGTAGGTAGGTACATGTAATGCCATGTAGTTTGGCAGACAGCAATGTGTAAAGCCATGTAGTTTAGTAGACCATTACTTGAAGTAGCATGTAGTTGGGTGGATGAAATTGTATTCTTCAATACGAAGAGAAAACCAACAAATGCCTAGAAGCATTCAAGAGTATCATATATATAGCTACATGGAACGCTCATTACTCACTTATATTTAGCACAAAAATTTTACCTACATTTTATATTTTAGCATACATTATATACCATAAATTTTAAAACTTAATATTTTACATTTGTGCATTGATTCTTGAAGTTTTTGTAATATATCCTTTATATGACCCCTGATGAGGGCCACAAGAATGGATGAAACATGTATATGAAGGAGGTTTACTATGTATGCAATATAATATCAGACACTCTTAAATGTTTACATACATTTGTTGGTTTTATCTTTATATCGAATCATCTGAATGTATGGTCACTGATTGTTTAAAAATGTTTACCACATTCATATGAGATTCATTTAGCAAGACACAACTGTTGCTGTAACAAATAATATGGTTGTTTAAACTGTTTAATATGGACACAATTATGATTTTTATAAAAAGACATTACAACAGATCCCAAATGACCACAATCTTAAAAAGTGGTGTTCTTTCTTAACAATTACAACAGTAAAGTAAAAGAAATAAATTAAAATAAACTTGCAAGTTTCTAGGCTTTCACAATGCTGTGTACACAAACATTTCAACACATTTAGCATGATGCAATGAAATCCTGAAAGTCAAAGTTTTATGTTAAACTAAGTGATACTGATAAGCCACAACAGTTCAGCAAGTACAGTAACTAGATGACAGGCTGAATGACCTGTACAGACAACAGATTTGTTCACTTGTCTGCAGCAACTAGACTGGTTCTGGGGCTCACACAGCCTCCAACCAAGTGGGTACCAGGGTCTCCTTCCCTGGTGGTTAAGCAGCTGGAGCATCAAACTGACTAGTTATCTTCATCTACTGAACAGGTTAAGAATGTGCATTGAGTCATACCTCCATTCTCTAATACGTTTTCATGGTACGGTGCTTGCTTAAACACACAAACAGCTTTTAACTGTTATGCTGTACTACATAATACTGACTTTTACCATGCAATAAAAATGGTTTAATACTAAAAAATCTGATAATAGCAACAAATACTGCCACAGTCATGAAAAGTTCTAAAAGTAGTAGTTTTATGACAAATTAAATAAAAATTGCTTTGTCAAAGTAAAGTACTGTTGCAACAAAACCACAGCATCACTCAGAGTGTATAAGGGGGTGCTGATAAGTCCTTAGCCCGACCTACTTCCTGATGTTGTAGGCAGAATCGATAGTGTTGTTGGAAAGAGAGGTCTGTTCATGTGCTGAATTGCAAGTCTTTTCTTGTTACAGAGGCCGAAAGAAAGCATGTCAGGTGATGCACGCTATTTCAACAACATGGAGAAGCGAGCTGTCGTCAAGTTTTTTTCCTGCAAGGCAAGGCACCGAAGGAAATTCACGCCATTGTAAAAGAAACATTAGGGGAACATGCACCATCATATGCCACCATCAAAAACTTGGTGGCCCAGTTTAAACATGGTGATTTTTCAACCTGTGATGCGCCTTGTCCTGGATGACCCAAAACAGTGACCACCCCGGAGATTATTGATCAGATTCACGAGCTAATCTTGGAAGACTGCCGGATTTCGGCTAAATCAATAGCTGAACAACTGGGAATCTCACGTGAGTAGGTGGGGTCCATCATTCATGAAGATTTTTACATGTGGAAGCTCTCCACAAAGTGGGTCCCGAAATACCTGAACGTGGATCAAAAACCTCAACAGTGCCAGTCGTCTGAACAACTTTTGGAATTTTTTTGGTGTGATCCAAATGATTTCCTATCACGATTGGTGACCATGGACAAAACCTGGTTATATCACTATGACCCGGAGACAAAGCAACAATCAATGGAGTGGCAGCATAGTGGCTCACACCGCCCCAAAAAATTCCGAGTGCAAAAATCCACTGGAAAATTTTCGCCTCGATTTTTTGAGATCAAGACGGCATCCTCCTCATTGATTATCTTCCAAAGGGCCAAACTATCAATGCAGAGTATTACTTATCTCTGCTGGAGCAATTTAAGGACATTTTGAAGGAAAAATGCTGCAGGAAGGTCACCAAAGGGGTCTTGTTTTTGCAGGACAATGCCCCAGCTCACCTGGCATTTGCAACCTGGAAGAAACTGGCCTACCTGGGCTTCCAATGTCTTGATCACCCACCCTACTCTCCAGATCTGGCCCCATTGGACTACCGCCTGCTCCCTGGACTGAAAAAACAATTGAAAGGTCGCCATTTTTCCTCCTACTTGGAGGTCTTTGCTGCCGCGGAGACCTGGTTGGATGGACAACCTTCTGAATTTTTATGAGTGGCATGCAAAAGTTAGAGCAACGGGCTAAGAAGTGTATTGAGCTTCTTGGTGGGTATGTTGAATAAATCCCGAGTTTGGTTACTGTAGCTTGTTTCCTTCCTGGTCGGGCTAAGGACTTATCAGCACCCCGTCGTACAGATGTGATAACACTGGGATGGACATAAATCATGAGCTTCATAGAACTGCAAAGGAAATGGTCAAGTTATAAAAGTACTTTCCCAAAAGAGAAGCACACAATATTTCAATCAAGGTATGTGGCATAGGAATTCAATCTTGAAATTTTCCAAAATCAAGTTACAGAAGCTATACACCTAAACAATTTGCATCATATATCAGCTGTTTGCGTGACGTATCTTACACTTTTCATTCTTTAAGACAAATGTTGGTTCAATAAACCAATATCTAGAGTGTTTGGCAGTGTATGGTGTCTGAGTTATATGTCATACACTATGGGAAAGAAATTTTTATCTTCTCCAAAACCCCTGACTGGTTTTGAGGCCTTAGCCTCCTACCAAGTTGGTAATGGGGGATTTTTTCCCATTGTAAAGGGGCCAGGACGTGAGGCTGACCATTAACTGCCAACTAGTGCAGAGGTTAAGAATGAAGTTACACTTTCACTCCCCCTCTACACCCTTGAAGTGTGCAGGGACAAATACACCTTTCACTGACAGTGTGTAGTTAGGGTCTGTTGTGACTGCTTATCATTATATGGATGGACTTCCAGCTGCATATATCAAAGAGTATACAAATATAAGCAACAACAGATAAAGTTCAATGCTATATTACTTCATTGCCAGTAGAGGTAAACCATAAAGTCATCTCTGTGCTTAATTCATTAGGTACATTTTAGCTTGATTGTAAGTACAGCTCTGCTCATTCTTACTCTTCACAGCTACATGGAGGTAATTTGTAAACTTCATGTTCCAGTTCCATTACCCCAAAGCAAAGAACCCCAGAAAACCATGGATAGGAGGGCAGATGGGCCTCACACCAAGTCTCGATGCAGCAGCAAACTGAAAAAATTCTGACCTCTTTAAGAATTTGATCTTGATTCTCTGGATGCCTGGCCTGTATCCCAGTTGGTACAGTGACTAAGCTACCTCAGCTCCTGGCATGTAGCTATTTAAGTCTCCTTATGACTTACCCAGGATTACAAACACATCTGAAAGAGTCTCCCTCTGTAAGGCAGGAACTGTGTTCACCACATTTTGACCGTCCACTTTTGCAAGGATCTTCATCTACAATGAAATAACAAAGCAGACAGATGTTGTCAGTCCACTGTGTAACATCAAGTGCCTCAGAAAACATGCTAACAGAGAAGCACAGACTTTGTACAAGAAAGGTTAATTAAAACTGAAATTATGTTGCCCAGACATAAGAAGTCATGCTAGCACTGAGATATGTGTTTATTAAATGTCCTTACACAACTAAATGTCCTGATAGTAGTCAGTCCCTCTCCACATATTGCAAGACATGTCTGACCAAAATCAGCATCCAGTGAGTGCCTTCTCAAATAACCCACATGGCAAGAAAAGCATAGAGGGAGAGATACATTTGATTGCAGGGAGTGTAAACCATTAATTTTCAAAAAGTGAAGGACAAAACAAGAACAGAAAACCAGTGTAACTCAATGAAGACCTTGTAGCACATCCTAACTTTTGCTTTCAGAAATTTGAATAAAACCTGATTGTTGTCAAAATAAAAACAACTTCTAAACCCATCCACATAGTAGAGGATTTAAATGTTGACGGAGAATTCAATATGACATACATTTCCACATTTTACACCATCAACAATGAGCCGTTGCAATTATTAAAATATAACCTAGCTCTTTGCACAGTCAGAACCACAAGATGGCTGTAATTTTTATATTCACTGCACAACATTTATTACATTATCAATGCACATTCACTGTCACTATCATGGCAGTTAAATGTGTCTCAACTGGAATCACTACAACTAATTCCAATTACTTGTTTGTATCAATCCATTTTGCACAGTATGTTACTCCACCTCACACTGGCTTTATGGATTAGCATCAGTATTTCTGTCACTACATGCCATCTGGTATGTTGGCAACCAACAGGCAACACAGACAGACAGACAGCTAATTAACCCATATATGTTTCTGTTTGATGCCAGGACCCTCAGCTCTTCTGTCTTCAAAGACACACAGCTAGGTAGCAAAGTTCAGTTGAAATGTACTGGTAACTATTTTATTTCCTAATTGGACAACTTAATGCAGTGTTATTCTTTTAAAAAATCAGTATTTTGAAATCTGATAGAAGAAACAGTCCTCAGGAGGAAGATAACACAATTTATGAGGATGGAATCGGGCAGGTAGAAAGAACAAAATGACTTGCAAGGAAGCACTTATCCTTCAGCTGCCACAGCTAATTCTTTAGCCAAATATGAAAAAGATGAAAGCCCCTAATAGAGAGATATTCCAGGGCATTTGTCCCCTGAAATATTCATACAAAACAAGTAGAATATCTGTGAATGTTAGTGAGAGACAGAGCACTGAGACACAGTATTAGCAGTGCCATTATTTATAATGGACCCAAACAAAGTCATGGGATTCATTTATATCATGACGATTACAACACTGAAGGGTGTGAGATCAGTGACATTGGTAAGAGATCAGAACAGATGGTAAAATTGGAGCGAAAATTTAAGAACAGAAAAGTTGTAAAACTCACACTAGATACCCAAAAAAGCAAAGGTAAGAAAAAAGTGTTGGGAAGTGCTGTTTATGAGCCAATTAAAAAAGCACAAACAAATGTAACAAATCAACAACTATTGAGTGCTGTTTATGAGCCAATTAAAAAAGCACAAACAAATGTAGCAAATCAACAACTATTGATAGAGTATGACTGCAACATTCAGAATTCTTCTGGTGATGTAAGGGTAAGTCAGTGGGTTATCACAGACAGTTCATGTGACATACATTGTATCTTACCTGAAAGAGGGGTAACCTTGCTTGTCATAGCGTAACGTATTATTTTCTCTCGAGCTTCATAGCTGATAAAATTTCTGGCAACCTTAAGACGATATGTTGAAATGTTTTTTGGAGAGTAAATGCATTCACTGTAGCGAATCACTTGTTCTACATTGAATAGGTTGTCAAGAGGATTTCCATCCCATTGGAATTTTAATGATGAATGTGAAACAATGAGGCCTAGAAGTGAAAGCATATTTTACAACTTAAATATTATTCTTTACCACTTTGAATGCAAAGATATAATTCCATACCATATTCAATAACGAAATAATGAGCACAAGAAAAAATTAAATAATGTGACAAGCCTGTAATTTGAAAATTTACTACCAACTTGTTAAAAATAGTGCATTTGCCTGTTTGATAAATGTTTTCTTCACACATATTAAGATATGCATCTTAACTATATACAAAAATCAGTTTGTACCTCATGCAGAACAAAGATCAGTCCATCATAAAGAATAATCAATTAACACTGCTTACATAACTTATAACTGTTCATTGTTAATATCATACAAAACACACAAATATGTTGTTTGACAAAATGCAGAATTTATAATATTACAGCAAGTAGTATATACAGATTATATAGTAAGTATGAGCACACTGCATTTCAATTATATTAGTGCAGAGTATTACACTCAGGCCATGGATAAAGTGAACAAAGCGTTTAATTTACAAAACCAACATATGTACAAAGCACATACACAACAGTACAATCTCTAACCCTCCTACAGGTTTCAGCAATGCCATCACCATCATCAGGGAGTAAAAAACACCAAGCTGCTTAAAACATGTTCAAATACATACACTTATGTAGGTTATTCAGAAAGTAAGTAACGTCTGCTAATATCTCTGGTGCATCCTCGAAACTATCACTTTGCGCATGTGCAGTGACTTCCTCTATCAACTGAGAAGCCACAGACACCATTTCGTGAAATTCGTGTTATGTTTATGTTTGTTCCTGTGCGTTAAACATGTTTAAGACAATTGAAGGGGCTGCCAACTGTGAAATATGGTCTGTAATTCATTTTTTGAATGCTAGGAATGTGCTACCAAGTGAAATTCATCACCAGATCTTTCAATGCGATGAGTGATGGCATGGTTAGGAAATGGGTTTGGATGTTCAACGAAGGACGAGGGAACATGCACAATGGGCGCAAAGTTGGCGTCCATCTTTGGTGAATGATGATTTGGTGCGTAAGGTCAATGAAAGTGTGCATGATGACAGACATTTCACAATTTCTGATCTGTCTCTGCACTTTCCTCAGATTTCAAGGACTCTACTTTATGACATTGTCAGTAGTGGCTAACATCGCAGGCGGCCACATTCTATGAGGAGGGTATACAAAAACTTTTGCCCCGCTATGATAAGTGCCTCAATAATGGCGGCGAATATGTGGAAAAATAGTTTGAAGAATGTAAAATCCGATAACAATAAAATTTTATATGAAACCTTACTCGATTTTTTTTTACAGTGAAACGGTACTTACTCTCTGAATAAGCCTCGTACATTAGTAATATAAATCGCATCATCATGACGTCTGCAGTAATGTTTATATGATGTCAGATATGGTAAAACCCAGTTTAATAGTGTACGCTACAAGCTCTCTGACTGAGTGTATGTTATCTCATTCTAACACCATTTCCACAAAAACACATAGGCCTATCATATACACACTTTTACAATTGACAGTTCTGTGTTCAATACTACGCCACCTTAACAATGAACATTCAATTTAATTAAATGTTTTAAGTAACACAGATCAGAAGCAGGTAGGAGGTGGGAGCAAAATAAAAGGGTTAAAGGAAAGGAACAAAGAGGGGAATTGCAACAGGCATGACCCACTAGTATTAATAAATCCAACATCTATCAGTACCACCTATGTACTAATTTTAAGTTGATCTAAATAAAACACTCCTGTGCAGTCCTCAAAACGTTTTGTCCATGATCCAGAACTGTAAATCACATTGGCTTTGTGACCCAAAGATTAGCAATACCTACACACCATCCAAGCAACTCACCATGTATTTATAGATAATTTAGGGAGCCCATGACACATCAGATGGCCCCTCCAACCCATGTTTGTTTCACAACCCATAGTTGAGAATGCTCTAGTGAATCCTATAACTTCCCACATCTCAGAGCAATTACATCTACAAGAATTAAGTTACATACATACCAGGTGCAGTTCTCGTGTATTGCTCTCCATAATCTCCAATTTGAATCTTCTTGCCCACAGGAATGGTGGGGAGAGTACCTTGAATTTCAGCTTCCATACGTAGTTGATCAAACACATCTAGCCCAAAGTAATTCTGACGAATTGTCACTTTATGTCCTGTTGCTGGGAATGTTATATCAGCCGTGTGGTTGAAAATTCCACCTGAAATGAGCCATCACATATTCTTTCTTAAATGGTAAAGATAAACTATCACTATAGTTAGTGACTTCAAGCATTGCCATCAGCCCAGATTTTGAGGCCAAATAAATGCTTATCTGGACAACAAATACAAGGGCTTGCTAAATAAAGGGTCGGCTATAATATATACAGCAGACAACACATATGGTCAACTAAGTTTGATGGGCTATCCCATTTATCTCACATACAGTATCACAACACACTATGCAAATAAAATTAGTATGTTACATAAAAAATTAGGAAAGTCATTATCAAAATAGGTTATGTATAATAGTCAAATAATATATTCAGTTATAAATTATGCTGCATACAAAGACAACATTTTCTAAATAACATTATACAGGATAACTACAAGCAATTTCAATTAAAATGTTTGTAGTTACGTGCCTTTCAACACAACAGTATAAAAGAAAAATAACTATGTAGGTAACTTAACAACATACATCACAGTAGTACAGTAACATATGCATTGAATGTAAAAGGTTCTGAAATTTTAACAATAATCAACATTGTATGAGCTGAGGTAAATGTCACTGATTTCACAAACAGAACTTTTATACACAGAACAGTAATGTCACAATTAAATGTGGCTACATTTTACACTCATTTATATGTATCTGAATGATTTTAATTTTATAATTATCGAAGTCACACAATTACAACTACAACCATGAGCACAGAATATAATAAAGCACAACTAATAATTTTATGATATAGTCCATCACACATATCACGATGGTACCCTTCAGAAAACCAGTGTCCATATGCAACAAAACACATTGTGCAAAATTTTTTCATATCATATCCATCTCATACATAGAAGCAACTTCACTTCTAATTGAACTTTGGAAGACATAATTACTCTCAGCATCTAACAGATGGAATTATTCACTGGCCTCAGCACATCACATGTATACGCTTATAGATTTACATCTATGACTTTAAAAGCCTTTGAGTTACATTCACTTAAACTGGTTTAATTTGAAGGAGGGTAGGGAGGAAATAGGAGAGGAATGATGATGGGTCAGAAAATAAGAAAAAGGGAAGGAATATGGCAGACAGAAGACAGATGATAGAGGCATGGAAGGGATAAAGGATAAAAAATAATGTGATGGATGAAGGTACAAAAGAAATTATTTTTTTTGAGAGGCTTAAGCTGTACAGATGCTAAAAAGTCACGGGCAAATGACAGGATATCCTGAGATCTGTAACAAGTATATACAAGTATCACTATGATACAGACTTTAAGGTGAAAGGTGAGATTTAGTTTTATAGTAATTGAAATCTATTCAATATGTATACAATGACAAAGGAATAGACATTCTGTTAAAATTTTTAACAGGCATGAGAACATCTACTATCATTGTTATTATTGCTGTCTGTCAAACTTGCAATTATCTTTGCTTAATTAATTAATTAACAACAACAACAATAGTAATAATCACATTATTGTCACAATTTTTATCCTTATCATTCCAAATTATTCACAGCCTTACCTGTCAGTTCATAGCCATTGACTGCCTTGCTGATTGGTCGTGCAAACAGCCAGCCAATAACTGCACCCAGTATATTAAGAATTTGTATGTCATAGCCAATATCTTGTGATACGTGTGATAGTGCCGTGTAGGTCCGCCCATCAGATGTAACAACATAGGACTGCAGGTCTAGCTGAGATAACTCTTTGCCATTCAGTGCACTGGTAATCTTTCCATTCACCCGTAGTGGAATCTCTATAACAAAAAAAAGTCATAATGTGACTATAGTCTTCTATAGTGTGCACCTATAGTATGGTAAACAGTTCCCATGTTCTGAAGGAATGTACTGCCTCTGTCTTCAGTGTCACCTCTTCTAACCTGAAACTGGAGGCAGCAGGTTCTTCCAAAGCAGTGACACGTATCTATCAAACTACACAGTGCTATACTTCAAACACCAAACAACTGACATCTTGACACTCATTGCCATGAGAACCTCAAATTTCAATATATCATTGTAACATGTTCCAGAGCAAAGGTAAGGAGAGTATCTTCAATCACAGCACTCTTCTTATATTGAATAATTTAATAAATTTCAACTTAATATGCAGATTGTCGTGATTGGTGATACTCTCCTTATTTTTACATGTTTACATCACAACCAGATATCACACTTCGAACTATGTGCCAGTGTGATTTGCTTGTTTCTAATCCAAAATTCCTAAAACAACTGAAAAGGGACAACTCATAAAACAAAAGGGTGGATTTACTTTGAAGATCACAGCTGTAATAACAACTAACAGTAAAACAAAATGTTTCAAGTTAATGTCAAAATACAACAAAAGTGTATAAATATTAGTATTTTATTGTGGCAACATGTTTCAGTCTCATTAGACTGTCTGCAGGCCAACATTCAGAGATAGGAGGTACAATCAGTGCATATCATGTAATAACAACATTCAGCACCCAATGATTATGTGTAGGAAACAGAAGAAAAATCTGTACCTTTCTCTTCAAAGCATGCAAGCCTCTGTAAATTAAACAGCATTAGCCACCATGGGGTTTCAGTAACATAAAAGATTATCATTGAAACCATCTACTCAAAATTAGAAATTGGTTTGTTTACAGTTGTTAACCCCTCCTTTGTGACTTAAAATATATTCTGTACATGACATTTTATGCCATGTTTTAGTTCTGCAATGTGTCATAAGTCCTGGCTCTCCATGTAATATAGAACGTATTCCACAATTTTCCATTCATTTGCACTGTTTTATTTTAGTTCTTGTGTATGATATTAGATGGCAGAAGGAGATATTTTACTACACTTTGACTGAACTGACTAAAAAAAAATGTAGTTTTGGATGAAAGACATGAGGAGGAATTATCAATGAATATGACTGACTACTCACCCCATCTAGTACCAAGGTTAAGAAAGCATGGAACTATATCTCCACTCCCTCACATGTCTTGATGGCACAATGTCTTAATTAAACAAAGGGACATCAAATGTACCATTTTAGGGAAAGACAAGTGAACAGATATGAGCCATGTGTTATGCATTCATTGCAAGATTGCATAAAGCACTGTGTGCTGACCACTCTTAGAAGAATAATATTCATTCCTCATAAGGCTAGAGACAAAAGACATCTTCAATGTGCTGCCAGCCATTACTAGCAAGTAACTTCAATTTTGTATGAAAAAAATGGCAGAAATTCATTGTAAATTAAACTGATTATAAAATTAATTACCCATAAGAATCTCAATTCTGAGACTGAATGTATTTATATATAATTTCTCTTCTCCAAGTTATCATTCAGATCACAAGTACAAAATTTAAGGTTCCCAAGTCAGTAACTATGGAGAACGCTGCCTTCTGGAATGTGACTGCCTGCAGTTTGTTGATACAAACCAATGTTTTAGAGGAAGTCCCTGCTTCCATCTCTAAGGTATGAAATGAAGCTGGAGGTTACATTTCCTCCAATTTATTGGTACCTGTCTACCAAACTACATGGCATCCAATCCCAGAAGGCAGTAATTTTCACATCATCAGTAATTCTCAGTCAATGAAAGAAATTTAGTATTTTCTGTTAAAGATACTGTAGAAAGTGAAATTAATGCCTTCTTTTAAGCAGTTGAGCCCATTGCCATAGTAGCCACGCTGACATATGCAGCAGAAACCTCCAGATTGGTAGTCAACACAGTTGGCTTTACTGTGACAGGATGTGGCTCCAACAGCACAGGTGTCAGTTATGGTGGCCTCACCTGTAAGACAAAACAGACACAGCTGGTCACCTGTCTGACAAGCTAAAATATGTAATTCATCTGTCTGACAAGCTAAAATTATATACTGCCTTAAAGCTCAACTGTTTAAAAACAAGAAGTATTTTGCATGCTATCCCAGAATTATGACATACACCAATACACAGAATGTCAATTTTACAGTGTACCTGAGCACAGCAACTGTCACAGTATGTCCAGGCAGAAGCAGAATTTCTATGTAATAAAGCTGCCATGTTCAGGTACATGATAAAATGTACGATTTGTATAAAGACTATTCAGGATTAATGAGAACAAAAATTTTTCTGGATATAGAGTTTTCAGTAGATGAATCTGAATAAAATTGTAAGAGCCTAAGTAATTTCTACACCAAAACAATCAAACCTTCAGAAAATTCCACCTACTTCCAACCTCGAAATCTGGTGGCATAACATTTCCATTGTTGCCAGTCTGTCCAACACGGAAAACCCAGACTCCATTAACACCAACATTTGACCATCTAAAAAGCAGAAACATCTGTTAAAGCAAAAACAATTAGATTGTTCATGTTTTTGGATCACTTACAACATACTGACAAAAGTAAATCAAATTAGATGGTGTAGTTTTCAGTGAAGATACAAATTCTTTTCATGTGTGATAACTCTTCTTGAACTGCTGGACCCTGATGAAGAGGGTATTCAATGTCTACATTCTCTCAGAACAATGGTAATTACCTGCCAGTTGATATGGCAATATTCCAAAGACCTGAATCACCAGTAACATCACAGAGAAAAACCTAATATCTGGCATGAAGACCTTGCGTTGACTGTTCTGATTGCAATAAAACTAATAATCTAATAATTTTAAGGGATATTTCAGAGAATACAAAGATATAAATTCCAGGTGATATCTCTAAGAGACCAACTTGAAAATATCTTAGGTAATAGTATGACTTCAGAACATTTATAATCTAGTTAAAAAAAAAAAACTCAAAACAGGTAAAATGTAATGTATTACTGGGGGGTGGGGGCTTACAATTAATATTATGTCACTGAATGAGAAAATACGTTGTAGAGGTAAGGTTACCCTTTACCAAAACATATATATGTATAAGTTTCTTTCCTATATACTGATTCAAGACACCATGATTAAATTTTTTCATCAAATAATAGCAATGCTCATACTTTCAAAACCATTCCATCAAATGACAAACACAGAGACAAGTCCTTACTTCAAGCAGACAAAGTCCGAAGAATTTATTTTCTGACTGTGCTCTTTTAGGCTAGGACGCTGTGTAATTTGGTAAATGGTAAGCAACATTTTGGAGGAAACCTCTCTCCAAATTAAGTGTCACTGTCTAACAAAGTACATGGCATTAAATCCAGAATGTTGTAGTGTGCCAGTCTCAGATATGAACTGACTGTATGTTTGCCTTTTAACATAATTGTTTTCTGGATGTTCCTTACTTGTCTAGGTTCTGGATCTGGTCAGTTCCTGAACCACGGAGAGTGTAAAGTCGGCCATCACCTGAGACTAATCCAGCCTGTGCTCTAGCATCAGGCAGGCCAGATGAGTCTCCAGTCCCTTGGATCCATTGGATGCCACCATCAGCATAAAGAAACTCGACATATGAGTCAAAACCATCACTTGCTATTACCACTTGGAAAGTGTTTACCTGCAGAAATATAGCCCCGTTACAAATCCTTAATCTAGGAAGAATACAAGGATGAGGTAATGGGGGAATGGAGGAGACTGCATAACGAGGAGCTAAGTGATCTGTACTCCTCACCCAATATTGTGCAGGTGATAAAATCGAGAAGAATGAGATGGGCTGGGCATGTGGCGCGTATGGG
>Ga0123354_10006779_pt1 | contig 17087 bp, 13 predicted proteins | sample TergutLab28metaG_2_FD_97872 | JGI IMG/M metagenome (GOLD analysis project Ga0123354, IMG submission 97872) | Labiotermes labralis P4 segment gut microbial communities from Petit-Saut dam, French Guiana - Lab288 P4 | ecosystem: Host-associated > Arthropoda: Insects > Digestive system > Gut ...
CCTATACACCCCCCTCTCCTCACCCATACGCGCCACATGCCCACCCCATCTCATTCTTCTCGATTTTATCACCCGCACAATATTGGGTGAGGAGTACAAATCATTTAGCTCGTCGTTATGCAATCTCCTCCATTCCCCCGTTACCTCTTCCCTCCTAGGTCCAAATATTCTCCTCAACACCATGTTCTCAAACACCCTCAACTTCCTTTCCTCCCGCAATATCAGCGACCAAGTTTCACACCCATACAAAGCAACAGGCAAAATTACGGCTTTGGTTGTTGCGTGAAGAAAATAAAATGTTATCCATTTATAAGACAATTCAATTTGTGACTTTATAGCAGAATCTGTTAATCGCCAAAAGCCAATGATTGAAAATCAGTATTGCTCGAATTTAACCGGAGATTGCTCATGTGATATTTCAATTAATGTACGAAGCGGTTTTGGGATACACTGATAAGCCCCTACATGACTTTACACACAAGCAGCAAGATTCGTAATTGGTCGCACAGCTCCGTCCATTATTAACATCTGCACCAGATGAATGTGAAGTGGTCAGCTTCACGCCTCGGCCACTGTCACCTGGAGGAAAAGTCCCTGGTACCCAAAGGACAGGAGCATGTGTGGGAACCACAGTCGGTCTGGACGCTCTGGCGAAGACACGGTTCTTGTGAAAGCTTAACGAGGATTCCTCGGTCGTTCAAACAGTAGCCTAGTTACATTTGGCAAACTGCAGCAAGTTTCCTTATCATTAACTTCAGTTTCCCTGTACAGGAATGACCAATCACAAGGCGTCTATCTGCCGCATACAACAAATAAAAATATGTACAAGAAAAGGAAAGAGAAAAAAAAAGTACAGAACACAGAGCGATAAAGAAAGCCCTAAGAAAATAAACCAGATACATATCTTCAACTTCCTTGAAGGCCTGCTTTCCGCATTGGCTATATTATGCTTTACGAAGACTGCATCATTCAGCAACAGCAAAAGAAACACGAGTCTGAACGATTCCCAGATATCTTGCGAACTGCGCCATCGAGACAGAATATATATTTATAAATGTAACACTTAAGAGCTGCCGCCACCTCAAACAAACATTCCACTGCACTCTGTTCATGTCCAGAAGAACATCTTCCGCCGACACAGGGCGTTCCATTCCATCAGACATTACAGTGTGTTTAAAAAACACATACCTGCTACTGGTGAGAGTTTCCTCATGACGCACCACCTCGATTTCCACTACAAATAAAATAAGAGAGACAAATGAATACCGCAACAACACAAAATATCTTAACAACTGATTATTTCCAATAATCAACTGTAATACGATGTGCAGTAGTCCATTACTGTGCAGCTTACTGGAGAGTAAAAACATTTTTTTAGTTCGATTGCTATGTACGAATTAAACAGAGTGTTCCACAAATTCCTCCTGTTATATTTTTGTGTATTTCTTACACCAGGTGAATCACCTGTACCTGTAGTAACACTGGACAAAATTTTCTTTTTGTTTCAGAACACAAAACGCTTAAGCTTACTCCTCTGTAGTTGTGTATGTTAGCAGGAAGTTATGAATAAGGGCAGGCTTGTGCAGGTAACAGTGTCCAACCTTCTCATAATGTTTTCCCTAGAAGGCAGACGCTTAAAGTATATTTGTATTCTAACGTGTTTATAAGCCTTACAAATACAGAGCTGTCTTTCCAGAACTTTTCCAGCTAGCGGTGTTAAGATATTTATGAGGAAGGCTGTTTTTAACAATCCAACATTGAAATGTCAACGGCTTTTAGGTTAGTTTCGAAAATAAATCCAGGTTTCTACTTACAAATAAAGAAAACAAAGCTGAATCACACTTCAGCACAAATATATTTCGAAAACATTCAATCGTTTCTATGTTAAACGTTCAGGCATGAATCCACCATTAATTCTCTCATCCTTCAAGTGTAGAAGCTACTTATAAAATGGCCAGAACAAACTAGCTATATAACATATAACTGCAACGTCAGATCAAATGATCTGTACGTTTTCCGAAAATGATTGTGACAAAATTAAACAAGGTACAAAATTAAAAAATGTATATATCAAACATTAAAACTCTCACTTTAATTCCCTTTAACACGGCTTATTTTCCAAACCTTTATTACAGTCTGTGTAGTTAGGTAGTTTGCAGCATACATATCAAACGGCCAGAACAAAGAACACACTTAGATTTATGTGTTCCTTATCCGTGCACTGAATAATATTTCATACTTATATAATAAACAACAAATGCACATTTATAAATATACTCAACCACAAATTATCATTTTTCTTCACCCACAAGTCTCGGTCAATCCTGTGACCATCAGCAGGGTGTCTTATAGTAAGAATATAATTGTACAGAAATGTATGATAAAATCACTATATATTACACTTATGTCTTACACTTACACTAGAGTGATATTACTCTAGTGTAATATTCAGTTGTTTTTTCATACATTTCAGTACAGTCACTCCTGTGACCATCATCAAGGTATCCCACAATAAGAATACAATCAGTATGCAAGTAACTGTGCAATCACTTGTATACTGATTGTATTCTTGTCATAAGACCACATGATGGTGGTCACAGGAGTGACCGAAACATGTTGGTGAAGAATAATAGAATTTGGTTGAACATATTTATAAATGTGCATTTGTTGGTTAACGCATAAGCGATTATCTTTATTTGAGAATGTAAAATACAATGAAATTAATCCATGAGGAAAACTAAAACAGGTAAGTTAGGAGGATATTATGAACATGATTCGAGAAAAGAACAGAAAGGAGTGGACGGGAGTAAAGAGTCCTGGGAAGGAGCCCATGTTCAATAAGAATAATGACATTTTGAGGCATGTCTTACAGAATAACTACACCTGACTGCTGAAGTATTGTATTATGGAGGTCATTAGTTGAGGAAACGGTCTGAGGGTTTCACCGAGGTGACGACGACAGTTACTGTTTTATGTTATTTGATAAACTATACTCTCGCAAATATGCAACGACGTTTCGGAGAAACTGGTGACAGTCCTCTGAAAGCGTGGGAGAAAAAGGTAAAGTTCCAATTACCCTTGTGCATGCCATAAATGTATGTGGGGTGGAGGAATAACCTCCAGTTTTAACTTTGGTACTAGGGAGAGGTAAGTGGACAGCTTCACGTCCTGGCCACTTTATTCCCAATACTCACTGAACAAGATGCTGCTTAGGTCTCAGAGCCGGTCTGCACGTTTTGAAAGACAGAAAACCGTTTGCCTTTGCCGAAAATCGAACACGATTTCTAGGTCTTCCAGCCCGTAACCTAGTCACTACATCAACTGAGCCACCCCAGATACCCTAAGCCTGGGAGTCATTAGAAGAATATAATGAGGTTATGGCGTGCTTTAGATTTCACGGTAATGATCCTACAGGTCCTCCGAATAAAAATAACATCTTAAGTTGTGAAAAATGTTCAACATCTATCGGAAACGGCTGTACCTACCCCCAATGTAAGGGTGGCAGGGTCATTAGAAGAGTGTAATAGGGTATCAAGACACTACAGAAGCCGGAGATCAATAAAATAAACATGGTCTGTGCCTGCCGTTTTGTTGCCACAATAATCAGCACTGTGCTACGTCATCCCAGCTGGTCGTTCCCATTCAAGTTCCACGGAATTAAAAACAATTGTATTCTGGCGCATAATTCCAGGAATATTTAGGCTGCGTAAATGTATCTTTCATGTCAGTATAGTTCCATTTTGCACTCAAATCAAAAACATTAATACTTCGGCGTAAGATTCGTGCGATATTTAGGTGCACATTGAAACCGTCTTTTCAAAGCGCATATTAACAACAAACTGTTTAGTTTTAACGTCAGATTATCCTTATATAAGTATCAGTCCACCTAGAGGCACGAAAAATGTATCAGTAAACATAACAGCTCATCGTGCCAGCATGGCTCTTCTAATGGAAAGAGTTCAGTATTATATACTACTTCAAATTCAACACATTCAAGACTTGGAGAATATGCTCAAGGGGGACAGTGAATACCAGCAGCGTATCTTCAGGGCTGTGACTAGTGCCGCTGAACATGCTTTGCAGCAGCAAAAACTTATCCATGTCCGCAGGTTCTCTTGGTTGAATCTTCAACGGAAAAAGTCCCTCCGAATTGCTCCTCGGGGACTGAGAAATTTGTGTTGAACTGGTCATCATTTTGTCCTTTCTGAGACAGAAGAAGCACAGCTGAAGAAGGGTTTGCATTTTGCGGTGTCATATCCTGGTTCAAATCTGAACATGACAAGTGCTATTGAATCGGTGGTCCCAAAACTCTCGCCATCAAAACTGAAGATCAGGTCCTCGTTGCATAAATTAAAATCATAAACTTCTAATACGGCGGGAAGGGAACTCAAAAGCATCAAATCACTGAAAGAGAATAAAGATATCAGGAAACAGGCAGACAAAGGCAACTGTATAGTGGTGCTGGATGATTCCGAAAATAAACACGCGTTGAATTCACTGTAAGAATCAGGGGTTTATGAGCCGTTGTCGAAAGACACAACTTCTGCAGTGGAGAGCGAAGTTCAGGAACTCCTTTCAAAATACAAAAACACACTCCCTACCTGTTTGAAATACAAGTTAACCCCCCCCCCCGTCATATTAAACCTCCACACCTATAGGCCTTTCTACTACACACGCGCCACATGTTCCTTGAAAGACCTATAAGTTCTTTTGTTTATCACTGTTATGCTCCAGCTGGTTTCTTACATAAGATATTATAGCCACTGGCTGGCAAGACTGAAACTTGGGTAAAAAATTCAGAGCAATTTCTGCAGTTACACATATCTGTAAATGTTCGAGAATCAGATATATTGGTAAGCTTTTATGCTGTCAGACTTGTCACTAACATTCCGGCTGAAGAAGTTTTAGAAATCATCGAAAACAAATTTCTGGAAAGTGACAAATGGCAGAAAGTTCAGTTCTGTAGGTGGATGCCATCATGGAGTTACTGGAGGTGTGTCTGAAAACCACGTACTGTCAAGTTGACGAAAAGTTCTTCAAACAAAAAGAAAACACGACTATTGGGAGCTCTCTGTCTCCAGTGGGAAGCAATATTTTTCTGGGGCATTTTGAAAACTAGCGCTGGATACCGTGGAATAGAAACCATCAGCGTGGCTCCGAAAATACACTTGCGATTTGGCTTCAAGGATCAGACAGTTTGCAGGAGTTCTTTAATCACATCAACAGTCTAAGACCTACCATCAAGTTTACCATGGAAGTAAAAACGGACAGTGCAATTCCATTTCTGGACATGTTGGTCATCAGGAAAGGATATACACTGGACACCAGGTCTACAGAAAACCCCAAAACACCGGCCGTTATCTACATTTCCAAACGAATCATCCACCACATGTGAAAAGTGGAGTTGCGCAGAGTCTATATCACAGAGCTATCATATGCCAAGAGCAACCAGACCGCTCTGACGAAACTGATATCTGAGACAGGTCCTGCAGCCTCAGCGCCTATCCCATAGGGTTTCTTCATTCAGTTATCAACAGATATAAGAGAAACGTTCCCCTGAAAAAGGAGGCTATACCACTCGGATTTATATCTACACTTTATATAACAGGTGATTCTGAACCGTTTAAACGTATAGCGAAGAAATGTAATATAAGAAATTTTTTCAAAAGTAGATGCACCATGAGAAATTCTCTTATAAGAACCAGGCCAATAAGAGCTCCACAGCAAACTGCGAACTGTGTCTGAAGTATTCCCTGTGAATGTGGAGAAACAGGCAGACCGTGGGAGGTAAGAATCAGGGAACACAGGCAAAATTGGCGAGGAGGTCATATGGCCAGACCCAGATTAGTGCAACATTCATTGGAAGAGAATCACCGTATCGCTTGGAAGGAAGCTAAGATTTTAACCCTTATCCTGCTAACGTGGAGAATATGGTGAGCTCCTAATAATGTTAGCAAATGGCAGATGGGATTTAACTCGGCGTTTAAAAGGCTAAACAAAAGAATTCAGTATATAGAGAATATAAGGAAGCAGCCTAAATGTCATGTTTACAAAACCCCCATCAGCCGACTCAGCACTGAAATTTCGACCATCTGGTATCCTCTAATCAGCATAGAATTGTCTAAATAGTACTCTGATCCCATGAATATTCCCAATTTTCTTCACAGATGGTGTTAATGGTGTTAGGATTTTTAAATGCGTGTGTTCTGGTTTTTTGTGTTGTATCTGTGGTCTGATCAGTCTGACTGCACGGCGCTTTTTTACGGTTTTAATTTTTGGAGTGTTCCGGGTTTTATTTTTTGAGTCGTGTTTATCTTTAATTTTTCTGCAGGTCTTTTCTTGTTATTACTGGTGGACTTTAATTTTTCTCTGGCGCATACATTGAATGAGTTGACTGTCTCTATGGTAGCCAGTGCCTGAAAATATTTCGATCTAAGGAGTCCACTAGATTAGGTGCTTCATTACCTGAAGAGCCGGCTTCCGAAACGTCGTGCTTCTTTAAAAAATTTAGATTATGGATAAATTTTAAAAAAAAGGAGATTGTATGAGTTAGTCATACACCACTGTTAAAGCTATATAGTATTCAATTAAACCTAAATACGTTTACCATATAAGAATAATGAAAGAAAATGTGGATATATAGCTGGCGTAGTGGTAACCCTCTGGCGTTGAACTAGAAAGATGCCGCCCATTTCAAATCTCGGCCGGTAAAACAGCTGTTATAGTTGAGTTTTAGTTTTCCTCTAGGAAAACACCTAAATGATATGTCAGTGAGACCACAATCATTCTAACATATTCCACTACAAACCCAAAATTTGAGACACTATCAGTGATCTAACAGAAACCGGAAATAAATAAATAAATTTGAATCTGACGCGGGTTTTCGGGATGAGGTAGGTATTTTACATGATGAGGAAGTTGGTACTGTATTCTGTGGTTGGTGAAGTATACGTGCTTATGATGGGCTGGCCACGTGGCTCGAGTGACGGTGGCAGAAACGCAGGTGAATTGACAAACTTCGTGCAAAAAGTCCACTGGCAGAAAGAAAGACAGAGAAAGAAGAAAGAAAAAAAAAAGGAATGGGGGTAGAGGGAGATGGCTCCGTCTGGGCTTGATATGAATAATGTTGAAATTTAGAGTCTTAATGTTGCAGGGCATTGAAAGTGGAAACTCTGACAATGCAAGGATCAACATTCTGCCAGACTTGACTGTAGTAATGATATTCAGTTTATGTTACAATAAATTGGATCAATTTGAAAGGACTTCAGCTCTTGCTGCGAAAGCAAATTCTTCCCTTATTCACTTTGGTCGGAAGGACCCTGTTAAATTTCGGCTTAACTTTCGGGGAAGACGGTTTCAGGCACAGAACAGCAAAGAGTTTCGCCGTTTGCTGTGGAACTACTTTCTTCGGCGTGTAAAATAATACGTAACGCCTAAGGGCGCGAAAGACGCGATAACTTTATTTTGTTAAAAATGAAGCTCGCGCTAACAGAAATTCTTGGAGTATGAAATTTATCTGAATTACACACACTAAAATTCAGTTAATCCCTCGTGCTAAACAGTCTCCAATTACAAATACAGTGGAACCTGCCCACAACGGAACAGCGTGGGAACGAATTTTTTTCCCCGTTGCAGGCAGGTTCCCTTACTTGAAGTCTGGATCCTCGGGACTGTAAACGTTTTCCGCTAAAGAAAGGTTTCTGTTATGCCCCAGTTGTGTTTAAGACAGGTTCCAGTGTATTAACATCTTAAAGCCTACTGGATAAGTGATGTATCAACAGGTTTAACATTAAAAAATTGTACATTCTGCCCACACTACATGTATGTGCTTTGTTATCTATCTCAGAACATCCAGCGATTTTTGTCCCATATAACATAAACCGACTCGTTTTTATAACCGAGATGTAAAGTTTTTACTGCGCGGTACGAACTGGGTCTTTAAATACAACTGTTTAAGCTTGGTGTTTAAAGGCTTAACTGGTTAATAATGATGACAAAAATAATCATTTATTGTAGGTATCATAGGAACATCTATACACAGTGAGAGTAAAACGCAGTTTTTAATTTTAGGTAAATAGTACTGTAATTTAGTGTGCTAAGAAATGTAGCCACGAGCATAAATAAAAGTTTTTGGACACGAAAAAATAAAATAAAAAATCCTTAGTGTGAGCAAAAAGAAGTAAACATGACTGCAGCTGGTCACCAAAAGTACGTTCAAATAAAATGCATATTCATGCACGACATGGCCTTTGAATATTACGTGATCCAAATAAACATCGAATTCTAATGTTTCACTTCATTTGAACTTACAAGGGATAGACTAAGGGCGCGTCAGTATCGACGGCTATAAGCGAAACTTGCGAGTCATCAGCTACCCGAAGTACACTATGGTTAAGCCCGGTGACCCAAGAGACCAGGCGTAATATTCACCTTAGTTAACGCATATTCCGGTTGTGAGTTCTTGCAAATCAAATCATGTACCCTCAGTCAGACTCTTCGTTTTGGTCCCTTAAACTGTGACTAAGTTGGCTTTCCTGGCTGTCTTTATCACCGTGTGTCCGAACGACAGGTCAGTAAGCGGCCAGCTTTAAAACAAGCCAGCGTAATATAATTACGGAGCCATACGACCTCCAGACTGCACACGGATGCTTTTGCTGTTAATAAATATCAAGGGTTTAATTATTCATAACGTGTACATAGCTCATTTCTGCGCCAAGGCACAAGGTTCAATTATACTGGGGATAGAGAACACGAAATTATAATTCAGACAGCACAGAAAATGAAGGATGTAATTAAATCGGAAACATAACAAGAAGAGTTCGGTTTGAATATTACAGTTACGAGTCTATGAACTGTTAATATTAATAAACTAAAGTCCACAGCTCACAGGCCTACAGAAGGAAAAATATATAAATTGACATGATGGTGACAGAAATGAAATGTCTATTACGCTGAGGTGTGTCATCCCCGTTGTGTGTAGAAAAGACTAATGGTGAGGTAAATATCAGTCACGAAACCACAACTATGGTAGTATGGATTTATGATGGTATTTAATAGCAAAAAATAACTAATCACGCACCCCCAACCCAATTGAATACCATAGACAACACAACCTATTATCACGGCCCCCAAACAACCCCCCAATACCTACCCATAAACGTACATCCTACCAGTCATTGGCCATTAGACTTCTCACTAAATAAACTGATCGTAACGCGTAACGATGATGAGATCTCAGCATCACCTCAAAATATAGGCATATATATGTTACTCTTTAAGCAAAATTGTAATAACCTGAAGATGGCCGCAATTGGCCGAAACATGTAGTTATTTTTTGCTATTAAATACCATCATAAATCCTTAGTACCATAGTTGTGGTTTCGTGACTGATATTTAACTCACCATTAGTCTATTACGCTGCTTCTACTCCCCATTATACCCAGCTACCCAAACGAACATACTGTGATCGAAATAAGGAAAGGACCATGAAAAGAAATCAAAACAGCTCCATGGAGAAGGTTCCCTATTGAGGAGCTAATAATTTATTTGCCATTAATTAAGAACATTTACTTCATGGAGCCCGAGAGTTTAACACCGTACTCACATCATGCAACTGGTCCGCATCCTGAGCCAGATCCTGCCCGCACATTATCGACGTATCTTCAAGAGCCATTATATTATTATACTATCTACACTTAAGCTTTCAAACTGCTATCTTCATTCAGGCTTTCCCACCAAAGACCTGTATACATTTCTCTCCTAAACGTGCTGCATGCCCGGCCAACCTCTTCATCTTTGGTTTGATCATTCAAGTGGGCTAAAACATGGCATGGAATTGAAACTATGAAGTTCCTCGTTACGTAATCTTCTGCATCCTCCTGTCACTTCCTTCCTCTTAAGTCTAAGTATCTCCCTCAGAACCCTGTTCTTTAAAACTCCCAAATGAAGACACCAAATATCACTTCCATACTAAGAAAAAGCCAAAGTTCTGTACATTGTAATCGCCGCGTCTACAGACAGAGGGCTGGAAGATAAACGACTCAGGACCGATTGGTAAAGAACATTCCCTAGATTCAGTCCAGCTGTTATTGAACATGACACCGAAACTTACCGAAACTAAATATATTAAATGCATAGTTAAATACTATTGTGTACAGAGTATTCTAAGTTGAGTAATTTTAAAAATAAGAATCTATGTTCTTCCTTTGTAAAGGTTCTTTCTTTAAACGTTGATAATTACGCAGCTTATTAAAAATTTTCTTGTTTCCTGTAAATCAGGTTCATAAAACCCAGGCATCAGACACTATCATGAGACTGACAAAACCACATGCGAAATCACACTGCATTTCTAAAGCAAAGTTTAGTATTAGCCTCCTATTTTACGTCTATTTATCACGCGTTGTCGCTTCCCCTTTAGGTACAACCATTTTCATACAGATTTATGAGTCCCATCCCTCCTCCATGCACGTTATATGTCCCACCTATGTCATCTTCCATTAATTACCCTAAATATACAAGGTGAAAGGCACAAATTATGGCATTCTCCTTCTGTTATTTTACTCACAACAATATTACTTCAGCATTCGGTCACATTCTGCACAACACCTGCTCTCACACGCCCACAGTCAGTGTTCTCATATGACAGTGACAGTCCAGGTATCACAACCACTGGAAACGAGAGGTAAAAGCGTACTTAAACCTGCTTCAAACAATATAACGCTTTGGGATAATGACCATCTTATACCGAAGTGTCAGTAAATATATGCTGTACAACGCCGCAGTTCTTGTGAGTTGTACTCAGGTGCGTGTTTCGAATCTTGGCCACGACACTGATTATTCTAACTGATAGTCTCAGATATTTTTCTCAGGTCGTCCGGGAAAATCTCGGGATAAAAGAAATGTCCCTGTTCATTCCATGAAGAAAAACGCGGGGACCAGACGTTTGTCTCCTCTACACGGAGTGGTCGACTTTGTACTTCGGCCAGAAACAGCCCTCAGTACGCATTGAATGGGTGGCTGGGTGTGCCCCAGAGACGATCTGGACGTTACGTTGAAGAGGAAAATCTCTTGCTCATGCCGGTATTCGAGCTCCGTTTCATCCAACCCGCTGTCTTGTTCCTACACCTTACAGTACCTCAGTTTACGCCTTGATCACTTTATTCTTTCATGATTCACTACGTTCTACTGACCGTCTTCACATACTATAGCACTGTAATTACGTAAATGTCAAAATCTGATACTTACTATACATTCTCGGCTTCAGAATTACAGGACTGGCAACGCGAAGAGAGAATCGCTGCTTATCGCTGATACATTTTCTCACCGTCAATTGAGAGCAAATACTGTGGCGTCACTATCCCAACTACTAACTCGACGTGTTTGCTTCTTTGTTGCTTAAGAAGAGAGGATGGGCGGTGAGTTCAAAGCAAGCCGGCCGCAACTACTTCTGCCAGTCTGCTGTCACCAGGCCGGATATTTTGTCGCCAGTCCGTGACTTAAGTAAATACGTAGTCAAAGTGTAGTCACTTTATACAGCAAACATAACGTTTGAGTGGAATTTCGGTTATTTAGTACGCCTTCTGCTTTATATTTCACATCTGTCGCGGTTTATTTCACAACGCTGACACTATCTCAGACTATGTGATAAATGATGAATGACATATGGAAGTGGTCGTGGTCTAATTACATCTGGCATGGTATACGACTGGACGGAGTGAGTAAAACCATGGAAAACGGTTGTTAGATTGTCAGTGTCCAGGCCTTGATTAGCAACGGACAAGCAACCACACAGGTATGTACGCCACAAGAGACAAGCAAATTGCATAAAGTGACATACGATATCAGCAAGTGGCGGAGTTTTTAAATGAAAAACCAAAATGTGTTTCACAATTTTTAATACACTGTGGATAGGAAACAGTAGTGACCTGCTTCAAGGTTCTACCTCTCACTGAGAAGGGCTGATGAAAATATGTATCGAAGAGGATACAATCAAAATAGTGTTGGTTATTAAAGTATTAAGCGTAAAGTTCACCCTAGAACAGGCCATGAAGGTCGAGAGTGAAGTACAGGTGCTGCTCTACTCTGTAACCTCGGCGCTAGATGGGGGTAGCTGGTCAACGTCACGCTCCGGCCCCTTTACCCCCGTGAAAGAGACTCGGTACCCATTGTAGAGGAGGTTGGGTGGCCCTAGGGCCAGTTTGGACCAGTGCGGAAAATCTCGCCCCCACAGGGAATTGATCCCTGGACCGTCCAGTCGCTATACCGACTACCCTATTCTATTAATATTCTACGCTATTCTATACGCTATTCTATTAATAAAACAATATAGACTTAATTTCTGATGATAAAATGAAATAAAAAGGATTCGAAAGGCAGAGGGTAAGATAATTTCAACACATTATTGATACATTTATACGGAGCGACGCGGTAAAAAGCGAACGTTGGTGCTCTTGCCGAAATACGAACCGCGTACCACCAACATACGATCTATCAAAGAACTGTGTCCAACACGACATGCACAGGACAGCACTGCTACCTCGTGTTCGATTCCCCAGCCCCACCCCACTCTCTCCTCGGACACTGGCTACAAACATTCAGGAGTGTAATGTTTCCTCACCTCCATCAGGCCAATTATGGGACAGCTCCATACCTTAAAACAAGCATCTACATCTTAAATTCACTGTACGAAATTAACAGATGCAACTGAAATAATGTCGTTAAAAGACTCAAGAATAAATCATTCCCTAATTACGACTACGGACTGAACTGACACTAGACATGCAAGGTTAGTGCAAAGGAAACACAGTTGGCAAACGTGTCATTCAAATCCCCTGATTAAGTCAGTCGCAGGTTACAGCTACACTGCAACTGACGTCAGGTTACCCACTGCGTATCTGACAGGCCCAGCGCACCCAGCAGGTGAAATTACAGTAAAAATCAATTACCCGTAACACCATACAATAAATAGTACAGACAGCTCGTATGGGCTGGGAAAACCCGAGAATCGGGTTGCAGTCCCGGTAGGAGCAGATATTTTTCTCTTAACAACAGCGTTTAGCCCAGTACACCCAGCCTGCTGTCCAGTGGTTCAGGTCTCGGCGATAAAGCGGCAGGGCGTGATCCGGATCACTCACTTCCATCTAGCGCCGAAGTTAAAACATGTATCGCCAATGCGTCTAAATGAAGCAGTGTTGAACTAAATAAGCAGGAGGGAATATTTTACCTTTACTTTGAGTGAACAACCAAAGGCCCAGTAATAGCCATTGACCTATCCTATTCTCTAGTCCTAATTTCTTCCAGTGAAGTACAGGCCAACAACTTAAATTCAAACTTGATTACAAATTCTTCAGACTGTCTCTGTAACCGTAACTTTAAGTGGTAAAGTTTGCCATGTGCTTATGCACAAGATGCCATGAAGAGTTGTATGCGGCCCAACAGTAAAGCATCGCTCTCTTTGAGCTTCGATATTAAGATGTGGGTGAGAGGTCAGTTGTTCCGACCGTAAAATCAACTACCCTACCGGAAATACAATTACAACAGCCCAGCAAGCTAAACGTACATGAATACATTCCCGAATTTTATTTCTCATTATGCGCAATTTAACTACATTACGGAGACAAACAGAACACGTTGTGGGTTCTGTGACACTCTTTCAAAACTGGAGGTTTAATCGCAAGGCGCCTAATAAGACTGGTAGACGATCATGTTGAGGGAGTGACTGGAAGGAAGCTACGGTAGTACAGTGTAACTCAATATCCCTCTAGGAGCACATCATACAACAATAAAAAATAAGGGATATTGCAGACAGCTCTGCCCAGATTATAACCGGCCACCGCCCAACAGCGTTTAGGGGGCCCCTTCTCGATAAAGTGATTCATGGGACAGACTGGTTCGCGTGACCTGACAGCCACCTCTGCCTTGGTGAAAAATGTGACCTGCTTCCAGGAAGTCCGTGTTGTTTAGCTCCATTTATTTAAAGACACATTTCATCAGGACGTCCCTATATGAATTTGGCCCGGGCATCAGCTATTCTGATGGAGGTTTTTCGTGATTTTCTTTCGCCCTTGCAGTCAAGTTCCGGGACGGTACATTAAATCAGAATAGAACTGAACCGTCCACGTAATTTGCAACTCATTATTCACTAATAATTTTACCATTCGACGTCATATAGCTTGGAATATTGACAGCGTATCTAGATAACCGGTAAAGCAGGTGAAGACGGCTCATCAACTGCATACGTCGAATGAGAAGGTGAAACGGGACATAACCCATTAGCAGCACAACGCGAGAGTGCTGCATTTATCAATAGCACGGTTGGTCACATTGTGCTCATTTCGCTGTGATCCATTCCATATCATAGGCCGTGATGGAACGATTTTACTGAACGTGCACACTGTGAAGTGGGAAAACTTGCTGGAGAGACTGCTACTGTATGTGAGATGTACAGTAAATCAATTATACCGCCCGCACATCAGCTCTCCATTTCACATATTTCACCGCGACATACTTCAAACCTTATACATCGCTCGCTGGATGAAATAGTGGCACAATAAAAAAAAAAATGATAATTTGAAGTTAATACAAGGATTTAGCTAAAAAATTTAACAACTACATCCGACAATAATGACATCTAGCGGGGTATGTTTAAACTAACGAGTGTGCTGGTATTGTCGGATGTAGCCGTTAAATTTTTCAGCTCAAACGTAGCATTAAATCCAAACGGCAGTTTTTGGATTGTACCACTATTGCATTCAGTGGGCGATATGACCATCTTCAGAAGTTAATATTAAAAATCACAGAGATGATACATACACATATAAAGCCATGTATTTGATTTAAGACAGCCGCTGTATTCTAAACGTTTACACAAAACATTAAAAAGCCCTCTTTTTATATTTTGAAAACACGACATAATTCACCTCACTTTCCAATATACTATATCAATACATAACATGGATGTCTTTAAGATCCTAGTATATTACCACGATCTTATAATAAATACCAACGAGATGCACTATTTCACAAATTTATTTTGGTAAAGAACTCTACATGTTTCGGACAGATTACTGTCAATCATCAGGAGTCTCAACACTGTATACACAGCAATAGGTATTTGTCATGTCAGTTGACTACTAGCTACGTCAAGATGGAACAGGAACAAATACCTATTGTTGTGTATACGGTGTTGAGACTCTTGATGATGGACAGTCGATCTGTCCGAAACATGTAGAGTTCTATACCAAAATAAGTTTGTGAAATAGTACATCTCGTTGGTATTTATTATAAGAATATATTACGATGCACGGTCGTCTGAATGTCAAATATATTACCACGGTCTTTCTTCTCTGTGGATATGCATCACAGTACTCTCAGGGGTAAAGCTACAACCTTGACACCATTACCACCAATCAACACTTGCGGAGGAAACACAGTCCTGTAAGAAGCACAAATTTCTATCACTTTCCACTGGTCGCTTTTTATTAGGTTCATTCACACAGAACATAACAAATCCTGTCGAGCATAAAAGAATTAAAAGTTTTCCATCCCGAAGTGTTATAACATACAAATAAATACTATATGTCACTAACACAACTTTTATTTTATATACAATGGTATATGACGTATAGTATTTATTTGTATAAAAGAATTATCTCCCACGCACAAAACACGAGTGAACCCCTACGAAACCAAAGCCAAGGTCACAGCTATACTCCTCAGTGACAAACAGTAGTCTTATTCTGATATGCTTATTTATGTAACGGCAAGTTTCTCCCCATTAAACAGCAGGTAGATTCCCTATTTCTGTTTCGTAATGTCTATTACTGTTTTGATGGGGAAACTTGAGGGAAAGAGACCACTTGGAAGACGACGGTGTAGATGGGAGGACAATATTTAAGATGGATCTTCAGGAAGTGGGATGTAGGGACATTGACTGGATCGAGCTGGCTCAGGATAGGGACAGGTGGCGGGCTCTTGAGAATGCGGTAATGAACCTTTGGATTCCATAAAATGCGGGGAATTTCTTGACTAGCTGAGAACCAATTTGCTTCTCAAGAAGGACTCCGCTCCATGGAGTGAGTGAGCAAGTAAGTAAATAATGTCTATTACTAGCACACGTGCTGTCGGTTAAGGAAACGGTCGTTGGAGGAATCAGCTTATTCCACTATGTGACTAGTATGCACATACCAACTGCACTGAATACGAATAAGAAACTGCGGTGTTGCTGTCTTGAGGTACTTCGAATATGGGAGCAGTACGGTACTCCGAAACATTGCCATTTTATCTACCAAACTGCATACTGGCTGGTGCAGCGTTAATGTTCTAGACTTATATTCATACAGCTCGGTTCAAATATCCGGCTGAACTAAGGCCAATCGTTTTCCCCTTCAGTTCCTTCAGGCCAATGCCGGGATAGTATATCCACGAAGCAATGACGGATGACAGAAACTCTTTCCATGTGCTCATTTACCAGTCACCTTACCAAGAACACGACGTAGTCTTGATATACCGACAGAGTTGTAACGTAAACAACTGACACACACACACACACACACACCTTCACGATTTTGAAGGCAGTAAATTTAATGTCCCGTGCAAGGGTACTGGCGGGCCACATTCGGGCATGAAAGTGGGTGGCATGTACGGGGTACAATGATAGCCAGATAAACAGAAAGTGAGAACGAAATGAGAGATGATGAGGAAACAGCAGCAGCACACATTCATATTTCACAGTCACAAAAGGTTGTACCATTACAATGGTATAACTTTGAGATAATTACTCATCGAGCACAGCATTATAGAAAAATGTTCAACTTGGGAACAGGAACGTTTACGGTCATTACACATTTTCGTCCCATACTTTTAGTGGAATTTCTGAGTTTGGGTGTCTGGCTAATTTCAAAATGTGTATCTGCGCTAAGATTTGGAAGGAGAAATGCGTAATGTAAATTGTAAGTGTTCATCAGTAAAAAACTCCGTGGCCTTAGTCCGCACGCGAACTATACCGACAGAGCGGCCGCCGCCGGTCGGCGAAGTTAGTGCCAACTTTTGCGGGTAGAGGGGTGTCACGTGGTCAGCGCAACGGGTCC
>Ga0123354_10006782_pt1 | contig 17082 bp, 12 predicted proteins | sample TergutLab28metaG_2_FD_97872 | JGI IMG/M metagenome (GOLD analysis project Ga0123354, IMG submission 97872) | Labiotermes labralis P4 segment gut microbial communities from Petit-Saut dam, French Guiana - Lab288 P4 | ecosystem: Host-associated > Arthropoda: Insects > Digestive system > Gut ...
AGCGTCCGCCACCTGTCTCTATCCTGGGCCAGCCCAATCCAGTCCATATACCCACATCCCACCTCCTGGAGATCCGTCCTAATATTATCCACCCATCTACGCCTAGGTATCCCCAGTGGTCTCCTTCCCTCCGGTTTCCCCACCAAGACCCTATACACCACCCTCGCCCCACCAATACGCGCCACATGCCTAGCCCATCGTTACCTTTAGTTGTTTAAAATTGGGGAGATCAAGAACTCATAATTAATACATTTTGTCATATAAGCTCTAGATTTGTGTACAATATGTATTAATTATTTGGGGACATGGAGAATATTTTACACCTACACCAAGATGAAAAGCCACCGAACTGAATTGCTGAAAAATGTGGTGTCGGTTTCAGCATCTTTAAATTAAATCTGTTACCTGAAATCTTAAATTTCTAGTTCGGCTTCCTTCAGAGGGTCACGTGACCATCCTTCTTTATTTTTGAGACTTGTGACGTGTAGCGGAAAAAAAGATACAAATTCTTGATAGAATTTTAAATCTTATGAATCTTTCTTTCCATTGGAGCTGTTAAAGACACAAAATTTGCTTTCCTGTTCGGCATTCCAGAGCGGTTGTAAGATGTAACGTGAAGCCTTTACATTAAAATCCCTAATTGTATTTCCTTCCCCAGGCTTTTTAAATGGATATTAGAGAGACGGAAATCTTTTGTTCTGTTATCACACAAAGTTCCTTTCATTTAGACATCGTGCAGACAACTATTGTAACGACATATTATATTGGTCCTTGTTCTTTTAGAATTCCAAGTCTTTGTAAATTGTAATGGATAGTACCTCCTTTTGTTTTCAACAGAGATCTATCTGTTGGTGGCCCAAACGTTTTTTGCGAAAACCTTAGGATTAGAATTCTGGACTGTAGAAATAATTAAAAGTAAGTCAGGCTATAATTAATTTGTTAAAAATCATTGTAGATAATACAGTGTTGACAATAGTTCTTTATTGTTCTATATTCTATTTTTAAAATAAAAGGTTTCTGCAAATTAATCTTACTTGCGGTAATTCAATTTTTTTTATAATTTTATAAAGCAGTTGACGTTTTCTTACAAAAAGCGTCTTATAAAAAATGACAAATTTGTTGTGTCTGATGTAATTAGAAAGACAAAGCAGTCCCATTAGAGGCCTGGACAGGCCCAGAGGGTTCCAGGATGTTAAGGTCGTCTGATTACGTGACAATGGCACAGGATGGTGTAAGGTTGTTAGCCTTACGCACCGGCCGCCTTTACCCCCAGGAAATATTCCTGATACTCATTTCTGTTAGAGGCTGAGTCGACCCCCAAGGTCATAGTGCGATCGGAAGGATTATTTCAAGGAAAAATTCCAATGACAACGGCACAGGATGATGGTAAGCTTGTCAGCCTTACGCATCGGCCGCTTTTACCCCCAGGAAATACTCCTGGTACTTATTTCTGTTAGAGGCTGAGTCGACCCCAGGGCCTTAGTGCGATTGCAAGGATTATTTCAATGAAAAATTCCAATGACAACGGCACAGGATGGTGGTAAGGTTGTCAGCCTTACGCACCGGCCGCCTTTACCCCCAGGAAATGCTCCCCAGGAAATGTTCCTGATACTCATTTCTGTTAGAGGCTGAGTCGACCCCAGGGTCATAGTGTGATCTGAAGGATTATTTCAATGAAAAATTCCAATAACAACGGCACAGGATTGTGGTAATTTTGTTAGCCTTATGCGACGGCCGCCTTTAACCCCAGGAAATGCTCCCCAGGGAATGTTCCTGATACTCATTTCTGTTAGAGGCTGAGTCGATCCCAGGGTCATAGTGTGATCTGAAGGATTTTATGTTAATGAAAAATTCCAATGACAACGGCACAGGATGGTGGTAAGCTTGTCAGCCTTACGTATCGGCCGCTTTTACCCCCAGGAAATATTCCTGGTACTCATTTCTGTTAGAGGCTGAGTCGACCCCAGGGCCTTAGTGCGATCGGAAAGGTTTTTTCAATGAAAAATTCCAGTGACACCAGCTAGGATCGAAACAGCGACCTTTCGGTTTGCAGCACAGCGCCTTAACCACTGTGCTACCGCGGTCCCCAGTCTAATGTAATTAGTTAGAAATAACTGTGCAATTGAAGTGTGAAAGTTTAGATAAATTTCGATGTTTGTAATGTTTAGGAAGATCAGAAATTCGTAAACCTTGCCTCTCTCCATACGTAAGATCTACCTGCGTAACTAATGCGATGTTCTTAGCTAATTATTACTGCCACTACACATTAGGCTGAATTAAAGTTTTGTAGGTCCTGCATGCTTGCATTTTAAATTACAAACAAATAGAAATAATACGGACAAATTTGTAATAATATTTCATGTATCACTGGCATTACATGGCATTAATATCACTTCCACCTCAAACGTTTGCATTAGCGACCATCTAATTTCAACAAACATAAAGAAATTCATCTCAAATTTAAAGTTTCATAATTATATTTTAAGAAGTGCCGATTTCGACTATCGGCGTGGATATGGAAAATTATTAATAAATTTTTATATCTTCTCTCAGTTTCTCCAAGACAGAATACCACAATAGACCACGATTGTTTCCTTCCAACTCCTTTCCAAATAATTACTTACTGTCATCCTACCACCCCCCATTAAGTACAGGGTAGTGTCAACATTACCTTAAATACATAAACAAATACAAATATATCTTCACCAGTTGAAACAGCGTTGTAAGAATCTTAAAAATCAGTTATTCCTTCCATCTGATTGCGAGAGATTATCTTTGCTTTCTTTTACGTTTCCCATTCTTCGTTCGCTTGTCCTTCTGATAAGAACAGCATTAAGATACAGTGAGTATGGAGCATTGGTGGAATGGTACTGACGGGGGAACCTCCAAGTACTTCGATATAAACCCGTCCCAGTCACATATTGTCTACCACAAAACTTACATGGGATTTTCCCGACGAATGAACTGGAATCCCGCGTTGTGAGCCCGGAGATTGGGTGCCTGAAATTTGCTTTTAATTCCTGTGACTCGTTCCATGTATTATTTAAAGATTCAGTTCGTACCGCACAGTAAGCACACAGCGCTTCTGTTAAGAAAATCATCCGTTTAATGCTATAATGCGATATAATCTTTCTTCGTTCTGAAAAAAAAAGAGAATTTAAACCACAGAAATATGTTCTGGTGCAAGGCAGTGGAATTTTGAATGGTAAACCTCGTAGCATAAAGTAACCATGAACTCACGTCAACCATAAAGAAGAAGGCAGCGTACAGACATTAGTGTACACCCACAAGATTACCGGATGTCACAGCTTAGAAAATTACAGTCTGGTTAATTACACGTCTGGTGGGTTTGTTGGTTTTGTGTATGAGCCGGAACAGAGCTGGAAATTTGCCAACAAATTCTGTGCTCCAAATAAGATTTGGGTCTCCTTTACTCCCTCTGTCTGTAAGTTCAGATCTTTTAGTCTTTTCCTCGATATAATTCATTTTTATCCGACTTCTTATAAAAAAAAGCTTTCAACGTCCATAATAATACAGTGTCTTTTATTATAATTACATCAAATGTAACAAAATATCTGGGGAAAATATGTTTTTTTCTAACTACATCGCTAATCGTGATATGTAAAAAGAATCATGAAGCCAAGTAAACACAGCAGCGTGACAGTGCAACCTTGCAGTAATGACTGCACTCGAACCTTCCTATATAAGCAAGTTCCTAAGTGGCCTAAACACTCACATTTGTCTATGAATTTGGTAAAAACTCAGGCTCCTTTTCCCATCGGCAGTTTACATGGAACTCGAATGTACAGGGTGTAACAGGGTATATTTTACAAACTTTCAGGGTCGTAGGAAGGACAAAAGGGCAGTTTTGGAGAGGGTAACGTTGTGTTCTTTTAATGCTTCCTTCCTTTCCATAAATGTCTGTTGGCTGTAAAATTTTTGAATTATTTTGAATTAGTTTAAAAGATTTGGTTGAATTTGTGCTCGCCAGTTGCAGGTTTTCCAGGGACGCGCCATGTTCTGGCACCGATCTCGGTAGGAAAGAGACTTTTCCAACCGCATGCTCCCTGTCTCAAATTGCTCTCCACTCTCTTCATCCCACCAAACTCAAAAAAAATATTTTTGCAATACATTCAGTCACACGCAGCAAAAATACGTGATTTTCTTTTTGCATTATACGCCCAGTGTGTCTGAGTGACTGAGTGGGTCATTCCCAAATTTACATTTTGACCGGTAAAGACAGTTTTAGGTTAACATGGTTACGATTGCTTATCGTCTGTTAAGTTAGCGCTTAGGCTAAAGAAAGAGCTCCTATAAAACAGGCAAATCTTATGTTGTATTCTCACCCACGTCGTTACCCTACTCGTCCTGTAATCAAAGCCTTACTGAAAGGTACTTTGCTTTAAAATCAACTATATTACTTTTCCAAATTTGCTCTTTAGCATTAAGTATATCTACATTACTGAATGGTATTTGTGATTTCCAACCCACGCCCTTACTCTAGTCGACCTCTAGTCAAAGCCTTACTGTGGGGGTACTTTGCTTTAAAATCAACTAAATTACCTTTCCAAATTTTGCTCTTTAATATTAACCACAAACAAAAATTTCGTGGCCCTTTTTTTCCAAGCCACTACTTTCAACATTCTAGCGGTTTATCTCATCAGACGGCAAAGCGGGCGAAATGTAGGAACCTTTTAGAAAAATTCTGCTTCTTTTCCCTCCAAATTGAAGTCTCTCTCTCTCTCTCTCTCTCTGTCTTCTACATTATCTTCCCCTTTCTGCTCACCCTGTACACCTGACATCTCTCTCATTTATACCTACCTTAAGTTTTGTCGTTTAAAAATTAATTGATCTTCTTATGTCCTACAATTTCCACTTTTCGTGAGGTCCGAGTTCTAATGACCCAAACATTTTCCCGCTATACATCAATGAATAATCTGCACATAAGTCAACTAATACAAAAAGGTAAATAAATCCCATTACAAGCTCGAGGTGCCCAGAAAGGTTCCAGGAAGTTAAGGTTCCCAGATTACGTGACAAAGACCTAGGATGGTGGTAAGGTTGTCAGCCTTACGCACCGGCCGCCTTTACCCCCAGTAAATATTCCTGGTACTCATTTCCGTTAGAGGCTGAGTCGACTCCAGGGTCATAGAGCGATCGGAAGGATTACGTCAATAATAAATTCCAATGACACCATCTGGAATCGAACCAGCGACCTTCCGATTTGTAGCAGAGCACCTTAACCACTACGCTACCGCGGTCCTCCTATGTCCAACTAATATTTGATACAAATATCATGTTAATTTCCGGCGCTTTGAATATTTAATAAATTCAAACTGATCCAGTTTCGGATTTTGTGCGTTGTTAATCTCTATTCTTATTCGCTTTCAAACAGTGGATATTGTTCCGTTACTATCCTTTACCTGTACCGAAATAAAACCTGGTTAGCCAACTGGCATGCAAAGTAAAAGCAATGCGTATGGAAAATTCGCCTTCTTTCTGTGTTTGCTTATTGCATCGTGTGATAAAGGTACATGGTACAGCTATATAACCTTTTTCCTGATTACGTGACAGATCATAAATGTCTCAGACATCAATTAACCAGAGGAAGCGATGCAAAACTCCTTGTTTTTCAGAGAACCAACGACTTATATAATGTAACAACTTTTCTTAATGTCAAAGAAATCTGAGAGGATTCTGCTTGACACATCGCGAAGTGCTCATGTCAAGTGCGGGGAAAAGGGAACTATAGTTGCAGTGGAATCGTTTATGACAACAGGGAAATATTTCAAGGCAGGTTATAACCGATCCTTGATTTCTTTCTTGGCTAGATTATTCGGCTCCGCACCTGGTTCGTAATGTAGGTTACGTGAAGTATGAGGATCGGCCTGCTAGTCTGTTCAGCGGTGAGCATGTCTTATCTCAAGGAACATACGTGGTAGGTTCAAAGTAGCCAGGGACTAGCATAACGGTATGTGGTGAGGTATTAATGGGGTTTGCCATTAATGAAGATGCTGTCACTTATTAATCTACTTCTGTTATGTTCTTCTGATCCTTGCACAAGTTAATTATTTTTCATAAAGCATCACCAGTACATTGCCTTTACACATACATATAGCGGCACATACAGAAGTTTCTTTGATCCCTCACTCGGTAGAGGTCTAAACACAATGCACGCATATAGCTAGCCCTTAAGTTCCCTAGACAACTCGATGATGGCCAATACAGGCCGAAACATGTAGTTGTTTCCATCATAGTCTTTAAATACACCTCAGTGATTAAGTGCTGTTTGGCTACATACCTTTTCCTAGTCTAAACACAACTCACTACAATATGGTGTTCTCTTCGAACTGGTATATCTCTTCCCCTTTTATGACTTACAGGACCCCAGTGTCCCAAAATTTCTTTGACATTGTGGTGCCGACCAACGCTAAAACTCTCACCCCTTTCACTCCATTTGTACTGTTATAAGGTTACTAAATTTTCGTAGGAAGATATGTAGTATTTTTTTTAAATGAATATAAGTAAGTCAGACACAACTATAACATGCATTATTTATTTTTACAAGGCGTAGTTTAAGTTACTACATGTTTCGGCTCTTTTCACTAGGCCATCATCAGGTCGTAAGCCTTTATTGAGGAAACTATACAATATATGATATGATACAATATGTGGAGTTGATTATTATTCAAAGATATCTCGTTTTTGTCTATAAAAGCTTTTATAGACAAAAGTGAGATCTCTTTGAATATTACTAAACTCCACATATTGTATTTTCGTTGTTACACCGTACATGTTGTCGAGTTACTCAATTATTGTACCAACTACTGCACACATATAAAATTTAAACATTAAAAGATTAAAAGATTAAAACGCTCCGATATATTTCGATCCTAAGACCATCATCAGGGAGCTATATATTCCTTGCTGAAGTCACACTAGAAATAGTCACAGATTAGTTTTGCTGCACAAGTTGAGTGTTATGGCAGCGAGCCGTGTTGTGTAATGTTATGTTGCGAAGAGTGCCCTGCTTCGTTGCAACGAAGCACAGAATGCACATCCGTAGCAGGGCACTCTTCGCAACATAACATTACACTACATGGCATGCTGCCACAATACCCAACTGGTACAGCAAAACTAATCTGTGACTATTTCTAGTGTGACTTCAGCAAGGAATATATAGCTCCCTGATGATGGTCTTGGGACCGAAACATGTCGGAGCATTTTAATATTTTAATGTGTAAATTTTATAAACTTTATATATGTGCAGTAGTTGGTATAATAATTGAGTAACTCCACATATTGTATCATATCATATATTATATAGTTTCCTCAATAAAGACTTACGACCTGATGATGGTCTAGTGAAAAGAGCCGAAACATGTAGTAACTGAAACTAAGCCTTGTAAAATAAATAATGCATGTTATAGTTGTGTCTGACTTACTTATATTCATTTAACGTTTTGACGCCGGAATTATTTTTTTAATTTTAGCACAACCTGTATATAAAATGTGAATAATACAGGAACCAAATGCGTTAGAATTATGAAACAAACTGCATTTTGAAGAGAAGAAAACGGAGAGTATATACCATGTTTAAAATATTCAGTGCCTACACTTGTTGAATAAATATATAAAATGCAACTTTAGGGGTTAGCGGTGCGGTACGACCACTATAGTTGACATTAGGCGTCTAAAGGTTAAGATTATATCTAGCACAACCGGGATAGCCCATTTAAAGCAAGATAGAGTTGAGAGACATTCCACTAGCTCCAGACTCCTAGTCACATTTCCTTGTTGCTGTCCCAAAGGTCTCATTTAAGGAAAGGGCAAAAGCGAAATTTTTTTCAGTCCACTTAAACCATCATTAAAGTTCTAATGGCCGGCGTATTGCAATTCGATATCTAGCAGGCGATAAGGTTGCGATTTTCGCTGTCGCATCGATATCGACCGTGAATCCCATGGGGTGTCTTACCCAGTAAAGAGAGAGCGGGATAAAGCAGACGGTATATCCACTCGCTATGGGCTGGATGCTTAGATGTTCGAACACCCGTGGAACAAGGAGTTTTTTTATACCCGTCCTGATTGCCCCTCGGACCAAATCAGTCTCCTCTAAAATGGAAACCCGAAATATTTCCAGGAAGTAAAGTGATCGACGCGTGGCTTTGCCAGCCACTGCCATCTAGCGCCGAGGTTAAAGAAATAGTAGAGCTATGCCTCTAATCCTTTGTGTGCCTTCAGTGGCGACAATTATCTTTACATTACTTGAAACAGGGCGGCTGGAACGCGAAGCTTACATGAACCCCAGTCTAGTACCCACGTCAATATCGGTGGAGCCCTTCCTCCATTCCGTTATATATTCTGCGCACCTTGGTGTTGAATAAAGTAAATAAAAATTAACACATAAATTTATGGGATCGTGTCGTGTTTTAGGCGATTACCAGGCGGACTGTCACTATGGGGGCCCCATTTCCATCCAACTGTGACGCGGTGGGGAAAAAAAAGTGGCCCTGTAGTACGTCTTACTCTGAATATTTGGTCTTCTTCTCTCAGGATTAGTTTATAAATTGTCCATATTCGTTCCGTCACGGATGCTACGTAATCACAGTCACTAAGAAGATCTACCAACTAAACATGTTCGTTCACAGATGCTCTGAAATTTAGCATTTCGCCGTTTGACGTATCTAACAAAGAAAATTCACACGTGACACAACTACAAACTAGCTAACACGCGTAAATTCTTGTGTACAATTTTTGTGAATATTATGCATCAGTATTTCGGAAATGTGGATAGCGTCAGTCAGAAGGTGCCTCTTTACTGGACAGATGATTACTATTCCATTGCCAGCAGGCGGAGGATTTTTATGTACGTCATCACTGGGTCAAGAACGGATTACTTTACCCCAGGCAAGGTAAGGGAAACGATGTACAGGCCTGGACGGGCCCTGAAATTTTCAGAAATTTGAGGCTTCCAGATTTCACAAAAATCGTCATATGAAAGTGGTAAATTTGTCAGCCCTACGCACCGGCCGCCTTTACTCCCCAGAAAATATTGCTGGTATTCGTTTCTGTTAGAGGCTGAGTCGACCCCAGGGCTATAGTGCGGCCGGAAGGATTAAATCAATAAAAAAATTCTAATGACACTATCGGGATTCGAACCCGCGACCTTCAGGCTTGTAGCGCAGTGCCTCAACCAACTGCACAATCACGAAACAAGTTCTGTGCACCGAACAGGAACACACTTTCCTGCCACCAGTGGCACTTGATTGTGAACACTTCTGCTTCAGTTCAGCGAGTTCGCAGATTCTTGTGTCCACCGGAAGTTGGTTGCTATCCTGATATCTTTAGTGTTATTCTACGTCCATCCAAGCGGAACTTCCGAATAATTGCGGTCTCTTCTCCCTCTTTTTTTCCAGTTCACCATAAACAATAATCAAATTACCTCATACCAAAGGATTAATTGATGCAGGCTAATTAATTAACTCAGGAAACATAAAAAAGTGGTATGTTTTCCCAGAAACTCAAATATTTTTTTGCGTTAGTATTTGGATGGCTTCACTCCCTTAAACTTACGCTCATTCAATTTCCATGTACCAGATGGAAGTAAATTGAAGGGAGTAAGAGCTTTTAGCTCCAACCCTGAAATTTGTTTTGCAATTGACAATCAAGGGGTTGGAGAGGGCTGTAGGGCAGATGTTGAATATTGGCATCAATTTATTGACTTTTAGCTTCTTGTGACCGTGCATCGTGAATATAAGGTGAAGAGAGGGAACCAACAAGATGTAACTAATTCGATGTTTATTATCAAATTTTCTGTCTCAACATGTTTCGGGCATCATTATGCCCATCATCAGGAGAATAAGACCGTTTCCTACTGCATGCGGTGTTCTGCCTGGGTGTGTGGGCTGTGGTTGGCTGTGGTCGTGTGGATCTGCCTCGTGAGGTGTGTGCACACGGTCTTATTCTCCTGATGATGGGCATAATGATGCCCGGAACATGTTGAGACCGAAACTTCGATAATAAACATCGAATTAGTTGCACCTTGTTGGTTCTCTCTCTTCACCTCAATTTATTGAGTCTTTTAAAGATGGGCTGAAAGTACATTTTTATCGAATGCTCTCCGATTTACAAAAGAGCATTTCTTCTCCGTAAGTTCTCAGGATTCTCCAATTTGTACCCCTGATAAGAGGGACATAGAGGTGAAGACGATGGAGCACTGGTGGAATGATGTAGGCGAGTGTTTCTCAACCGCCGGGCCGCGAGAGGTTCTCCCGGAATTTGTCATTTTAGTTTTCTAAGCAATTTTCTTGAATAAATGTTCTATAGTGGAAATATTCTGAGGAGAAAAATATTCGTGAATGTGTCGAAAAACTCGGAACCAGATTCTGGCCTGAGGAAACTACAATATGCTACAAGATTTCATTAGTCCAGTTACTGATAACTAATTTAAATGTAATTTTATATTTTTCAACATGACACACTGTATACATAAGTGTACTAATAATCTTTATGATTATGCCATAATTAATTATTAATACTTATGTTAGTTTAATGTATGAAATTTAAAAAATGGAAAGGTATTTACGAGTAAATTTGTTGGGACCGGGCCCTCATCTTGTGAAGAAAGAATTTACCGGTCCGCGGTCTCACAAAGGTTGAGAAACACTGATATAGACGGAGGAAAAGCGAAGTTCTCTCAGAGAAACCTGTTCCAGTAACACTTCATCCACTACAGATCTCACACAGAACGATCTGTCAACGAACCCGTGTTCTCGCGGTGTGGTCGGCGACTAAGTTGTGTTTAAAGATTTAGATCTTACCGCCCAGTAAACACATTCATTGTCAGTTATAAAAACCAATCTGATATGCACGTTGTGGGCAGAATGTAGAATATACGAGTATAAGTGTTAGAAGTTGTGACATGTAAAGGAAAGACTTGGCTTTTACTGGGAATATTGAACTTAAAAAAAAGCCAGAGAGACAGAGAGGAAAGAGGACCATTTTCTGAAATGCAAATGACTTAAACTCTTGGATAAATAAAGGACCTTGAACCGTTGTTAAAAGATGTTGAAACAATTCATGTACAAACCTACTAGAATCTGCTCGCTGAAAACGCAAGAAGCAGTAGCAGAAAAACCATGTTCTGTCATAACAGATGTTGCTGCTTGCGGTAATGCCTACTTTAAAGTACTTCAGAACTTTAGTTGCGCTGTTTCGTTGTCCGTCTTGTTTTCTATATAAACGAATTTCCTTTCTTGTAATAATACAATTCGAGAGGCTGGAAGGACGAAAAGTTCCGTGGGTGAAGTCTTGCATGGTATTTATTTAAGAAGATGTATCACGTAAATGTTCTGTATAGGGTTCTAGATGTTGCGAATCTTTACGTAGAGCAATGCCATGTCACATTTGGCTACAGGAATCTTCAGCCGTAATGCGTGTTAACTCCGTTATGTTAATACAGGGTGAGCATGAAGTCTTTTCCTGATTACAAATATTTATTACAGGAAAACTACGTGGAACACAAACATTTTTTTAACATTACATAAGTTAGTTTCTAAACTTTTATATCGTGTATTTATTGTTATGTTACAGTTGCATTACCTGCTAGTGGCAAAACAAAAATATAAGACTCTTTTGCTACAGTAACTGAAGACATGATGGAGAACACGTGGACAGAAATTGATTATCGATTAGACGTTCTCCGTGCAACAAAAGGAGCACATGTTGAAGTATGTGTGTAAAAAAAAAAATTCTTGAGTTACATTTAAAAAAAAAGATTGTATTCCTTGCACAGTAGTTTTCTTGTAATAAATGTATGTAATCAGGGAAAGACTTTATGCTCACCCTGTACAATACGTAGCAACAAAATAATAAATCTATACACGATACTCTATTATTATAACATAAACAACTACATGTTTCGGCTGTATGAGACAGCTATCACCAGGCTTCAATTTTCAGAAATATGATATGTACAGGGTGTTTCAGGAGGAATATTAAATATTTTAGGAAGTGGTAGTATGGACTATTCCGAGTAAATAAGTTCATATAAACATGTGTCCAAATTTCAATGGATGTGGAGATACAGCTGTTTAAATGTTACGCATAAAAATCCTTACAAATGTATGAAGGAAAGACAAATGACGTATTGATTGCATTTATTGGTTATGTAAATGATCTCAATAAATTGCAACAGTTCAAAGTAAGTTTTCAAAAATCCCACCATCGACTTCAATGTACTTTTCAACCCTCTTGGCAACAGTACGTGTAGCTCTCCTGATGTCATCTTGCAGTTCTTGCTTTATGAGGGCAGCACTATTCATAATGCGAGCGACCAATTCGTCTCTTGTGTTTACTTTTTCTTTGTAGACTTCGCTTTTCATCCATCCTCACAGAGTAAAATCGCATCTGTACGCGCCAACTTCAAACAGCTGTATAATCACACCCATTGAAAATTGGACACAAGTTTATATGAACTTATTTACTCGGAATAATCCATACTAACAACTCCTAAAATATTTACTATTCCTCCTGAAACAACCTGTATATTATATTTCTGAAAAGTGAAGCCTGATGATGATGTCTGTCTCGTAAGCCGAAATATGTAACTTTTTAAGAATATTATATTAATTTATTTTACAGATTGATTGCTTTACTATTACGTAATTTTCAATCCTTACTTGCCTGGGAATTGATGTAGACGCATCGTGATAACAAAAACTAGTAATATTGACCAAGGAAATGTGGGTAGATTCCTGTGCTAATTCCGAACAAATATGTTGCTTTTGACGGCAGATATTTTAGTAATGCAAGAGGAGTCTTCTGGTCTACTTTAGTTTGCCCCGTGCTTTAGGAATCGTATCTAAAACAAACTTTTCACTTGGTTTTTGTCTTTGAAACTCAAAGATTAAAAAAAGTAAGGAAATTAAGGAAGGCTAAGACAGCATTTTCGTAAAGGGAGAAGAATGATGTAAAGAAGAAAGGTGAAGAAAGGGAGACCGAAAATGTAAAGAACGGAGAATTGTAGAATGACGCATTACATTAGAATCTAGAAAGTTCTTATCCTTGGGCGTTTAATTATGAAACGTGATGATGACAGGGTTGCAAACTCGGTCTGTGAGGGAAAGAGTGACATAGCGCTAACGGTTAGGATACACAAAAGGTAAAGCAGTCCTGTTACAGGCCTGGAGGCTTCCAGGAAATTAAGGTTCCCAGATTTCGTGACAACGGCACAGGATGGTGGTAAGGTTGTCAGCCTTAATCACCGGCCGCCTTTACCCCCAGGAAATGCTCCTGGTACTCATTTCTGTTAGAGGCTGAGTCGACCCCAGGACCATAGTGCGATCGGAAGGATTTTATGTCAATGAAAAAATTCCAATGACACCATCTGGGATCGAACCAGCGACCTTCTCGATTTGTAGCACAGCTCCTTAACCACTGTTCTACCGCTAAGGTTTAGGAAATAGAGAACATAAATAACCGACTTGTCTATTGATAAAACCTTAGACATTGCACCTTGGTATCAACATATGTAGCATGATTTGGTGCAGAAGTGTGTGGGCTGGGCTGGGCTGCACAAGTAACACAATACATGCAGACAGTATTTAGCGTATGACAATTAGCAGGCCACACAACACTTGGTGCTCACATGTTTAGTTCGGCCCCACACAGCAGCAGAATTGGCGACTGCGTGCGGATTGAAGAGACGACAGTATTGTGTGTCATGTCCGGCGCTGGCAGGCAGAAGATACAGAACTGTGCGTCTTGTATTGTTGATACACAAGACTCTAGAAAACATGAGACTGACAAGACTTGTTAGGGTCCATAATGGAACCACACACTTTTCTTTACTACTACTACTACTACTACTACCACCACCACCACCACCACCACCACCTCCACTATAGCTACTACTACGACTGCTACTACTACTATAGCTACTACTAATGCTACTACCACCAACACCACCATCGCTAATATCACCACTACTACTAATACCACCACCATCATTACCACTACTACTACTACTGCTACTACTACTACTACCACCACCACCAACACCACCACTATCGCTACTATCACCACCACTACTACTATTACTACCACCATAATTAATACTACTATTACTACCAACACCACTACTTTCACTACTACCACCTCTAATACTACTACTACTACTACTTGTACCACCACCCCCACTACTACTAACACCAATACTATTACTATTTCTATACTACTACTATTACTACCACCACCATCACTACTATTAACACTAATACTAATGCTGTACTACTACAACAACTACTACTACCACCACCACCACCACCACCACAAGTATGGTAGGAGTTGACGGGTACAGGAATTTGTACAAATAGCATATTTTGATACTCGGGGCTATGTCTCAGTTTCTTCCACTTTTTCTAGACCAGGGTTGTTAAACATATTCAAGTTTCAGAACGAATTTTATATTTTATCCGTACAGCCCTAGGCGCATCGTGAGTGGGAGGTTGTGTGCATGGTACTGCAGATGTGATCACTCACTGACCAAGACACCCACCGTTACCGTGTGAATGAAAACTGCAACTGTCACAGGACAATCTTTCGAATGCAAGCTTTCTATACGATATAACTGGCAGTACCAGGAACGTGAAAAAAGAGACTGCCTGGGTGTTATTTGCTATAAAACTCAAATATTGAGTAGATGTGCTGAAGGTACAGACGGTGATTTGCTACAAAACCGTAGGCCAAGACCAGCGTTGTTTCTGGAATACTGTTACTTGGTGCTATGTCTATGTGGATCAGACTTGCGTTCTGGCGTGCCTCCATGTTGTACTACAATGTGAGTGATCGGTTGGTCTTAATGTGGCTGTTGTCATCATTGTCATCACACTCGTCGTCATCATCATAATCATCATCATCACCACCACCGTACGCACTTGTGTATTATAATGTTATACGCATGTCTACCAACTGTCAATACGAACTGCTCTCATTAACAAAATATTGTCTGTATTTCGTCACAAACTGCAGGTTATTCTCCTTCTTTCAGTCATATTCATTCCTGTGAAGGTTAGACGTCCAACTGCTTACGAATCTACTGCATAACATCACTTGTTTCATTAGCAGTGCCTGCAAGAATTTAAGTGCAAATATCAGAGCGATAAAATAATTCTATTTCTCTATCTGAGCATAGCGAAATATGTACGCACCAAACCCCATGAGACATACGTGATAACCGAATTTATCGTTCATATACTGCCTTCTACTCCACCTGGACTGGTTATTAGATTATGTCCATATATCAAACAGCAAATGAGACGTAAATCCAGAAACCACAGTAAAGGCTTTAGACTATACATCATACTTAGTTTACAGACTTTTATGCAAAAGAACTGCGAAGATTCAGTTTAGTTAATTAGGACTAGAATACCGGGGTGCTGATAAGTCCTTAGCCAGATCAGGAAGGAAACAAGCTCGGAAGCATATCAGGGACGCGTGTGATTTCAATAAAATCGAGACGCGAGCTGTCATCAAGTTCTTTTTTCCTGCTAAGTCAAGGCACCGAAGGAAATTCACGCCATTCTGACAGAAATATTAGCTTGTTTCCTTCCTGGTCGGGCTATGGACTTATCAGCACCCCTGTATATTCCAAAATAATTTCTTATGGCTACCTTACAACAAGATAGCGGGATGGAAAATCGAGAGGCCATATCTGAATTGCCAGCAAGGAAAGCTGATACTTGTGACGTAAAAGAACACAGGATATCCCGAGCGCATTTCAATCATGTTAACAAAAGGCCGACATTCTGTGTGACGTTGTGGGGAATACAGAATTCTAGCTTCGTGTCGTTATCTGCTGCAGCTGCTTTATCTGGCAATCTACTGATCCGCGTGTTGACGTAATGGATCTGCGTGCTATTGAATTACTTATGCGACAAAACCAGGCAGGATACATTTCGATACTCTGAATATGACGACGAATGACAGCAGCCGAAAATAGCATCCCTCAATTTTGCTTGTAGAAAGCAGCTTGGAATAGATAGCAGTCTGTGAGCTGTATCAGGGCAACGCCGCAAAATCTCCATCAGGGCTAAATTTAATCACCTGCACATTTTGGGCTAATTTACTAGTTATTAAAAGAATAGACCGAGAATTGTAATCTGGAGTAAATTAGATATGAAGTAGTTATACTCTCGGTATGTAATGTGATGATGGAAATAATTGTAGGTCACATCAAGGTACGATTTTTGCATAATTGATTCACTCTCTCTGAATTCTTTTTTCTCCACTTTTTATATTTAAAATATTAATGTATTATTATATATACAGGGTTATTCGAAATGATTGACGGGGTTTTAACAACTTGTAAGTTTGGAACGAACTCGATTATCGTGTTGATATTTGTAGAATCACAAAGGGTGCACACCTAGAGCACCTGTAAGGTATGTAACAAAAACTTGGAGTGTTCTTCTATTAAATAAAAGAAAACATATACTGCTATCTCAAGTGTATTGTGTATGACAAGTTGTTAAAACCCCGACAATCATTTCGAATAACCATATATATATATATGAATGTAATTTTGTATTGTTCTCTACGAGTGTAGAAATTGAAGCCTCTTTTTTTGGGTTGAAACTTCTTGACCTTTGGAAGAATTGACAAGCAGCAACTATAGCGTCTAGGCATTACTTGGTCACTCTTATTAAGGGTTGAATATGGGTTAAGAATCTATAAAGTGTGTCATCCCCGTTGTGTGTGTGAAGATGACCAGCAAATGGAATCCCAAAATATTAAATGTTTTTTGGACGAGGTTTAAAGATGAAGCTATGAATGGAATCCCAAAAGATTAAATGTTTTTTGGACGAGGTGTAAAGATGAATGGGAACCCAAAAGATTAAATATTTTTTTGGACGAGGTGTAAAGATGGAGTTATGAATGGAATCCCAAAATATTAAATGTTTTTTTGGACGAGGTTTAAAGATGAAGCTATGAATGGAATCCCAAAAGATTAAATGTTTTTTGGACGAGGTGTGAAGATGAAGCTATGAATGGAATCCCAAAATATTAAATGTTTTTTGGACG
>Ga0123354_10006784_pt1 | contig 17081 bp, 11 predicted proteins | sample TergutLab28metaG_2_FD_97872 | JGI IMG/M metagenome (GOLD analysis project Ga0123354, IMG submission 97872) | Labiotermes labralis P4 segment gut microbial communities from Petit-Saut dam, French Guiana - Lab288 P4 | ecosystem: Host-associated > Arthropoda: Insects > Digestive system > Gut ...
AACACTTGAAATAATATATTTTTAAATTAATAAAGAAAAAAAAAAATTTTTTTTTTTAAAATTTTTTTTTATAAAGTTCCCCCCCCCCCCCCCCCAATGATGGAATGTAGACTGAGCAGTTATGCTTAAGGAAACACTTCCCATGTGGATCCCTGGAACAACTGCTGCACACAGTTGTAGATATCCATTTCTCTTAAGTGCTGCAGACACAGTACTGTGACTGTGCCTTGTCTGAAGTTTCCATAGACCTGGTGGATCTCAGGGTATCTTCATCAGTAATGTCCTTCACTGTGAACCACTTGGCACGCAGTAGCTTGATAATATCAATGGTGTATCAGAGTTTTGCCTTCAGCTTCCCTTGGCCCTGGTAGCTCTCTTCATACTGAATATAACTGTGAAGAGCTATTTTAGTTACAGTGCTCAGTGCCACCTTTTTCCAGTACTTGATTCTCTTCCTGTCTTCAAGTTAGGCATACAGCATCATACCTGAAGTGTCAGTGCCACCTGTATACCAGTTGTAAGTGGCTGTTGTTTGAGATTTCACCATTGATATCCTGCCACCACATTATATCATGTTAGTGTCATGAGCATTTGCCTTGCTTGGCACAAGGATTACGGGAGCTTTATGTGATTTTCCCCCCAGATGTCACATGCTAGAACTAGCCCAGAACTGCAGTACATTTTTTAACCTTTTGCACATAAGCTAGTGAACTATGGAGGAAGCTGCTTTCTGATTTTTCTTACTGTGCCCATGATGTAAGTACCATCTTGGTGGTTTGGCACAGCAGTGAGGGGCATAAAGAATTGTCAGCATAGAGATGGAAACTTTTGTTGAAATAATTTCTAGTCTACAGCCATGTCATTTGTGAGTTCTGTCTTATCTTACTGTGACTTTGCACCTCTGCATGGTAAGAATCTCAGACATTAAGTAGAGACATAATTGCCGAATGCCCCCAGTGATGATGTTTGTTAAGGAGATATAGCATGAAGAAATTCTCTTCTTTGTTCCCACAGGAATCTCATATACACTTTCATCTGTTTGTGGTGCTTAAACACTGCATGTCCTCATACACCTCCTTGTGCATTGCTGTGAGAGCCAAAACAAGCCTGTCCTATCAAGATTGAAGACTTGCTGCTCTGAGCAGCCTTCTTTGATTGTCTTCTTGAAATGCTCTCAGTACTTGGTGCTAGCCACATAGTCAGCAGATACTGATTCCCCATTTCTCTTCATGTTGTTTAGGCTCATCCACATAATTTTAAAACCACCCTCTTTTTCTGGCATGGATGCAGTCCTTCATCTCATCCCAGACTGTGTGTAGTACATTTATAACCATGTGGCATTCTCCCTTGCCATAGCACCATTCACTGACAACCATTTCGTGCCTCATCTTTCGACCATACACACAACACCCATTTCATCTTTTTTGAAGAAGGGATAATGACTTAAATTTGAAATTTTTGCTCTTGTTGGAGCACTGGCCTTCATGGTTCCCCTAATCTTGGCATATTTTTCTCAATAAATTGAATTATCATTTTTTAAGACACCATAATGGTGTCAGAACACAGAAATTCTCACTCCCATGTCTGCCATATTCAGTGTAGCTTTTCTTTTATCATTTTATGCTTGAGCTTTTCATCAACATGTACAGCACCGTATCCAGTCCTAAGTTAAAACATGGACACCAATAATTGTGAAAGTGCAGTCAAAATTCATCCTCTATCACACAGTATCTAGGTATCTACTAAATGAGACATCAGCAGATGCTGACTCTTGTATGTTCCTACACAAGTGCAACTGGTAATGGGTGAGAGAACCACTCTGTGCTGCACAGGGTCAGTCTTCTTCTACTAGGATGCTGTGTCCCATTTTTAGTCCATGGCCTCTACAGTTTTCTTCCTCCAACATTTTCTCTTCCTGGCTGCCACCTTCCATTTCCATATATCGACCAAATCTGTGTCGTCCCTCCAAGCAGCATCTTTCCATCTACCTCTCAGGCTTCCCATTCAGCCTTCTTCTTCTGAAAAATCCTCCTATTACTTTTTGCAGGTTGCAAGAGTCATCTATCTCTATTATATGGCCAGCCCACTCTAGAGTCTCTTCAGATATAAAAATATTGGAAGTGCCATATCATTAATAGAGTTTCTAGATCTCCATATTGTAAATGGCAAGCATTTCCACCAGCAACTGCAGTACAGGCAAGATGTTCTTTCAGCCTGGTGACTACAAAATTTGCCGTCTGTCAGGGCTGTGGCTGTATCTGCATACAGTGCTAAACTCTTCATTAGAAATCTTATAAATTGAGTACCCCATGATTGTGGAGGAAGAAGGTTGTGTATGTGAGAATATAATTTTAGTCCATTTGAAGCATAACATTGACAGTAAGTCTGTTTCTCCAGGGACATGGTGTTATGGTTTTTGAAGATGGAACACATTATGAAGGGGAATTTCGAGCAGCAGGTGTGTTTGGTGGAAAAGGAACTTTAATTTTCAGTAGTGGTGATCATCTGGAAGGTGTATTGCATGGTGCATGGAATGAAGGTGTGAAGATAACAGGGACTCTGCATAAAAACACAAATACTCCCTCAAATCAACTCAAAAGGAAACCCAGGTAATTTTTTTAACCTCACAGTAATTTCAATGTGACAAGTAGGCAGTCAGAAATATATGCATTTGGTGGTCTGTCTTCATGATTATCTGTTGTTGATATGTATACAGCACTGTAATGTGTCTTAGATAAGAGTGTTTGTAATTTGGTAACATGATGCTACTCATACATTCAACACATCATGACTTCTTTTTCTGTTGGATGTAATGTTACTGTAGTCGAGATTTTGTGTAACCATGAGCAAAGACACTAATGCAGTTTCTCTTTTTTCATTTTTTTTTTTCTTCATTTTACATACACTTTAGCTCATTTGGAAAACTGTGTGTTACTGCAAATCAGAAATGGACGGCCATCTTTCGACAATGCTATCAGCAGTTAGGTGTCCCAGAGCCTACAGGAACAAAGAGTGGTAAAACAACTGTAGATGTCCAAAAGGTTTGGGAGAATGTTGCTGTGGTCATCAACAACTCACAGCAAGAACGCGGTGTTCTGTCATCTGACCAGCTGGACACTATACCACGGTTTGGCAGGGATAGACTGGACAAGGAGTCATACCAGGGACTCTGTTCATACCTAGTCAAGGTGAGCAAGAGGAAGTAATTGCTGATCATGTTTAAAAAAAAGTAACACTGTCCTGTTACATACCAAATGGGTACAGAGGGGAGGCAGAGGTATACTTCTCTCTGTGTTCAACCCCAGTGCTAGAAGAGATATTTTTTGTGACCTCCAAAAAGCATTTGACTGTGTAAACTATTCAATATTACTAGATAAATTAGAGTGTTATGAAATTGATGGGAAATTCAAGACATTGATCGAATCTTATTTAAAAGGAAGCTAGCTAAAAGTAACACTGGGTAATGTAACAGATAGTAGTAAATCTTCCAAATGGGAAGAAATAAAAAATAGTTTCCTGTAAGGCTTGATTCTTGGCCCTTTGTGTGTCCCCCCCCCCCCTGTACAAATAACTTGCCAGAAATAATAAATAATGATATCATATGGTACTCCTTGTGGATGATACCAGCATTTTAGTAACTGATTCAAATAAATTTGACTTCAATATAAATATTAAGAAAACATTTCTGGATATAAACACATGGTTCAAAGACAATTTAATTTTTATGAATTTTAATAAAACCCAGTATTTACAATGTAGAACAAAGCATTATTATAATGTTAATACAGAGATTAAATATAATCAGGAAATATATAACTATAGTTACCACAACAAAATTTCTGGGATTAATTATAGATGATACATTATCTTGGAAACAACATATAGATCAGGTAGTAAGTAAGATGTGTGCTGCTTGTTGTGCTATACAAAATATAAAATTTTTGGTATCACAAGGTACCTGAAGAATAATTTATTTTGCCCACATACATTCTGTCTTAAGCTATGGTGTAATTTTGGGGGGCAATTCCTCCTACATTAATAAAGTATTTATACTTAAAACAAATTATTAGAACTGTAATGAGCACTGGGACAAGAGATTCATTTGGGGAACTTTTTAAGGATGTGACAATATTGCTGATGTATTCACAGTACACATATTCATTAATATTATATACAGTAAATAATAAACACCTATATAATATGTATAATGCAATTCATAAATATAGAACTAGGTACAATTATAATCTATGCCTGCCAATAGTAAGTTTATCACATTTTAATAAAGGAGCATATTTCTCAGAAATAAATGTTTTTAACCATCATCCAGAATATATAAAATGTTTATCTAATGACCGAAAATGTTTTACAACTACTGTAACAAGGTTTTTACGTCTACGTTCCTTCATTCGATTGAAGATTAATTTATATATAAGGAAAACAAAAAAATATAAAAAGCTGTGTTCTTATATAGTCAGTTGTTAATACAAATATGTTCTCCCTGAAGATGGTTTAACAAACACCGAAACATGTAGGAGGTAGTCGGTGATAAATATGTGTATTTTGCATGATGCATTTAGTTGGAATAAAAAGAAGGATTGATCCTAGATTAGTCTGGCTAGGTCAGAAGATAAGCTGGTACATAAAATTTTGTGCTGACTGAAACAATATGGGTACAGTGGAACCTCTACTGTCATTACCATATTTATTTCTTTCCTACATGTACCTATCATTTCTTCTGGTCCCAAAAAATTGCCCACGTAATCAGTATATAATCATCTATAAAAATATAATCATATCAGATGTATTGTTTCTTGAATTGTTGTTTACCTGAATCATTTTTTCAGAATTCTTGGTCCTAAGCCACAGTATTGTTGAAATGATCATTTCTGAGAAATTTGTAGCAAAATTAGCATGATGTTTTGGAACATGCTTTAGTGGTAACTGCCTGTTCCAGTAATTGCTTTAACTCGCAACGTGCCGCCACACTTTTACCAGATGTGAACGACTGATGAGCTGTGGGGTCAGTGGGGAGGCTTAGATGTAAGGTGGCAAACCTACGTACTGTGTTTACCCATTGTTAGTGCAGTATTGTTTCTAACATCTTGTTGTTTTTCCTTGAGTTTGACTATTAAAAAAAGCTGCGTGATTTAATGTTATTGCATTATTTGTTTTTTCATGCCAGTGATGGTTGGAAAATGATGGAAACCACTTTGTTTTAAAAAAGTGAAATACTACAAAAGTAAAAAGTGTGAATGACAACAACCATTTTTACAGAGTTTTTAAGGGCACTGGATGCCTCCACTGGTGTGCAAGGAGGAGATATTTTATTGTATGCAAACAACTGTGCCTTTTGTCACTGCTTCAGAATATAAAGTATGTGCATTATCCACCATTATTTCTTTCATGAGGACTGGATATGTCTAGGTGCTGAGAAAGATGTCTACTTCATTTCGTATGAATCTGTAGACAATGATCTTTACACACATGGTGTTTCCAGCAAAGATGAATTGTGTAATGTTTATGAGAGAGGCAACAGCAGTGGGGAGGAAAAAGAAAGAATGTGATTGAACCAGACACAGGTTTTTGCCAAAATCTGTACTGCTTATAAAACTGTTAAATTATTCTTTTCCATGCACAACTTTGCCATGTGTTATGAACAAAACATTGTGTTCTTAGAATTGGTGCTGTTTGGTTTAAAATGTAAGGTTTTCATTTAAGCAGTTGTCAGTTACAAATTTATTTGGAAATTAAGTTATTTGCATGCAAGTATTAATGTAATGTTTTATATGTTTATTGTTTTTGTAGGCCTCAAGGCAAAATGTGAAATTTTCATTTTTATTTTCTCATGTTTGTGACACTTAATGTTTTTCCTGCAACTGTTATTCTCCTACATGTATTGTTTGCTCTCCATAGTCCTATCAGAAGTCATGGATTGAAGTTTTGCTACGTTACTGTATAGATACCATGGATTTCAGTCACTGAGTAAATATAGCATTATGAGTAAAAATTTGTGTGTTACTGATATATCATGACTAAATGGTCGTGGTGCACATAGATTTTATAATGTATGCCCGTGTAACATGCGCACTGTGTGGAGGTAAGTATCAGCTTCATACTTTGGCTGATTTATCCTTGAAAAAATAGCTTCTTATAGGATAGCATTTGTAATTAAGAAGCTGGTAGCAAAAGGGTAACATAGATTTGTAATGCACCTTTGTTTGCAAATTATTGAAAGGTATTTTTTTCTGTTCTGTGTAGCAGATAATGAGAAATATGTGTAGTGAGTGTTTACTGACATGGTCAATGTTGTTACATAAATGTAACCTGAACAACTGAATCCAGAGGACCAGAATGTTTGACCTCTCTTTAAAAATATATGAAATAAGTTCTTAAATTTTGCAATAAATTGTAACTTTTGTTTATATCAGGCATTTGAGAGCCATCATCACCCTGTGGGAAGACTGCTGGCTGAAGTGACAGCAGCATACACAGCAACATATGGTGGTGTTCGTGTCCATCCCCTCCTACTCAGTCATGCTGTTGCTGAACTTCATTCAATCACAGCACGCCTATATGAAGTTGTTTGTGTTTTGTTTCCTGCTCTTCCAGCACTTGGTCAGGAGCTGCGACTTGTGGAAAGTCAGGAAGCTGAGCAAGAGTGGTGAGCTGACTCAGAAATTATATGTGTCGTCTCTTATTTTCATGTGTATCAACAGACAGTTAATTGTTAAAAGTAAATTTTTTATTCAGTTTGTGAAAAGAAGGAGTGTGTGTGTGTGTGCATGCGTCCACTGCCACCCTAATAACTTCTGAACCAAGTTTCCAGACTACTGGAAGATATCCTAATGCCACATGGGATATATCTTATTGATGACCTGTATTTCATGTTGCAGCATTTTCCATAATGCATGCCTTATTCACCCCTCACAGTAATACAAGACTGTATCTTTTTGTTCATGAGTAATACTAGCATAGCCATTAAATGTCGGGGAGTTCAATCCTAACTGTTGCCAGTGATGGAAAAAAAAACCTAAAACAAGTCTGAAATTTAAGTTTTATCATTGAGATTCATATTTTGGTTTTAAGGGTTGTGCCAGTGTTGTAGTCTTCAAGGTTGGTACTGTTTTGGAGACATATCTTGCCTGAATTCACATAAGAGACTGATGTAGTATGTTCCCTGCGACATTTGTATTCATTTACCTGACTGCATGTGTTATAATCCAGATCAACAAGTCCACATGAATAACTGTAAGTATAATGATAACTGATTTTTAAAGACTGGGACAGAAACAACTCCTGAGAAGTCACAGAGCTTACTGTATTTACACAAGTGCTAGACAAAAACTCTCCTAATTTGTCATCTGAAAAACTGGGGGCTTTCTTATTATCATGGGCAGAATTAAATGCATTCTGTGAATAGGGGAAACATTTTTGCATCTCCACAGCTAGGTAAATAAAGAAAATTGCACAGCTGCTATTTGATTATGCATATTATTTTATACTTCTAATGCAGACAAGAAGACTGAAACAAGCAGGTGTCAGGGTTAAAAACAAAGTTGCAGATAATCATGTTGGAAAGAAAGTTACATTGTCATCTAAAATACTAAAATCAGTGTGTTGACAGTTGTGTTGCTCATTTTAAAGTAAAAAAGTCTTAAAAGGGGAATATATTTCAGCATTAGTGTGTTGTTGGTTCATTTCATCCCAGCTCCCACAATAACATTTGATGGTGTTTTATGGTTATGCCTATATGTATCACTTTCACATTGATGTCTGAAATAAAAAAAAAATGGATGTATCCTTTACTTTCCCACATATTTTCTCCATCAGTTGACTTCTGCAGGTCCGTACTGAAGATTTTGTGGTTATATGGCATCTATGTTCACCTAATATGTAGGACTTGCTTTATAGACAGTGCGTAACAGTTGGTGTGTCCTGCATGAAAGATGAAGTAACTTTTGGAAACTGAAATTATCATTATGTTGCAGTGAAGTGGTAAGTGCTGCAACACTTCTCCATCCAGTTTTGCTGCCAAAAGTGCATTCAGCTTTATTTGTCCTATATGCACTGCACAACAAGGAGGAGGATGATGTGTACTGGAAGCGTCTTCTCCAGTGGAATAAACAACCTGATATGACCCTCATGGCATTTCTTGGCATTGACCAGTAAGTAGAAGGAATAGTATAGAAATCCTGGGTCTTGGTGTTTACCAAATTTGGGCACATGTATTTTAGGTTAGTTTTATTTATTGTATTCTGTGGCTTTGTAAATTATATTTCACTACTCATAAAACCATTAATCTGTGTAATTAGTCCTTGTATCTCCAAAAGTTATTACATAGATGATAATGAAGGGGCTTGTATTACTATTGGCAGAGTGATTCTGCATATCCAAAATGCCCGTCATCACAAATAGTTGAGTGTAATTGCCCAGAAGTGACATGAGATATAAGTATAAAATTATAAAGCCTGTTGAACTTTTAACAGGAAATTTTAACAATTTCTTCTGTAGTGCTTAACATATACCCTTCATTGATGTACTCTTACATATTATAGCCTAGGAGGTACACTGCAAAATTACAGATTCACTGCATATTCATGGTGTTAGTTTGAAAAGTTCTTAAGAGATAGCTCGATAGATTCGTATTGGCAAAATTCAGTGCTGCGGTGCTGATTGAAGCCTAGGCACCTCTTGACTGTGCATACCATGATGTTTGATTGGATATTTATGCCATCAATAGCTGGATAGATGCTGTAGGCAGAGTGTGATTCTGCACTGCTAGCTGAAGCATAGGTACCTTCAAAGTGCTTCGTAACTTACTACAGTAAAATTCCATTAATGTGGCACCCACAGGATGGGACAGGTGCCAGGTTGTCGGATATTCCGATGTATAAGATGGTACCTGTACTGACTAAGATCTTTTATTGCCTCTGTGCTTGTGCTGCACAACTAACCAGAGGAGTACTGCATTTGTGTATCTCTTTCATCTGATGATTCAGGTTTATCAGGGTTTTCTTCTTTGTTGTCTGGAGTCTTCATAACTGAAGAAACTGATTCAATAGGAGACATGAGGTCAGAAGATACCATAATGGTTGATGTACTGACACCCTTGGACACCTTTTTGAACATGTCCCTGAGATCTGCCTGTTTCATTCATGAAGGTTTCTCTAATAGAAAGCAAAACCCACCAGTGTTGGGACCCCTTCCTTCTAGTGCCAGATTAACATATTGCTGTCGGCTCACGCAGAAATGCGTGATTGCTCACCCATGTGTTGTTGACGGGCCCCACATTTCTGCGTTTTCTTACACGACATCCAACACGCGCGTTTTCGAGCTCGTCTGACACACTGATCACTTCAAGGTTATCGTCAGCTACATGCAGGATGTTTGGATCTCAAGTTACAAGCAGACAGACCGCTCTTGAACCCTATATTAGAACGATAAGCCTGCAAAATAGTATGGGATTGAACATTAAAAGCGTTTAAAACGTCCGGTCACCAGGGGGTATTTAATTAAAAGACCAGCCGGACAGCAATGTGTTAAGATTTCTGGGTTACGAGTTGATGGATTAAAGGAATTTTACTGTACAATTTCAGGGACTATTCATGTCAGTAATTTTAAAAGTTCATATCAAGTAGCACAATCAATTGTATGAGCAGGTTACTGGTAAATGAATCAAAACTACCTCTTGAGTGCTTCATAATAACAATTTGTTGTCAAGAATCACCAACATCTGGCACAAGTATCGTCAGCTGTAAGAATAACTTGGGTGTGACTCAGGTACTCATTTTCCAATGAAACTTTTTATAAAATTTAAATTGTGCATGAAGAGTTTGTATCATCTGTAGTAATCATTTTAATTGCAGATTCAACAAAAACAATCCAAAATCTTGGAAAACTTCCCTATTTTCTTAGTTATGATGAAAATCTTCCAGTGTTTTCTTCATAGGGGTTCAAATCTATATCCCCATAACCATTAATTGTGTGTCCTCCTTCTGTAAGACTGAATTTCAGTGATTGAAACTAAATAATCTCAATGCTAAATTTACTTTAACATGCACCACTAACCCTATTGGCTAGTGTCGCATTGTCTGAGAAACATTCCATGCCCACACCGTTCTCTATATAACTGTGTACCTAAGTGTTCCTGGCATTCTTGGACTGCTTGACCCTTGAAGTTGGAACGGTTAGGTTGTCCTGAAACGTTGGTAACTAACTACCAATCTATGCTGCATAACACCCCAGAGGAGTGAAGATCTAAATCACTTCAGCATTTTCTGCAGAGTAGTGTTCAAATCCACTGTTCCAAAAGTAATGTTACATGGGGAATTCACTGTAAAGAATTCTTTGTTTTCCATGGTTGTGATTTGTGAGTGAACAGAAGCACCAAGGAGTTGTATATCCAGTCATTTAAAAGTAAATGTCTTCCTGACATCAGAAAAAATAGATCTTTGACTTCAGACATAGAAATGTTGCAAGATTACAATAATGTGCTCGTCTGTAACAGCTCATTTTTTAGCATTAATACATGCACACCAGGGTTTTGTGAGTAGTTTGTAATTCAAACTGGTCATTAAATTTAGACATGTGTCAGTCTGATTCAAAATCAGTCAAATTAATTAATCTACTGTCATAACAGATGTGTTCTATGAAGCTGCAAAGACATACACTGCCTTCCATTATGTAAGAAGTACACTACTTGTAGATGTCTTTTACAAAGTAAGAAAAGTGGCTCCCTTATGTGGAGGTCTGTGACCTAGTATCAGCATGTAATGGACGGATATCATTTTAAATTTCATATGGAGGACTTTCATTAAATGTTGTTGGGGCAGTTCCAGTTTTGCTTAAAATATGATAAACATAATGGATTCAGTGCCCAGAGAACTGTGCCCATTTCTGTAACTGTCTAAAGTGTGACACTCAGGACATTTATTGGCCTGAAAGGTTTTAAACAACAGCTGTAGAGAATAGTGACGTACTTATTATGGCCTTGTGAATTTTTTCAGAAAGTTGTTTGGCTTTTTAGATGACTAAGCAAAAGTAATTTCTTATCTTATACCTACTTATAACTTGAGAATCTTCAGACTAATTCTGATATAATTTTATATCAGAAGACCGGCAAATACCACTTCCTATCCAAAGTTGCTCTGCCAAATATCACTGTAGTCCTTCCTCACAAGCAGCAAGTGAATGGTTGTTTGCCACTGTTGGGAATGTAGTGACCTAAAGAAGAGAAACTTACCATCACTGTTGAAAGCCTTGGTGTTTTTAACCTTTATATCCTGAAATGAACAGTTTTTTTACCATTGTCTGCAGGTATGAATGCCAGAGTATACAGTTTTGTCCAAAAATGTATGTAGAGAGTTTTTGCATTGGGGCAACATGTACAGAGTGTAAATGTGTTGCACACATGTTACAGATTTAAAGGTAATGTTGCCATTGTGCTGAGTGTCATGGGTGTATGCAGGGGCAAGGTGTTAATGTTCTATACAGTGATGTGCCAAAAGTCAAAAGTGGGCACGGTGCAGTGTGATGCTAAGAAAACCGAACATCAACTGAAGTCATCACCAAGGACATCCAAAGAAGTGATGGTAATTCAAATTACAGGTCTTTTGGAGAGTATACCAGGCACTTAATTCCAGCACCAAAGGACTAATCAGCTTAATGCAAATGTGTCTGTATGTTTAGGAACCCCATGTAACTTACGGGACACAAAGCTCTGTGAGATTCAGATGTGTTGCCAGAACAGTGTGTGTACTATCTGGAAATTGAACCATGGTATTATGTCTGGTAGGCAGTTTATTGACTGGTCTGTCCTGACCCTGTACTCACAATATACCTTTGTAGGAATCTGTCTTCAAAATGTATGCTCATGTATAACAAAGAGCTACAAAGCTGTTAGCTGAGATATGTGACACAAAAGTGAACCATAGTGAAACTGAGGAATGAAGTATGTACTGTGTTGTCAGTGGAAAGTTACTTGCTGGAACCATCATTACATATGTTACTGTTAGATGTCTACTGACATACATCTCCTCCTCTAACCTGTTGTTATGCCTTGTGTTTGGCCTGCATATGATAGTGTTCGAAGCATCCAAAGTTATATGGTCCAACATCACACTTCTCACATTTTGTTTGAATTAAACATCTCTTCTTTGTTTGGAATTATATACTACCCAGTCCATCTTCTTTTCTTCTTTATTATATCATCCTTGCATTAAAATTACTACTGTATTAACAAGGAGAATTGCCAACATTCTTGAAACACCTGGGTGTTGCGTACTTTCCAGTTATCAGCAGCTTCAGTTTTTCAGTGCTGTTAGCATTGCAGCAAAGCAGCTTTGTTGACCATTCTTTGGATTTAAGACCTCATGCACAGGTTTTACCTTCCAGTATTAAGGTCTTGCTGGCATCAGTAAAAAGTAAATGACTGTTTCATCCATGTTAAAAGTGTCTGTGGGTTCATACCTGTGGATCACACATGGGAGGGACTTGTTAATCCAATCATCTGCATTTTCTACCTAACATCACCACTTTCAACACACACTTTGGTTGCAGCCAAAGTGGCTGTTTCTTGGTTCATCATGTCAGGTAGCTGATGCATTGTTTTAAAATAAAAACTTAATATTACAAAAAAGTGTGTGTGTTGACAGCGCTGATATTAATGAGGATAAATTTGATCGAGTCTGGAAGCCTCGAGATAACACAGTAGTCAGTGTAGACCCTGCAGGAGGCCTGTTTGGGCATGTCCCTGAGATCTGCCAGCATCACTGATAAAGCTCTTTTTGTAGTAAGGAGTATTGAGGAGTATATAAAGATTTATTATGTCTGCTGAAGTGTCATGGTTGATGGATTCTACAAATTTCTCACTCAAATCCAGGTAACAGTAAAATCACAGACTCACTATGTGTGCTGGATTTTACTGATACCAAAACTTTCAGACTTGGGGCTGTTTCCTCAGTTACCAAAGTATCAAGATATCTGGAATATCAGCTTCAAAATTAAAGGAATTCTACTGTGTGGGATGCAGTTAGTAATCCTCCTTTTGAGGTGCCTGTGCAGTGATGTGGCACCCTTTAGGTACAAGTTTGTATCACCTTCCTTGCTTTCATTCACCTAAGTACAGAGATATTTGAAGCAGAACGTATTGTTTATGATCATAGTGTAATCTTTACTCTTGACTGTTAAAGGTAATTGTTGTGCTCTTTTGTTGCAGGAAGTTCTGGGTGGCATCTCACCATTATTCAAATCATGAGGCTTCATTTACTCCTCTGGAAGGTCAGCTGTTCAGTGAAGCAGTGGAAACACTGCAGCAGCTTAAGACAACTTTTTCACCCCTGGAGAAGTTGTTAGTCATACGAAGGACTTTTGAACAAATGACAAGGGTAAGGTTTCTCACGGGTGATACACTGTCACTTCTTAACCATCATTTGATCCTGTTTTCCACCAGGCTTCCTTCTTCAGTTGTTCTACAGTAGAGTCTGCTTTATTGCTAGATGTGAATGCTTTCACTTTTCTGGATTCTATCAGTTCTGTAATTTAAACTGTTGTCAGGTGGATATTGGAGATGTCCTTACAGTGTCAGTATTTTGGTGTCACTTGTATTGACTGTCTCTGATATGCTAAAACTGACTGTTAGGGTTATACAAATATAAAGGACAGTCAGAAGCTTGAGCTTGGAGTCTGGAGTTCCAATCCAGTAGTGGGCCATCATCTCACACTTCTTATATTCATGCAACCAGGAGAATGAATGAGATCAGGGCCATATATCATTTAGAGTGTCTGCTGTTCCTCTAGATAAAGCATGTGAAGGCAGAAATGAATGTCAGTCTCCTGGTTCCAGTATATTACAAGTATATACATTGATTATAATTTATAACAGGGTGCTATGTGTCATATTCGTTACAGGTCATATACATGTGTTTTCCTAACTTGTTACCAAATGCTACCAGTAACCAACATTCTTTCGGGATAAATTAAAAAATAAAGCCTCCCACCAAAAGATTCAGAGCCAAACAAATGAGTATGCAGGTTATAACCACTTCCATGGTCACAGCATGACCTCTGGAAGTTTGGTTTGCTGATGACTTTGGACAAAAGTGTGATGACTGAATATTGGAATATACCTGAATAATAATAATAATAATAATAATAATAATGTAGTGACAATGATGATGAACATAGTGTCCCAGGGTATTTATACCCAAAAATGTTGATTTATAACTGTGTCATAGGTATTAGTTTGTCTTTCTGTCAAGGGTGCAACTCCTACATTACACAGTTTTGTCTTTCCAGTTAGCTGAATGTTTTTCCTGCTATCTGTTGGCCTTGGTCTCAAATTGCAAATTCTTGATACATAACAGTATTCTGGCCTTCACATATTAACAAACAATACCTACCTTATAACATCAGTTTGGAATTCATAACATAACAGTTCTTACATAATTTCATCATATGTTACAAAACTAATTCCTAACAGTATTTCTTAACTTTACAACTTTAACATTATATCCAAAATTCACTGCATTACACTGACAAATATGTATGTTGTTATTGATACAAATTTTTCTAGCCATGGCATGCCTTATTATGATGCATCTTGAACCAACTGACTTCATGGTGCTGAATCTTTCTTGGGAAGCTCATTGTCTCTAATTTACTGAAGAAATTCTCCACCAGTTTCATTTAAATATTATCCACCCATGTGTCTCTAGAACTTTCAAGTGGTCCCTTTCTGTCAGACCCCAACAGAGTACGTGCCTCCTCACCCATAACCTGATGATATGAATAAATCTGGTCCCCAGAATGTGTTATTTTTTGAATATGAGGTAATTGAGTAGTCCGGAAGCCTAATAATCCAAATCTTAATACACCATGTTCAGAACCCTATAAAATTGTTGTTCCTTATGTTTATTTTTTTGTGTGGAAGAATGTAACATGAACTTGGAGAGAGGAGCTTTGTGATGTGTACTCTCCATTAAATATTTTGGTTTGTGACTGTAAAGATAGTGGAAAGATGTTACAGATATTTGTCTGTGCTTATAGCTTAATGAAAGGGGGTACTTTCATGGTAGTCCTTTTGAGCAGCTGTACTCTTAACCCTGATATGCTACTGTCCCATTTTTCTGAACATCCTGAATGTCCTGAAATCATCATCCCTTCACAGTGGGCTGTTATTTTGGAAAGAGCCAGGAGTCATTGACAGCTGAATCTGGTGAATAAGAGGGGTCTTTCAGTCTATCAGTAGTTGCTTTGGCCATGTACTGCCTTGAGAGGGGTGTTTTATGAACTGGAAAATCAAGATGCATGAACATATTGTTGGGACAGAATTCAGGCCTTTTTCCACGTACACATGCAAATAACCTTGTCATTATTTCTACATAAAAAGCCTTGTTGACTGGCCTTGTCTTAACGAACAAGATTCTGCATTTCTTCAGAATTTTTGTCAGATTTGGGTGTTTTCAGGTGATTGCTTGTTTCATTGTCCTCCCCATTCTTTGACCCCCTTTGAACTGTTTAAGCCACTTTAATACCCTTGATTGTTTCATACTTTCTGTGCTTCAGAGAGCATTGCACACAAAACTTTCTTGTGTTTGCAGACATGTCGGGTAACTGAACGACAAGTAAACTCATGTTTCACAAACCATCTCTGTCAAGTTGCATCATGTTTACAGCTGCCTGAAACCTTGACTCATAGTTGGTCACCAGCCAGTGAGGGGTGTTGGGTCGCTGGTTAACTTGTTAACCAACCAGCTCTCAGGATCAAGCGGGTCAAGCAACTGACCCTGCCCACTAGCCCTAATTGGCTCACAACCAACTATGTGCCAGGGGTACAGGCAGGTACATATGTATGAGAATATATATGTATAACTTGGACTGACATCTTAGTTATTCAGTTCCCTGATGATGACAAGAGAGATGTTATTGAAACATTGGTTCACATGCTGTTTAAACACCTGATGAGGCTGCTAGCCCAAGGAAGTCTTTGTGAATTTACTGACCATGAAATCTCTAGAATGTATATCGTGGGTCCATGTCTTTCATACAGTCATTTCTAATAAGAGCAGTAGAGGTGTAACACTTGCAGTTTGCACACCTTCTTTTTCTTCCACTCCCATATGACACAAGTGACACTTGGGATGAAATCACAACCTGCACAAGTTGAAATATGCTAGGACATGATGAAGTCTGATGTAATGTAATAGGCTGTGCATCATTCTGGTACTGTAACCGAACATCCCATGCCAGGCCTGGTTCAAGTCCAGTCTTGGAAATTGGATGAATGAGAGCAGTAGAAAATGTATGTTGCAGATGGTTCAAATCCCTGTTCCATCATTTGCTCACATAGGCAGTGTGAAGGTCTGAGTCCCCCCCTCCATTATCAAAATATAAAAGCAGGAGCAGTGATTTCAAAGAAAAAAGCTGTCAGTTAAGGTATTGTCCAATTGTCTTCAAGGTTGAAACTTGAGGCTTTGAAGCTGAAGGTTAGTCATTGGGTAAGCTCAATTCAGTCATTACCATGGCTTGATAGTTAAAACTGTCATTAAGTCATGAGAAGATGGGCAGGAGAAAAAGAACACTCTCATAAAAATTACCTGCCTATGCTAATTAAATATTTATTCCAGGTGTCCAAAAATTTTAAAAACAATCTGTTCTTGATTACTGGTACAGCCAGTGGTATTCAGTCACATCAGAGGACATACCATGTACATTTGTGCTGCGGAACATAATTTTCCTCTTGTATGTACTTTAGCCACAGAAGACACTGATCATTTTGCCATTGTCATTAAAATAGTTTGTGAGTAACTTGTTTAAATTTTTGTAAATCTAGTAAAATTTTCAACAATAATAAAAGTGTAAATCATTGGTGAGATATCATAATAGTACCACAATACTTTGAATTTGAGACACAGCCCACTTTTAAAAGTGATTTTCAGGGGGGGGGGAATATATACAGTAGAATACCAGTATAACGAAATTTTGGGGACCTCAGAAATTAATTTGTTATAGTGAAATTTTGTTATACTGAAATAAGTCAGTTCTCAAGAACTCACCTGTTGTTATATCCGTTGCAGGATCTA
>Ga0123354_10006785_pt1 | contig 17078 bp, 7 predicted proteins | sample TergutLab28metaG_2_FD_97872 | JGI IMG/M metagenome (GOLD analysis project Ga0123354, IMG submission 97872) | Labiotermes labralis P4 segment gut microbial communities from Petit-Saut dam, French Guiana - Lab288 P4 | ecosystem: Host-associated > Arthropoda: Insects > Digestive system > Gut ...
GGGTGAATAATATTAGGATGGATCTGCAGGAGGTGGGATGTGGGTATATGGACTGGATTGGGCTGGCCCAGGATAGAGACAGGTGGCGGACGCTTGTGAGTGCGGTAATGAACCATCGGGTTCCGTGAATTGCGGGGAATTTCTTGACTAGCTGCAAACCAGTTAGCTGCACAAGAGGGACTCTGCACCATGCAGTAAGTAAGTTAATGCCCAGGTCTCAGGACGTAACTCAGTAGGTTACAGATATTAGCCTGTCTGGCTATCACAGGGTCGACTAGGGCCCCCTCAACGGCTGCAACGGGGGCCCTCCTGGGACTCCTCCCTCTTCATGTGATGAACGAGGCGGAGGTCCAGGCAGTGATGCATATACACGTAATAATGTGCAGGCAGCACTGCAAGCTTAAATTAACAAATTTTTGTCATGCTTGACAATCTCGGGACTTGAAGCATGAACCCATCTTACAGATGTGGACTGACAGGTTTGTACCGAAATATGCATACCACAAGCCAATCACGGCCAAGTTCCTTGACAAGTGTGGATGGCAGAACGGGTTTAAAGTAGATATTAAAGGGGGCCTGGCCTTTTACACGGAAGGGTCCGAGGTCAATAAAGGGAATGGTGATGGAATTCACAGGTGGGGCTCGAGAAGGGGGCATGTATTCAGCCATGGGCTCCACACCACAGTATTCCAGGCTGAAATATACCCCATTTAGGCATGTGGAATGGCGAATATGGAAAAGGATTACTCATGCAGAGACAGTGAAGCATCCATTGAAGCCCTTGGCAGTTTCCAGATAATAATAACTTACTCACGTACTGCCATCAATTCCTAACGAAATCGGCAGAACATAATAGGATGCAACTGGGTATGGGTGCCAGAACATATGGGAATTGAGCCTGCATTTGGCCTATCTCCAAAGGTTGTTAGGGGAGTGACCAGGGGCTGGACAAGCGGGGAGTATGAGGAGTATTGGCAGTCCATTAGTGGAAGCAGACAGCTAAGGGTTTTCTGAAAAGATCCTCTGCAATTGAGTTGGAGAATTACTCAAACTGTGCTGCAACCAGTCAAGGATGATGACAGGTTGCTAACAGGACACTGCATACGATACAAGAAGCAAATGCAAAAGTGTTCGAATTATATAATTTTTACAAACAACTTTGTCATAACTCCGACGTGTTTCGATCTATCTTGATCATCCTTAGGGAACTACTAAACGGAGTTATTAAAAACTGTATATAAATAAATAAATGTATATAATTTTAACATTAGTGCATTTGTTCATTTTATTGTATGAATTATTTAGTAATGTTGGAAATTAATAACATTAAGACACTATCATTTAAAAGTATATTATTTAAGCTCTAGCTGGTAGACGGTCACAGGTGTGATGGATGCAAACAGACATCTGAAACGGCTTCAGATCTTTGTGACTGTGACCCACAGGCAGCATTAGGATTTAAGCGCGTTGCTCATCATTTCATGAAACCAGATGACTTTGCCGATTTCACCGTCAGCAAGGTGCTGCACTCTGTTCAAAGTGCGGGACTGCTGAGTGCTTATGCAAAGGGTTGCACATAAGATCAGAAACTGTCGCGGTATAAGGGTTAGTGCGATGCCCGCCCTGATGGGCTGTACTGTACTCTATTTGCCTATTGTTTCTCGTCTGCACAATGTCGATTGCGATTAGAAATACAGCAAGGTCATCGTGTTTGGTAGGCATTGACATTTTCTTGAACGGGCATTTTGTGTTATTTCTAATCAATTGCAATTAATTGCGGCATGTTATGGATTATGCATCGTCTTGTTCGATTTAACAGTTGTTGGTTCTCTCACCCCTTCTTTCTTGAGCATTGTGCATACGTCCGTAAAGAATGGCGCTCCGTTCTCCACCAGGTCCTCGTGTAGCAGCAGCGTCTCCATGGCATTGCAGGCTGCAGGATAATCACACTTGGAGTCTCGGACTGCCGAAAAGAAAACCGTGAGTGTCACGCGAAAAGGCAGGTCTATTTGTTAATTATGAATGATGATTAACAGCAGAGTGTACCAACTGTGCAAATGCCTTACTCTACAATTTAAATACAGTAGTTGTTTGTAGCTAATGTGTTGCAGGCACATGTCATATTGTTAGAGAACAGTATACACATGACGCTGTAAAGACCTTTCCGTTTAAGACGCATATCTTTCGTTAAACGGCAATTTGTCGTAACCCACACAATTCCTCAAATTCAAATTCCCGCATTGCTAGAGAGTTGAGTTACAAATACGCCTTCTGTCCAAATATTGTGTCCACAAAAAAATGCCTTTCCTTATGCGTTATTTCAGGCTTCCGCCTAGAAGTAGCTGAGAACTGCGCTCTTCTGGGTCATTACGCAGCGAGTAGTGGTAATTTCTTAACGACGTTTCGGGACAAACTATCGGTCCCATCCTCAGGGGTCAGGAATTCTTGAATCCTCAGTACTTGGACCTTAAGGATGGGACCGTTAGGTTACCCGATACGTCTCTAAGAAATTACCAATATTCGCTGCGTTATAACCCAGAAGAGCGCATTTCTCTGTTTGTATTTTCGTGAAAACATAACATGCTTAAATGTTCGTCTGCTGAGGGTCGGTCAAGCTGTTTTTGTCTCATTTAAGACTATGTACCGGTGGGTTAAGAAAAATAGCTGTATTGTGAGCGATGTATCTGTAACACAACATATACACCTTAATGATTGATGTACATCACTGTATTTCTTATCGTACCAAACTGGTGTGGAAAGTGGCTACGTGTTCGGAAACATTCATGGAGATATATTTAACCTTAATGTGAAGTGGCCATAGGATTCACTAAAAAACCCACCCACCAGCCCCCCCCCCCCACACACACACACACACAAAGAAATAATTTTCATTACACTGCCCTCTAAACCCAATAACAAATGGAATTGAAATCAATGCAGTAACTTGGGGTTCAGACATAGGTGATTACAGCGCAACACAGTGGGAGCCAGGATGTATCTGTCGGTGTAATGACTAGACTGCAAGCTGGGCGACCGAGAAACCTCGGTTTGATCTGACCTCCTGCAGGTGAAAGATATTTCTGTCTTCTCCGTAGCAGCCACACAACCGATTTAAACGTCCACCCGGTCTTCATGTTAACAGCTTTCAGGGGTTTGTTTTTTTGCGAAGAAAAGCCACCAAAAGGTGTAAATGACTTTTCAGCTCCATCTAGTGTGAAATATTTTAATTTGCGGGATATTACCCTGAGTTCTCCTACATCTCAGTGACGTTATGCTTAGTACACCGGTTCAGTGTATATGACAACATCAACACTCCACGCTGTTTTCCTTACATAAAAACCTTACTTCTGTCCAAACTTCAGAAAAAAGGAGTTACGGAATCCCGGTAGTGGGCGGACGGCTCACGACAAGTTGCAACTGCACTCACTTATTTTCAAGGCCTTCGTCAGGTCAGCGTCATTGTCCACGTAAACGTGGCATATGCCCTCGGCGTGACCCATGACGGGGATATGATGACTTTGATTCTGAATGGTGCGCACGAGCTCCGTTGATCCGCGCGGGATTACCAGGTCTATGTAGCCCTCCAGTGACAAGAGGTCGCTGATCTCCTCGCGAGTCGACACCTGTCAGACACAGACAAGCAGTGGCTAATTGAGTCCGTACTGTGTACCTGATACTGACGGAGGACTGGACTGATTGCAGTGATGCTTTATAAGATGAAGAGCAGCAACCTTCTGCGAATAGACGAATGCATGTGTGCTCTTAGCAGCCCCTTACAGAGGCGTTTCAGCGATGTAGAATATATCGTCGTGTGAAGGTTGCATTATGACTGACAGAGCCTTAAATTAGGTAAATAATGGGAAAATTTTAGTTTTTATACGTCACAGAAAACACACTGGAACTCAGTTTGAGACTTAATTCAGTTAATCCTGTTGAACAAAATTATAGTTTTTATCTTGTTCATATCCGTGCACTATTAGCACTCTTCCACACAAAAAAAAACCGACTAATGCCACATTTGTTACTAACGCCATGTTAAATTCATATTAGTGAGCAGCGTGTAATTTTACATCTTGCAACTCATTGTGTTGATCTTGCTGTTGAAGGGTATATTTCGTGATCCCTTTGAGAGCTGCAACATGTCGGAGTGACGCAGCGTTATTAAAATGGCGTTAATCATAAATTTGTGCATTTGTCAGCTTTTTTTATGTGAAGTAAAAACATGGTTGTTTATTACTTTAATCACGTGACACCCATTAATACGTTTTATACGTATAAAATCCACATTTATAATTTTAATGGGGCTGACGGCAAATGCTGATCTCTGTAGATCAAACGGATGCAGAATTTGAGAGCTCTCTTTATCTGTATGACCTAGGTTTCTTCTTTAAAAGAGAGTTATTAAGATAGACAAGAAATTCCCTGCCCGGCACGATAACAGAGGGTTCTTTCTTTTGGCGCGTTAATAAAGACCAAGCCCTGTTCTCTATTTTTAACCAATTTTTCGCGTGCGAGTTTTTTTTTTTTTTTTTTTTTACAGAGGTGTTCCCGTCCTCTGGCATAACGCTGACTCGCCGAGAAAATGGTTCCCGACTTCTCAAACAAATATAAGGCACCCTTCTTAAGCGGTTCAGGGTCTCCCTTCCTAACAAACGTGTTAAGTTCATCTTCACGGATTGAAGTCGCATGATGGTGCGGATTGTGCCGTGCGACTCGCACGGCACCATCCGCACCGTACACATGACCCACGCAGCGGCTGTCAAGACCACCACCCATCCAAAAACTCGGTGCAGAAAACCCTATGCTGCAACTCAACATCTAATGTTCGTGATGATGGGCGTATGTACCCGAAACATGTAGAGCTAAGAATATATCAATAAAATTACCTTGTTGCATCAAGATGGCATTCCACATTATTTCACTGGTAGAAAGTTCACAAGAATATTCGTTACAGAACAGCAATCTTCATGTTTCCTGTAAATGTCGCTTATTAAACGCGTTCTATGATTTAACGTCGTTGCCTAATTCACCGCGCTACTTGCGATAACTCACTAGAGAGATGGCATTGTTGGCGCCCACAGATTCCAACGCTTGCCCGACCAGATTCATTAGCGCCCTGTTGCTATGAGCTGCCTCGCTGCCTCCCTTCAGCAGCAGTCCGTTGGCGGAGCTGATAGCCAGCGCGGCGACCTAAGGCACACAAAGACGCTAGTGTGAGGTTCAAATGTGAGACAGGAATGGTCGGACAATGAGGTTCACATCTGAGACAGTAGTAGTTTGACCGTGAATTTCACGTCTGAGACAATGGCCGGACGGTGAGGTTCTCATGAGACAGTAATGTTCGGACAGTGAGGTTTGCATCTGAGATAGTGCCGAGACTCGCGTTTGAGAAAAATAGACGTGATCCAAAACCAGAACCGTTTCCATAAGCACAGTGTTCATATGGAGACCCGCACACACACATCAACACTGAGGCCGTGTCTTAAATACGACCAGCAGCATTTCTGTTGGCATATTTCTCAAGTTGAGTCTCATACCTGAGGCAGGCAGTCAGGCCGTGACTCAAATATAACCAGTAGCACTCCGATAGGTACAGTGACCTGAGTGAGGTCCAAGCCGGGAGCCAATCTGGTGCGCCGAAGGACCCTGTTCACATTTTTGTGACTGTTCTCTGCGATCTGCCGCAGACCTGTAAAGTGACATAGCGTTAAATTTCATATTATACTACTTTGAATTTATTTCTATTTTGTTCCTTTAAGATTCCTACTCCGATTTATGAGTAACCTTACCTGTCGCCAAGTTCTTTAGTTTGGCCGAAGTTAGGGACAGCCTTGATAGTAACGGCTTGTTGAGTCCAATCTTCGTAGCCTCTGACAAGTCCTTGTCATTCGCCTCCAAAAGTTCCTTCTCTTTGGTGAGTAGTAAATCGGCTAGAGTGTAGATGCATGTAGCTCGCTCTTCTGGACCCAGGCTCTGTAGAATACGGCTACCATTCCTAGCTGTAGACGTGAACATGCATGGTACAAATAAGTGCTATAACTGAATCAGTAATGTTTTATGGGTAGTAGTTAGTAGCTGATAGTGCATTATGACCTCAGCCCAACATATAGATTTATTTAACGATTTTTTTATGTTTTGCTGACCTTGCATCTCAGTATACTCTTAGTAACTGACCAACTTAATGCACAAACTCTTGTTTTATAGTAAGTTTTTTTATATGCCTCTACATGTTTCGAGCACTATATGCTCATCGTCAGGAGGTCAAAATTGTATTATACAGCATCTGGCATCATCATACCTGTAGGTGGCCCTCCCGTGCACAGGTTGAACCAGTCCTCTCTCAACCTTTGCACGAGACGGGCACCTACAGGTGTGACGATACCAGATGCTGTATAATACAATTTTGACCTCCTGATGATGAGCACATAGTGCTCGAAACATGTAGAGGCATATAAAAAAACTTATTATTGAACAAGATTTTGTGCATTAAGTTGGTCAGTTACTAAGATTATTTAACTATGTTGTCGATATTTCAGGCTATAAAGCGTCAATTGAGAGGGTAATTAGTGGGTGGAGGTAACGAGACAGTATGTGGTGACGCGGTCCAGACTAATTTAAGGTACCTTTAGAATATTTTTGTAGAAGGACTGGGGAAAATTAGGAATTAACTTAGTTTGGCTGGTAAACAGAATGAGATTTCATACCCAGATCTTCCGTATAAAGCAGGCATACTATCCACTCGACCGGGAGTTTCGTTCCAATAACAATGTATCTAAAATTTTTGTACAGACCTGTGTGTGCTCAACTAAGATTCCGATAACATCTAATTTTGTACTAATGAAAATTTTCTAGCAGAACAGACACGTATCAATTGATTAGTAGAGCTCGTGTTACAGCAGTCGGCTATGAAATTCCTGATAAAATTCTGTTTCAGTGTTAGGAACTGCTTTTGCGAAATCTAGGACAGTTTCCAAGTATAATATTAATATCAATCCAGTAATTCGACCTTCGGTCTTCTGGGATACTACGTAGATTATGTTGAGATACGGTGTTTGTTTTCCTACTTGACCGTTAAGGGCCGACCCGATGCTGAGGCGAGTTTTTATTGGACTCTCTAAAGGTTATTATCACTGCGATATTTTTTCGGTACAATAAGAACCAACAGGATGCACTATTTCCCCTCCATTTATTTAAGTAATTAACTTCTACATGTTTCGAGCAGGCTTACTGCTCATCATCAGGAGGTACTACTCTGTACGATATGTACAGCAACTGTTATGTGTCATGCGTTAATGTTGACTGGCTGTTAGCAGGATCGAAATGGAACTCCATTCCGATCCTGCACGATCAACAAAAGATTAAAAAAAGCAATATTTTGTCTAGCTTCCGTCATCTACTGTTGAACCTTCCCGACACACGGCGTACGAGCGAACGAGAGCGGAGCGTTAGATGGAACGTTGGGACGGCGCTTGTCGGTCAAGCAGAAATAAAACACCTATAGTTGTTTACAGACCTTAAGGGAACAGCCATGGAATCCATAGGCTGTCCCTAAACTTCGGTACACACCTACCAACATATGCTGTATGCCATCCCAGAAGACAGCAGGCCTCAGTTACACTGCTGCGTAAGCCTGAAATATCGCTGAATCTAGGAATGGTGATTGAGGCTGGATCATATCAATCCGCAGGATTTGTGGACGACACAGTGATGTTGCCGAAGACACTAATATCCGATGCCTCGAGACGTCGGTTAGCAGTTCACGAACTTACACGTCATAACAAATCATCAGACTTGATCCTTAAGGTTGTGTTCCTTCTTAAGCAGTGAGCAAGTCGTAAGTATGTTAACTGTTTTCTACCTACGCCAGGCCCATATTACCAAAAATACTGGCCTCTGTGTTACGAATTAGTTTGTTGTTCGATAAGTGTGTAAAGCCTGCAAGCAGTTAATCTGAAGTTGCGTGACATCAGAACTGAATAATTAAAAAGCTGTATGTTAGAGTGAAAATAAGCTGACAGGCGAAGGGACAAGGACGTTTCACGTAACAAGTTTTTGGCTCTGTGAATGGTCAATTAAAAATAAAAAGTTTTAACTAAGCTATTACTGACAATAGGTAGCATGGAAATGCTTTTCTTCTGCTCAAGTGGATGAAGCTTGACCAGTTTACTCTAAAATAAATAGTAAAAATAACAAGGACTATTCAGGAGTCATTTGCAAGGGACGGCACTGTGTTGCAAGTTCTGGACTCAATGAACGTGGTAGGGATGATGGGGATGGAGTAAAGATATGCAGGAAGAATAACAGAAAACGTATAATTATTTTGTATAGTTATATACTTTAAAATATGGTACGATTGCCATATCGTGTAATTTAAGTACGTGCTTAATTGGCTAGACCAATTTAGGAGTTCATGCGCTTACGGAATTACATTCGAAGACCGAAGTCATATATTCGGCTTACACCAGCCTCTAGGCTACACTCACATCCATTCCTGTTTTATCGAGGTCTACGCAGCTGCATGAAGTAGACGTTCTTTTTGACCTCATATTTTCTGCGTTTGGATTCTTTCGCATAAGAGTGACCAGGCTACAGATTGTCATTTCATGTCAGCCAAGTTATATAACCTACATCACAGACGAAACTATTGATGTAATGTGTGTGTGTGTGTGTGTGTGTGTGCGTGTGTGTGTGTGTGTGTGTGGAATACTTGGTTTATTGCGTACTCAGTGAAAGTAATGCGTCTAATATGTGCTGGAAAAAAACAAAAGGTCACTAAATTTAAACATAAATAATATGAATTGATGGTATGTATTGTGTGGGTACTTATCAAAGTAACAGATCTCTTCAGACGGTAACTGAAATTAGTGAATGAAGGCGGCAGGCTTTATCTGAGCAGCTGGAGGGTCTGCAGTGATCAAAACCGCATACAGACTAAGGTCAAACAGCGTGTGTTTTGCAATTAATTAAAGCTTCTTAATCCTTATTTATGCAGTGTCACCGTGTCAAGTATTTAACATAATTTTCTATTAAAAACTAATAAATTGCAAAATAATGACCACATCGTGAGTATAACAGCACTCGTACACTGCTGTCACAAAATCTGTAAAATCTTACTTCGCCCGGATACCACGTAATTGGTCTTCTTTTGCGACGCGTGAACACGAAATTGAGTTATCTCCACAAAAATCACCTTCATAACATTAAAAAATTCCAGGTAATTATCAGACATCTTACCCGATGCGAAGTCACTTTTGGCCTGCCGAATTTGTTTCATAATTAATCACCATAAGTTATAAAAAGTGCTATCTTATCCGGCTATTAAGCGGTACAACGATAGACCGCGTTTTATTAGGTATTCCCGTGATGATACCACAACGTCATGTTGAAATCTCCAGAATTTCTTTGCTGTGTGTTCTGTATTTGATACTTGAACGAAAAAGGGAAATGAATCATCTAATGCAGAGGTTCTTAACCCCTGTTGAGCAAGGAATCCATATGAGGGTCTGGTTAAACCTACGGACCCCTTCGCAGAAAAATGTATTTAAGTGCATAAAATAAAATACCGAGATATAAAATCTATATCTTTGTATTAAAGCCATATTATAGATTATTACAAAGTAAAACAATTGTGCTCAAATACACCTTTAATAATATTAAAAAATGACAAATATGTAATATGGCAGTGTGTATGTTTTTTATCAGGCCATTGTATCAAAAACAAGAAAATAAATAAATTTCAAAGACAGACACGTTGGAATTAAATTAATTTTTTCACAGAAATATCAGTGCGAATGAAAGTGTTTTCCTGTTTCCTCTTCTTGGGTTATAATATTATTAGGTCGTGAGATTGTTGAATTTAACAATGAGTTTTGAAGTCTGTAGCCATAAATTTCTTTGTTGCCTGCATTCACTGTTGACTAAAATCTGAATTTCAGTTAGCGATTGGTGAAAATAAAGTTGTAATTTTTTCCCCATCCACCTTTAAGGACCCCCTGAAATCAATCCACGTAGCCCAGCGAGTTCAGCCGTGTGCATGACGTATCCTTCCTTCTGGGGTAGGACGCTGTGTTACTGAGTGAATTTTTCCCACGTTTGGAGATAAAGTAATAGTCTCATATTAAGGTTAGAAATGTCCAGTACCTTCTTGTGTACATTCCCACCCTTGAAGATGAGGGCAGCAACTTTTCTCTAAGCGTCAGGAAGCAATTACCCCATGATGAGGCGCTTCAGGGCCCAGACGGCCTTTTTATTCAACGCGTGTTTGAAATACTAGTGTACGGAAATATGCAAAGCAGGGAAGATATTTAAGCTGAAATGACAGTACAGATAAGTGAAATGTTATACTAGCCGTTGGCAGTTTCTGAAATTTAAAATTTTATCACTAACTTCTTCGAAAGTGAAGCTGTTTTATTAATACCATAAGTTACATTAATTGTCATTTTATTATAGGTAGTCGCTGAATATTCTTGCACTTCGTTTCAATGAAATTCACATCATATCGTACATACTTTTGAAGGAATTTACAAATGCCGTCTTTCACATAACTCACCGTTCTCGGCAAGAAATTCTGTAGTGGCATTTCCCCCGCTGCTGCCCCTTTCTGTGAAGAAGGTGCCTATTCGCCTACCAGACAGGATCATCTTTATTGCGTGGTCCTGCATACCGTTGCATATCACAACACACACTCCTCGGTCCAGAGCCCAGGCCGCCGACTTTACCTTAGCACGCCAGCCAGGAAGAAAAGCACATTGTTTTGTACAGGCAGATGGAATTTAATTACCTTTTTTAAGTACAGAGACAGTTTAGATCTTTCAACTGAAATAAATTATTTGCTGTCTTGCTAATGGTCAAGGTGCAGAATATTCCTTGAAAATTCTAGGCGCTTAATTCATAAAGAAAGCCTTTTGGATATTTTATTGATATTTCATTGAACGCTGTTCTATATGAATTAGTGCGCTCTAATTCTTACCACCCTCACTTTCTCGACAATGAAACCTACCCATTAGAAGCCCCAATTAATGATCTAACATTTATTTCAAAAGGTATTTCTCTGAAAAGAACTTTATATTATACAACCCACTTTCTACACACGATAAGCTTTCCTGTTCACAGACTGAACGTTGCTTGCTCCAAGTAACAGATGTGTCATTTCCAGCTGAGTACACTGTGACGTGCAAATTTTCCTTCTGATGTTTCAGTAAATTAATTGTTTAATGCCAGTAAAAGTAATGCTGTTATAGACATCTCAAGAAATGCAAGACTAGAGAACTGCTCTCTCCTGGGCCCTTACGCAGCGATTAATTGGGATTCATTACCGACGTTTCCGGACAACCTATCGGTCCCGAAACGTCGGTAATGAATTCCCACTACTCACTGCGTAATTAGCCCAGAAGAGCGCAGTTCTTTTCTACTTCGCGACAGAAGTCTAGAATCACGCAAATGCAAATCTAATTATTTTAACGAAAAGGTTCTATTATAAGGTAGTCCTAGCAGCAATGAGGTTAGAGAGGCTTCAGTACTTTCGCGTTGTTAATGACAACATCACAGCCATAATTATGCATTTTTTGGATATACGTTTCTTAATTTAAAAAGGTTAAAATTTGTATTCAGCTTGAGGCTACAGGTAACCTCTTTTTTACCCATGTGAATTCGTAGATGGTGTGCGTAATATTGTCAAAAAGTCTTCAGTAATCCTTGGCAACATGGGTTTTCACTTTCTCCTATCTGAAGGCCACTCTCTGATTCAGACGTTCACAGAAGCCTTTGAAAACTTAAGGCATTCAAACCTGCTGAATATGAAGACACGTCTGGTTTGTTATAAAGGATCTGTGGTGGCCGCCACTGAATAGTCCACCCATCTAGCCAGGATATTTTGTCATGCGAGCACCACAACCTTATAACCAGTGAGAAAGCAGTTACGAGTGCAAGAAAGAACTTGAAAGTGGAGACAGTGTGTGCCGCGAGAGAGACCAGCAGCAAGCAAGCGGCCAGCTACAGAGACTGTACGTATGGAGAGGAACTGTGTTGTGTGCACATGCAATTGTGTGTGTCTGGTAATTTATTCCTATATCAACACACTGGTGACCCCGAGAGTAGAAGACCGCGTAGTACCGCGAATTAGTGCAGTGTTCCTCCCGCGAACTCATCATGCTATGCTTCTTCTTAAATTTGTTTTTAAACTTCATTTATCTCGGCGAAATTTTCCTGCCATTTGGAAGCAGGCTACTAGTGTCCGTATTTTCAAAGAAGAAATAGGGCCTCGTTTTAGAAATCAGTAAACCAATTCACTTCCCAAAAAATTTCTGTTTTATCTGAATTTGTCGTTGATACTCTTGTTTCCTGTTGTTTCAAGTCGCAAGTTCAACCCCTGTCAGCATGGATTTAGCAAATTTATATGTAAAACCGTTATCATGCTGTTGCATATCTTCGAGTTTATTACTCTTCTGGTTTGTTTTCAGCGTCAAGTTTATGACATTATTTTGATTCCTGCAACGCTTGTTCCACAGCTCCTTAAGCAGTGCTGCTCCGCACACTTCGTCACTTGATATTATTTGCTGGTTTTATACTGTACTCTTGTTCTTCATGTATACTTATTGTGTTGTATCTGTTATTGGATAATTGGCTGTTGACGCAGCCCGTTAATAAACAATATTAATAATAATAATACTTATTATTATTGCATTACACTTTGTCGGTGTGTATACATCTCTGTGTGTAGTGGCCGCACCCCGTTCGTTTTGTAATCCATCGTAAGCAGACATGACCTGCCTTAGGGCTATGGATCCACTGCCTATTGCTAGCCTGTTGCTGTGGTCTCGCCACATCAAGCGTAGATTTTGTGTGCATTCACGATGCGCACTAAATTTACATAGACCAGTGTATGAGTAATCGGTTAACCGATATCTCTCCGTAACACTAAAACTTCCCACATAAGCAAAACAGTGAGAACGCCAAATGATTTTCATGGGCAGAAATTACGCCTTGCGCCAGTCCTCTTTGGAATCAGATTACATTCAGAAGGCAGAAGTCTGTCTGTTAGCTTAATTTTCGGCAGCTCAGTGACGGTTGTATGTTTCACACATCTAGTAAATTCGCGTGATCTAAGCAACTGTACATAAAATATTTCACTTTTCTAGCAATGCCAATTTTTCAGGATACTTCGTGAAGGTATCGTTTTGGGACGACTTATTCCGTCCTTCAAAGGGCCAAATACTTTCCGCTCGTTTTATGCGAAACACAAGGATGTATGTGAAAGAGTTGTTAAGGAGAACACTTTAGACTCAGCAGACACGAAGTGCCATACAGAAGGAGCAAATAATGTGGAAGATATGTAATTAAAGTTATGACCTATGATTTGAAAATAAGAATCTTGGTAAAATTGTAAGAGAAGTAGAAGCTGGCCTGAAACCGGACGTAGCCGCTTGCCACGAAATGTACATACTTATTTACAAAACTATACGGCGTCACTTAATATTAATACTCGTGGCTGTAAAAATTTCGAACATCACAGGAGTTTCATAACTGAGACTCCTCGTCTAATTCAGGCAGTCCACATTTTTATATTGGCCCCAACAAAGCTGCATAAAAAATTTTAGCTACGGAATATTCGATGAAACAAACTCTGTCTTGCATCAACGCTGTTTTATCTAGTATTTCAATTAGGTATTTCTAATTCACAGCGGGAAACTGAAAGAAAAATAGCACTGTGCATCTTCAGGCATAATATTTGTACCATATTACATGACAATATTGTACAGCGTCAGTTTATTTTTGTGAACACTGATAGGAGGAATACCATGACAATATGTCTATCTTCTCTTCTTCCTGTGGCGTTGCGGCCCAACGCGGGCCATGCCTTCCTCATTCTTTAGGTATATAGATCACACACAACGACGCGTTACAGTCGGTAGGACTCCTCTGGACGAGTGATCAGTTCATCGCAGAGACCTCTACCTGACAACACACAACACTCACAACAGACAAACATCCATGTCCCCGGTGGGATTCGAACCCATGATCTCAGCAGGCGAACGGCCGTAGACCTACGCCTTAGACCGCGCGGCCACTGGGACCGGCATGACAATATGTATATACCTCTTTTTTCGTACGGAAGAGTGAGGGTATGGCTCCTTTCTTCTGGAACATGACGCTGAATGGCTGGGTAATAGGTTCCCGACATTTCAAAGGAATTTCGGAATCTTATTACGCAAAGAATTATCAACTACACAGCTGTGAAAAAACACGGTACTCGCCCAATAATGAGACGTAACTTTTTTTGTAAGTGATGAAAAGTACACTAATGATGTAGTTTACCTTGGAGTCCATCCCTCCAGTACCGACGCGTGACTTCTTGCCGAATTTAACGAGGTCTTTCATATCAGGAGTGTAGGTGCAGAGCAGGCGGGCGCCTTCTTGTGAAGGGGGCTTGGTGTAGATACCGTCTACGTCAGACATCAGAACCATCAGGTCCGCCTGTACTTCTGCAGCTAACATGGCTGCCAGGCTGTCATTATCCTTAAGACTGATGGCACCCATGCGATCCTGGAAAGGTCAGTACAAATGGAACTGTCTGTCCATAAAACACGAGGAATGCAATATGGAGACGAGGCTTCTCTGATGGAAAAATCTGTAATTACTTCATTATATGGACTAGTGCTTCCCAACCCTTTTCCCTTAGAGGAACGCCTAGGTAGAAGAGCGTTTAGGGGCCCGAAATATTTGATAAAAAAGGGCTGTTCTGTCGCCGTCGGTAAGGCAACTGTGTATCAATACAAACCGATCAAAGACACAATACAGCTACATATATAACCTCAAATACGAATCACAAAGACACAGCTTGTGCGTAAGGATTTTTCCCCATTATTGTCGATTTCCGGACAGAAATCCTCGCTACGTTTCGCTGGATATTTGAAAATTATTTGGTATTTCAAAATTTATATTAATTTATTCCATGCAGATCGCAACAATGTTTTACGATACCCTAGATTAGAAAGACGGATATAGATCAACCCTTTTTTTTTTGCTATTCCTGAATTCACATTTTCTTTAGAAATAAGAAAAAGGGAAACGGAAACGTAAAAGGAATTCAACAGTCTTTTTCTTAAGACTTTGAAAGATTTCCATATGGCCTAGAAAATTTACGATCTTTTGGAAACTGAAGATTTTTTATTGAATTCACATGTACCCGCGACTGATATCCAGCCCCACCACAAACTTCTTATCTCTCTGAGCTCCACATAACTTTGTGTCAGTCAGTTTTCCAGATAACGCAGCATATAGATCTGTTCTTGACTACACATTTTGCTTCTTCCTGACATGCTTGTCCTAAGAAACGCCACACTTATTATTATTATTATTATTTTACTTACATTAGTAGTTATGAGCGTCCATAATCTCACTCTAAATTGTGGCTTTCTGGTACACCACGTGACTTCTTGCTGTAGATATTACAGGGTGTAATATACTTATGAAGGCTTCCGCGTGGAAAGGCATCCTACAGGTTTTTCCGACCACCGTCTTATTGTCATTCCTGTGATAGCACTGAGCCACACATACAGACTTGTTTATTTAAAATAAATCCCTTTCCTCTATGATGCTTCTTCATATAAGACTGAATGTGGAACAGCTTGTTATGTGTCATGTGTGTTATACTGAATTTTTGGTGAATTATTGCAGCACCTTTTAAGTCCGTAATTTGTTATATAGCCATTTTGTTTGCCGTAAAAAATTGTTCAGCTTCTGAATATCGTTATGAATTGTAATGTGTCATTACTGCTGGAGACCTGGCCAGATCTGACCTGTACTTCCTTCTGCTAGAATTTTGCGAATATTCGAGAAGTTTAAATCCTTACACATCAACGAAGATAACTGCGTACAAATGGCTTAAAGCGAAGTGAAACACAGCGGTACGACGTACATTTTCTTACACTTTAAAAGCGTGGCGTTATGTAAATATTATAAAAAATTTACGTATTTTCTCCCTGACGTTATAAAACCGGTTTTCCTTGACCATGGTGAGTTTGACTATCCGTTCAGCAAATGGTCCCTGTCTTTACGGAAATCATAGTAAAGTTTTAATCCATTCTGTAAGAAAATAGTCAGTTTCAAATTCTAATGCAGGTGACAAATAGAATTACCACTGAGCTTCAACGGGTTTAGTCAATTTTCGAAACTTAATTAATAAATTCTGCTATTATGCTGAATGTTTTAATAGGAAAGTATGAGAACTGTTGCTGACCTTGACTGAACCTTTAACGACCTCCTCATCTATCTGTGGGGGCGGAGTTACTGCGTCATTTGTGTTGATAATTGGTATAATATTAAGGCTAATCAGTTCCGACAAGGTGCTGAAGAGGTTCCTGCGCGTCTCCTCGTTGTAGAAATCAGGTTTTGTCACCAGCACCTGTGCGTGTGAAAAAATACACAACTGGACAAAACCGATGAAAGTCACTTGAAGTAATCCAAATGTGCCAAGAATCTGAAATTGGCATTTACTAATCCTGTGCGTTCCTAAGACAAAGACTATCTCAGACGTAACATGGCTATGAATAATGTGAAAATTATGTGCAACATCAACAACATGTGTGCACAGAACATTAGTAGGTTACTGTAGAAATACTAGAGACGGAAAGGTAGCAAGGGAGAAGAAAGGCAAGCAAGGGAAAATGAAGAAGAAAAAGTGTTAACGAAGGGGAACAGAAAAATTAAGAGGAAAAACATAACAAAGGAATGAGAAAAGAAAGGGAAGAGAGATGAAAGAGAACAGAAGGAAATAAAGGAATAAACAAAGAAACAAAGATAAGAAGAAATAGAATGCGAGATACAAGAAGGGGGACAACTAGAATAAACATTGGAAGGGAGAAGGAAAAGTAAATTTAAAATTGGCCGTTCACAGAAGGAAACAGCGTAGTATAAGAACCAGCAAACAAAAAATATAAGTACACGCATACAAGCAAAAAGACAGAAAATGTAAAGTGACAAACAAAGGACGAAACATATATAACATAAACAAAAAAAAAAAAAAAAAAAAAAAAAGAAAATGGGTATCAGGAATTTCTCAAATTTATGTTGTAATAAAA
>Ga0123354_10006787_pt1 | contig 17075 bp, 13 predicted proteins | sample TergutLab28metaG_2_FD_97872 | JGI IMG/M metagenome (GOLD analysis project Ga0123354, IMG submission 97872) | Labiotermes labralis P4 segment gut microbial communities from Petit-Saut dam, French Guiana - Lab288 P4 | ecosystem: Host-associated > Arthropoda: Insects > Digestive system > Gut ...
ACCCGCGGCCGCCCCAGATGGCTCCTGGGGGGGAAAGGCACCCCCCGGCGGCCGGGCCCACGGGGGGGGGGGGGTTTTGGGGTGTCCAACCCCCCCCCCCCCACAAAAAAAAATAAATTCCGAAGGCCCTCCAAAATCATGCCAAACTTAACTCGATTGTGAAAACTGTTAAAAATTGCTGAATTTAGGATGCCAACACTCCAACATGTTCGGAAAAAAGGCAACAAAATTCTAAAACTACCTAAGTTCGCAATTGTTTTACATTAGCAATGACAAATAAATTGGTTGTCATCATAAACAGTCTTAAAGGACCAAAAATTAAGAAACTTTTACTATATGAAATGAAATTTCTTGTACCAAATTACAGCTGCCTCCAGAACCCTTGACTAAGGGGTAGGGGGCTACCACCCCCAGATTCCCCCATTCTCTGTCCTCAACTGAATTTGTTGAACCCCCTCTGAACAAAATTCCTTGGTATGCCACTGAACTACTGCATTTACAGCCATACAAGACCCCCTATGATTTACAAACTCTGTGATACAATTGTGAAGCAGGAGTGGAATCTGTGAACCGGTGCCCTAAGAGTGTAACTCCCACAATTGTTCTGTTTAATGACAAAGCTTTGTACCATCTCAATGAACATGTGAACTCGCAGAATAGCAGGTACAGGTCTGCAGAAAACCCCATGTTATGCCACAAAATGCCATTACATGACGTTATGTTTGGTGTGTGGTGTGCTACAGGTACAACTAGAATTATCTGGCCCTTTGTTTTACTGCAGACCCTGCAGTCACACCAATACATTACACACATCCTGACACCTCTTTCTGTACACCCACCTCATCATCAGAAGAGAATCTATGCCTTTTCCCAGCAGCTCACAATGCAAAGAAATTTAATTTGTTAAGAGAGGGATTTTGGTGGGAGAATAGTAAACAGATGACTGTACCTGCACAGTTTTTACTTGTTGAGCATGTTAACCTTTTGGTGCTGAAACTCAACTACAGTTCCCTTTAACCATCAGCACATTTCTGAAAAACTACTCAACAGCACATCCCAGACATTAGAAATGTTGTTTACCAAACACCTACTGCCTCTGGGTACGGCATGTACCGTCCTTATGGCCTCTACCGACACTTCTGCCTTCAGTTAACAAACCATGAAAAATTTCCAATTGCACAATGAGTCTCCAGGCTGAGACTTGAACCTCACACCTTTGGAATGTGAAGAAAGTGTTCTACCCACATGAACACCAGATTCCATACATGACTCTTGACAACACAATACTCACTCAGTAAGTAAAGCAATTCCTCACACTGTATAAAACATAACATTCATTAAGATGTTCCAAAAACCCCACATCAGAAAATTATGCAATGCAGAATAACCAATGCATAATTGACTATTACCTGCATATGAAAATCCTGTCTGACCCATCCATACCAAAACAACTCCAACTAATAAACAAAGAATTTGATGTTGTGTAACTGTAGCCTAACCCCCCGTAATTAAGCAAAGTTTACTAACATTCTTTTGCTTTTTCCATGTCAGCTACTGTAGGTGGTTCTCGGGGATTCTTATGTTGAAACGAACAGTGAGGTTTCCGACAACCACCAGGCTGATTTTCCCAGTAACAAGGAATCAGCTTACGATTTTTCTGTAACAAGTAAGCATAACAAATATAAGGTTTGAGGTTTTCACATTTCTGAACATTCAGACTGTGAGCTTCTGGATTATGACACCATGAGGTATGGGTACATGGGTACCCATGGCTTCGAGGAACACACTGTGTCCATCTTCAGGGTAGAAACAACCCTCAAGGTGGTGGCAGCATATTCCCTTAAATGTTACAGATCACTTTAACTAGACAATGCAGGTGATAATGCAGAGGACCACAAATAAGGTACATAACTGCCAATCACAACTACTTTACTAAGCAATTCTTATTTGGTAAATATTACAGCTAACATTCTAAACACTTCCGAGCAATTCCAAACCAAAAGGTCTCAAAGCACAGGAGCATTATTAAACAGAAAGCCTGCATTTTAAACTCAGACATCCCACATCAGCTGCAATGCTCAGGACAACAAAAGTGATGCTCTGTACATAAGGAAAAAGAAATTCACACTTACGCAAAAGCAAATTGAATAAAATTCATAAAACTGCTGGAAAAAAATGTTTATTGCACCCCCAAATGCATAGAAACACATACAAATACAGGGTCATCAAAAAAGATGGACAGGATTTGAAACCGCTAATCTCTCTCCACTTGATTTTTTCCTGTGGGGGTACATTAAGACTAAAGTGTATGCTGAGAAGATAAGGAATATCTAGTACCTGCAAGACAGGACCACATCAGCCACTGAAACTGTAACATGAGACTTGATTCAGAAAATGTGGCAGGAGATAGAATTTCGTTTGGACATCTCCAGAGCTACAAACGGTGCACATATTGAAATGTGCTAAGGTAAGTCTAAAACTTTAAACTTTTCTGAACATTTTAAGATGCAAACGTGTAAATCCGTCCAGTACTTTTTAAGTTACAGCGGTTTCAAATCCCGTCCATCTTTTTCGATGACCCTGTATTAAGCTTGCTAATTTCTGTAGCTTCTGGTTTAATTTGGTGAATATTTACATAAAGAAACAAAATTCTAAACTGCAATTCATGCATGTTGTGTCTTATATAAACGTAAATGAATGAGACAATAATGCGAGAAGTCAGCAGATTCCCGACTCATCAAAATTCTTACACAGGTTCAAAGACATATGAATACATCATAATAATTTTTGGTCTATCCACTAAACCAAAACAGCTCATCAAAGCGGCCAGGTAGTCAGCCAGCCAGCCAGTGTTCCAACCCCACTATACCCAATGATATTGTTTAAAAAAAAAAAACAGCAGGAGCTCTAGCCTCAAAGGAAAAAATCGGCTACCATGAAGCCCATAACTATCTCTACTTCATGCATTCATCTAGAAGGCTATCCCAAAAAGCAGTTTACAGGAATCTTCTGGAATTAAAAAATATAAGTGATGAGTGCACAGTGCATCCATGGCATTCATAACACACAGACGCTGCAAAGTGTAGAATAACAGCAGCTCAACACTTACCCTCAACTCCATATGCCGGAAGTTGCAATGTTGGTTCAGGCATTTGCCTTGCTGCCAGAAGGAGCATACTGTTTCACAACCCAATGCTGAAGGTTCATGGCGGAACATGCATACGTCACCCTACAACACAATACAGTCTCTACAGTACGCCATACACATTACCAGCCCAATCACAACAGCTTGTTCACAGACAATTTAGTGATTCCTTATTACTTAATGTTGTTATTTGGTGACAGATAATATGACGGGGTTGTTACATAAAGTGAGGTTAAAAAAAGGGCGTTATAAAGCAGTTACAGCACCTCTGGATCCTGCTTCAGTCTCAATTTGATGCATGACTTCAGTACCTTAACCAATCAAAGTCCAGCGCTCACCATATGTACCACCTGCTGTATGGCTACATAAACAATCAAAGTAAAATAAAGTTACTAATATTGCCGAGTTTCAGGCTTCAACATGGTGTAGCTGAGAACTCCATTCTTTAGGGATACTGAGCTTCAACACTGGATGTCTGTTGCCCAGAATTGTGAGACCATGCAGTGGCCTCATCTTTAAGTTCTATGGTCAAACAGACCACTGGATGACTGACCCTTGACAAAGAAGTCACTGCAGTCTCAAAACACTGCGCAACAAACACTCAGTGACAGAGCTTAGTATCCCAGAAGAAAAGGGTTGTCAAACTTACTAACACTGTCTCTTTATTCGAAAATGAAGGATTAGGTCAGGTGTTTTATGTGTCAAAAAACGAAATCCAAATCAAAGGCTTTATCACATGCACCTAATTCTACCTAATGCATGGCAGCAAAATATGGATGTATGCTGAATAAACAGTAAATGAAAGTCTAAACCAAAATTTAAGTCTAAATATCAGAATAAAAATAAGAAATTAAATTCCTTACTTGACATTCAAATAAAAAACCAAACACACATCTCTTTCTATCCTAGAGTTATTAATATCATAATTCAAATTCATTTTTTGTATTTATTGCTCCTTGGACATGTTCACACAGTTGTGAAAAGAGCCTATTAGATTCATAATGCCTGTTCGCTCACCTTTCCACACTCCAACCTGGCTCCCACCACACGGATTTTTGAGGAATATGATATTGGTGACTTTCATGACATGTCACAAAAAATCCAAATTTGGTTAAAATCAGACAACAATATCAGGTAAGTTAAATGAACACCTAAATACATTTATATTGTTGACAGCAGTAAGAAATATTTTACAACTCAACAATATGAAAGTAACATATTGTTGCATTTCATAGCATTGCTTTTATTATTTTATATCACTGAGTGACAGGCGTAGCTCATCAATACACAGAACACACTATTGCACTTCCATGGCAATAGCAATTACATGAAAATGCCAAACTGTTATGTTATATATACAGTGCCTGTCTTGTGTTACGATTACTAATATACACACAGTGCTTTCTAGGCCACGGTGCAAAACCTACACCATGGATTCAATGACTACATTCCTTCATTCCATTGGCATGTGCAGAATGCAACAATTCCTTGCCGATCTCAGGAGTTTCTTCCATTCCTCCCTGTTACGTACTTTTTCCTGCCATCCTTCCCCACCAACTATTCTTCCATCCTCTCACCTCATCTTGCCATCTATTTCCTCTCAGCCTTGTTGTTCCCAAATTCATATATAATACCCTTTTGGGAATTCTATTTTCTTCCATTCTCTGTACATGCCCAAACCAACATAATCTATTTAATCTTATTGTCTCTATTATAGTAGGTATTTTAACACTTGCATAAATTTTTTTATTGGTTAATATCCTCCAATTTTTCTTTTCATTGTCATATACTATTCAATGAGTGCCAAAAAAAAAATGGACCACTGACCCTGGAAAATGATGAAGGCCCCAGGCTACATTATTGACCCAGTCAGCACAAAACACTTTAATTATTTATAATTTGACAGTGTAAATATGTCTGTTGAAAACTGTTAAATTCTTCTATGTTTTAGAATGCTTTGGAATGTTATAATGATAAGTTCAAATACATAAACATGGAGAAAAATATATTAAAAACAATTTCTTTGCATACAATTTCTGAAATGATTTGTTTGCATTTTTCAGTATTTTCTACAATTTTGAAGAGAATGTTTTGTATGCTGAAAAAGAGTATTACCAAAGATAAGGGCATGCAACACCATACTTCAAACAAAAGTAATTTTCATACCAGCGCAGTTTCCTTTACAGTTATTGCTCCTCATTTTACGTGTGGAAATTAAATGTACATACATAATAAATAACAACTATGAACTTTATCACAATCAAATAATAAATCTACACTAAAACTTACTTTTAAGCATGTTGAATAATAATAGAAGTAGCAGTCATTATTTTTTCTGGGGGTATCCATGCTCCCACTACCAATATCAGGTCCTGGAAAAGAAAAGAAAAAAAAAATATATATATATATAATATAATATGAAATGAAGGACTTTATATTAAAGGACCCTGTTCAAACAATTAATATAAATTACTGTGCACAATTATACAAAAATACCAAATGTCCAAGAAGGAAGTATGGGGTGTAACAACGATGTATTAATCAACATGGAAGAACATCACAGATTGCAACACCTGAATCGTACAGCCCCTTTCAATGATATTAATATTCACACAATTCACTTGGAATGTGAATAACTAGTCCTTTCTATCTGAAGTGGTACAGTCTACCACAGCCGTATCAATACCAATCAGTTACCATTAGAAACACAGGCAGATATGTTGCTTCCACCATCATAAGCGTGATCTGTCAAACACCTGCATAATATTTCCATTTTCCTATAGCTTATTCTATGCTCTTTAGTGTCTTAAAACCTGTGAACAGTGTCGGCTAAGTATGTCGCACATCACTTTCATTCATTGTCCAGTATATATCAATTTGCATCACAGACACATTTATTGAAAGCATATTTGCCCAAGCAGTGATCATGCTAAGAGCAATAAATGGGCCAGTAAAACGAATAAATACCAGTGTTAGCAAGATAAGTATAACTGTCTACTGCTTTTGATGTGTTAATGCAGTACGTCTGATTCCTGAATGTGTTGTATGTGGACAGAAATGTCAAAAAGTGAGCAAGCTAGTTATAAAATAGTTTTACTTACTGCAAACACAAATAAGCCACATACAATACACCATATATTACTGATGCTTGCCAGTCTACATATCGTGGAAACCATTCTGGGCCCAGAAGTTGCTCAGAAAATCTCTGAACTCAGCTAACACCATCAACCACCAAGTTCATGATATGTATGGCAAAATTAAATCATGTGCGAGGCAAAAATTATTCTAAGCAACAATTTCCGCATTTAGACTGACGGTCTACTGACATTAATGGTCACACACAACACAAATCTTAGGCACACTGAGAGACCTACCCTACCATCATCTTCAACAAAACTGCTTCACAGCAAAGGCACAGGTATTGAGTTACTCAATTATTACATCAACCACTGCACATATATAAAATTTACACATTAAAACATTAAAAATGCTCTGACATGTTTCAGTCCTAAGACCATCGTCAGGGAGCTATATATATTCCTTGCTAAAGTCGCACTAGAAACAGTCACAGATTAATTTCGTTGTACAAGTTGGGTATTGTGGCAGCATGCCATGTTGTGTAATGTTATGTTGCGAAGAGTGCCCTGCTACGGATCCATAGCAGGGCACTCTTCGCAACATAACATTACACAACAAGGCATGCTGCCACAACATCCAACTTGTACAATGAAATTAATCTGTGACTATTTCTAGTGCGACTTTAGCAAGGAGTATATAGCTCCCTGATGATGGTCTTAGGATCGAAACATGTCGGAGCATTTTTAATGTTTTAATGTGTAAATTTTATAAATTTTATGTATGTGCAGTGGTTGGTGTAATAACTGAGTAACTCGACAACATGCACGGTGTAACAATAAAAATTAAAGAACACAGGTACTGAATTAAGAAATAAGATTTGACCACTACCTTGCTCACCACTAAACCACTGATGCCCCTACTTCATCTGCCATGCTCAAAAATGTGTTATAAAAATTAATGTAATAAAATTGCAGTCCTTCAATTCACAGCTTTCTTAAGTTTTGTGGCAAAAATTGTGGTCTGGACACACCTCCCTCCAGCTTCACATGCAAGTATGATGGTGGTCACATGGGAAGGTGTGTTTGATTCCAGAAAATAAGATGCAAGCATTTTTAACATATCAGAAACACAAGTATGTGTAAGTACCTGCCAAAAGTGAGTGGACTTCTAAACTGGCATGCCTGTCATATATTCTTGATTATATCCCAGAACCGGACAGAGAAATACTGGGCAATAACAAAAATACTGTAGGTAATATGAACATAATTCAAGGATTCTACAGCAACCTGAAGTTTTGGCTACAACTCAATATCTGTGGATACGACGAGATGTTTCCAACAGTGTTTTCATTTGGAGCAAAAAAGACATTACTCTGTGTCAACAAACAAAATTTAAATACTATAGAGCAAGTTTCCATACTACTTTCAAAGCAGTGTCAAAGATCTTAATTATGTTCAATATCTAGCTGGTGTTCTTGGAACACCATTTCCTCTAAATGCCCAAAAAACAAGACTCATTTGAAGACACAACACTTAAACTGAAATTATGTGAGGTTTTGTTGGACATATGGTGACTGTGACTTCCAAGACAGATGTTAAGGTCCTGTGACCACTATTAACCATGCATGTTTGCAAACTCTAATTTCCAATGCCGATGGAAATAAAAATCTTATAATACAAGTGACTAAGAATAGTATTCAAAAAAGCTAACACCCATATCTCTACTCTTTGCCCATGTGTTTATCTCCTTTGCCCAAAAGAGCAAGCACAGACATCACACATTTGGCTTCTTCTATAAGATCTCTCATGCAGGCTACACACAAACCATGCCCTCAGTAATTTATGGTTGAATTACTAAAAACAATAACAGATATGTCCCTTTGGCCAATGCTCACATACATACTTAGCAACAGTTTCATCATACATGTGTTTTGTTTTTATCTGCCAGCATGCTTATAAGAATACTAGAAAGGATATACATGCAGAATATGTACATTTATGGATGTGCATTGTTTTGTATACTCTTTTCATGAACCAAAATTTTGCAGTGTCCCATCACATGTCTTTGGGAAATAAGAGTGAACCAAGGGTATGCAGAACACTGTTACAGACTGTGACTTACATCCAAAACATGCACATAGTAGTACACATAGTTTCTAAAAGCTAGAAAATTCATTACCAAGATTAGTAACACTACCATTATTAACACACCTAAAACCATTACAATGTTATCATCATTAACAGTAACTACAGTCGCCAATGTTACAATCTTCTTGTTGCTATCACTCACACCTCCCCAAGTTCACACAATCACTACTTTAAAAATATGAACAAACTGACAGATACAACTATCCCTGTATATGTTTATTCCAAGTGCGTTTTAAAATTAGGGCGAAATAAGGAAATTTTCACAGATTTTCAGGTAACTAATGAGATGTACCTATTTACAGTTAAATATCCTTTCTACCCTACATGTCATAACAACCTTACCTTCAAGTCAAATAACAAAAGAGAGTACAGCCAATCTCCAGATTCACACATCATATGGTTTCCGTGTATTGACATTAATTAAGTGTAAAATCACGCTGTGAGCACAATCTCAACCAGAAATGCACTCATTGAACACACCGCTTTGCTTGCTCTTCACGTAACTACTATATAGGTGCTAAAAAGTATCATTAAAACAAGAAACACAAGCACCTTGTCTAACAAGTGATTTTCTGCCTAAACCTCTGCACTTTAGTTCAATAACATGTTGAACAAAACATGTTAGACCTCCCTTAACAATCGCACATGTTACACTAACTACGTAACTTACACCAACTCCGTTTTTCTCATTAGTAGTTAACCAGTTTGATTTCTTGCCGCTTGCCACAAGAAAGCTAGTACCATTAAAAACATGCATGTCACATTTTGACCTACAAGGTCATGACAAATTTGGGTCATACGGAACACCGAATATTGTACATAAAATATACATACACCATACACGAAACACTTCACAGCACTAAATTAATATGCTAGATTTCGCACTTCTATCACGTTCTGTTACACCCCTAATTCAGATCAAAACTTTTCCACTGAACCAGAACCAAAACTTCATAAGACAAGCATATGTTCAAGTAAGAGTGCCCACACTTGAAATATGTAACTACTACAGTTGATCAGACGTAAAATAAACACTAGTATTGATTTTATTTACTTTAAGAATACCTTAAAGTTATTCCTAAACCTTACGTCTAAATTCTTCCCAGCAGGCGTCTTCCGTACCCTCTCGGTTGCTGAATCCGGATTTCAGCCACAGCTCGGTACCGGAAGTTGTGTCACAAGCGCGTTCCAAAGCACTTCTGCAGTTGAAATCATAACCTGTGATCCGTGGTACGAACGTAGCAATCCATGGTAGCAATAGTGAGCGGTATATCTTACGAAACGACAGAGCAATATCCAGCACATGATAATGGTGATGTACTACGTCAAACCCTCAGAAAATACACAGTAAACGTGTGAATCATCGACAGGAAACAAAGGTTTGCCTACAGTTTGCCTAAATTACAAGGTACCATTGCAAATAAGTGGTTATGCGTTACGTTTTTTAAGTTATGAAATAACATAAATTACGAACTGTCACACCTACTAGAACGGCCTGTATTCTCGGTCATTTCAGGTAACATGTATCGTATAAACAGTCGTACCTTCTTACATGACACAGTGATGGCATTCCATTGAACGACATGGTAGATTTGTGGACATAATAACGAAATAAAGACTTTGATATGAGACATCCCCATTGTGTTAATCAAATCACAAAAGTTATGGTAGACGCGCAGTCAAAACACAACTATCTTTAATCTAAGCTAACGGTGGTACACTAGTTGTTCCTTTAATCTAGGCTAACGGTGGTACAATAGCTGTTAACAACTACATGTTTCGACCTCTATATTGGCCATCATCAGGTTGTACTACTTGCTATAATTTAACTATACAATATACTTAGTGTATGTTATTGATGACGAGATTTCGTTCACCATATCCTGTAACGTAGATTCAAGTTAAAACTTGTAGTTACATGTATAACCTAGTATGGTATAATATATCACAATTATCTTGATGATGTAACAATAGGTGGTATAAGTTTTATGTGTGGCTGGGTACTAATACGCTACTCATCAACATACAGTCTTCATGTAGGTGGTAGCCAGATGGTGTCTTGGTGGTAAGCTCCTGGATGAGGTGGGGCTTGTGGCTGTTAGTACCCAGCCACACATAAACCGTATAGCACCTGTTTTATTTCATTCATTCATTTTTTTCATTCCCATGTATTTTCCATGTATCATATAGAGGTATACACACCATAGATTTGGAAATAGTCATTTGTTGATAGTAAAAAGCATCTGTCATAGAAGAGTACATAGATAAAAATTTAATCTAGGATGATTAACAATAGCAACAAGAATTATAAGTTAAATGTAATAAATGACATGTAATAAACATGAAATAATATATCAGTTTCATAATGTGTTTTCCTTATATTCATAATATTCCTCCACAGGGTAAAAAGAATGATGATACAGAAACCTTTTTTAAAGTGGATCTGAAGTGCTTTGGATTATGAACTAAAGCTTTTAAATTTGTGGGAGATGTTTAACGCCTGATATATATGGCCCCTTGTTTGTATTTTGTCAAATTTGCTAATGTGGAATGAAGATTGTTATTATTTCTAGTGTTATATTTGTAAATTTCATTATTAGCACTAAATAAATGTTGTTGTCAACTGTAAATAATAGTAATGAGTATATATACTGGGAATATAATGTCATTATTTGCATGTTCTTAAAAATTTCCCTACAAGAGCCCCTTATTCTAGTATCTGTAATGATTCTGATGACTTTCTTTTGAAATATAAATGCCTTTTTGGCGTAATCATCAAGATAATTGCCGCCATGATGACATATTATACCATACTGGGTTATACATGTAAATACTAGTTTTAACTTGAATCCAGGTTACAGGATATGGTGAACAAGATCCGTCACCAATAACATATTCTACATATATTGTATAGTTAACTTATAGCAAGTAGTAAAACCTGATGATGGCCAATATAGAGGCCGAAACATGTAGTTGTTAACAGCTAGTGTACCACCGCTAGCTTAGATTAAAGATAGTTGTGTTTTGACTGCATGTCTACCATATCTTATGTGACCCAATAAAGAGTGACAAAAAGTTACGCTTCTGTTATACTTTAACGAGTTACAGCAGTTGACAGGATTGGTCGCACATTCTTGATTAGTAATAAATTTTGTGGTGTTTATTTTTCCACAGTTATTCATGTACTGCCTTTGTTTGTTCTAACCATTGTATGAACAAATTATGTACCAGATTCAGACTTTGTGTAGTAATATACTAGTCGCACATGATTGTTATTCTCCTTTGCTCAGCAGGTATTGCTAAGTTCAAGCACAATGCCATTAGAATGGCTTTTTGGCAAACGTATGACACCGGAAGAGATGTTACGCAAAAATCAGCGTGCACTGAACAAGGCAATGAGAGATTTGGATCGTGAAAGGGCACGTATGGAACAGCAAGAAAAGAAGATAATCACAGATATTAAAAAAATGGCTAAAGAAGGGCAGATGGTTTGTAGAAATGTTATAACAGCTACATGATAAAAAAATTCTGTCTTATGATACCTATTTACAGTGTTCTAAGTTGGGGATTCTTTATCATCACTGATTTATAATTTTCCTCTGGATTGGTACCTAAATTTCTACCCTGAATCAACTAATTATGTACATTTAACATAACACTTTTAAGAACAGCAGAGAAATTATATTAAATCTGGGAAACATCACTTTTCATAGCTTTCATATTCATGTATATTGTTACGTGACATTGTTCCATTATGTATTTCTTACCATAAAAGTGTTACATTGACCAATAAACACAACCATGCATATCTAATGCATTAGTTTTCATGCAGCACTGCTACATGTTTCATCTGTCTACATCAGCCATCATCAGGTGGGCATTGGTTCACAAAAAGAGTGAAGAGGGGAGAGGCCTCTCCTGATAGAGTTGTAGCCTCTCCCCTTCTTTACTCTTTTTTTGAACAGATCCCCACCTGATGATGGCTGATGTAGACAGCTGAATAAAAACCAATGTATTATATCTGTATGGTTGTGTTTATCAGTTAATATAACACTTCATTTAAATTATTCATTGAACTTAGTGCACCTTTGTGGATGTGTATGAAAATTATGTAATTTTATTTGTTCCAGGATGCTGTAAAAATTATGGCGAAGGACCTTGTGAGAACACGCCGATATGTTAAGAAATTCATGCTTATGAAAGCCAATATTCAAGCAGTTTCTCTTAAAATACAGACTCTCAAATCACAAAATGCAATGGCACAAGCAATGAAAGGTGTAACAAGAGCAATGCAGAACATGAACAGGCCAGTAAATTGGCAGTACATTTTTTGTACATTTTATCTGTAACAAATTACAGGTTTCATGGTGATTGGTATGTGACTTTGAGCTAGTCATGTTGCTCCTTTCAAATGTGACCCATCAGCCCCATTTCCAAAAGGCCTTTTATAGTTTTTTCAGGTCTGCATCTTTCCACTTCAAAACGAACGAAAAATGAACCTTAGCATGAAAGTCATGTCACTTTGTGTCACAATTAGTTTTTGGAATTGTGATAGGATACCTTCCCACTTCTTTTCCAGAGGGCATAAACAATAGTGCTGCCTTCAGAATGTCACAAACTCCCTTCAAATGAGTAATTCAAATGAATTTATTCTATCATGTCACTGTTGACAACAATATGCAGCACATGTACAAAATCTGCACATTGCAGCACATACGCTAGTATCATCTATGCATGCTTTGAATAAAAATTCATATTTCACGATCAATCAACACATTAATCACAGAAACAAACACTCCAAAAGTAACATTTATATGATTATGTACTCTAAAAAATTCTTATGTGAAGAATGATTGACTAGCAGAGAGCAAATTAAAAAATGCTGTGACTTTGTGCAACAACCCTTGCTGCTAATAGACATTTTCCTTACAACTTGTTGATTATTTTCTACCCTGACAGCAAATGGCTTAGTAGAAATGTGCTCCCTCAGTCTTTCGATATATTTGAAACAATATTAAAGCACGGTTGTGTGCTTGTTGAAACATTAAATTCTGTGCTTGTATTATTTCCTCTTTTTATTTGTGTACTTTATGCATGGGAACTTGGTTAAATAATGCCATGGTATACAGTCCTTGTTGAGAAGCTAGTACCTTGCACCTTGTACCATTGTTGCACAGGTACGCCTTCATGCATTGTATTACTGTTTTGTCGTAATCATTTTATTGATGTGTATTGCCATATGTGAATTGCAGCTCTAGAGTTTACGTTACACAGGTCAAGGAAAATAGTTCTAAGAACTCTGTACACACATGCCTGCCACGAAATCAGAGCAGCCTGTGGTACATGGTTAAGCACTTAAGGCAACCAGCGATCGCGGGACCCATCAATTGAGGGTGATTCCTTCGTACTCTACTTGAAACCTTACGCTTCATTACGCAGACTCTTGATCAAGCAGTCTCCGGGGCTAGATGTCCCAAGATCATCTGGCGAGTCTGGCGGCAGCAGTGGTGCCTAATTAGTCTCCTTTTTCTTGTGTGTAACTACTAATTATTAGTAAAGACAATCAACTGAAGTCTATGAAAGTTCCACTGCATAGCCATCACACTCCCTCACACCTTCTAAGCAACGAAGTTGGATCCATGCCCTGACCGGACAACATCTGAGATATGTCCGATCAGAGTAGTTTCTTCAGTGGATACAACACCATGTTTTCCAAAGTTGAACCCAAAGATCATTTCCATGGTCGTACCCTGCCACTGGAGCTAATCCTGAACCAGATGAAACTAGTCCATATCCCCCAATGCCACTTTTTTTAAGATGCTTGTACAGTTACACTCCCATCTGTGTGCATGTAGCACCCCATTATATTCAGGAGGTACTTGGTACATATCTGCCTACAGACCGAATTGGTTTCTGTGTCTCTCCAGGCACATACCAAGACTGCTTCCTTCCACATCCTTTGCAGTTATTCACCAGTTACCTCTTGACAGTATATAGCCTCAGCTACTCAGAGTATCATGAAATAAACTGTGAGTATGCCACAGTTTGCCAAGTGGTCTCTCTGCTGCTGTTCTTCGCACTTTCTCACCCTACTTTACATAATGCAGCCAAAAAAAAATATCATTTGTCGAGTAAAAATTATGAAGTTCCTCGTTACATTTTTTTTCTAAGGAATATAATTCTCAAATGACGTTTTCATAGATTCTGTGTTGTGATGTGTTGCAGGCAGCTGAACTTGCCCCAGATTCAGAGAATTCTTCAGGAATTTGAAAAACAGTCCGAGATAATGGATATGAAAGAAGAAATGATGAATGATGCTATTGATGATGCAATGGAGGATGAAGGTGATGAAGAAGAAAGGTAATACCCTGCTTACTTTACTTTCATTTATGCAACCCTTTTAGTGCCTTACTGGAAGTACCAGTGTATATTTTCTGAATTTGCAGTGCTTTGCAAAACAAAAATTTATCGCAGTGTCTGAACACAATGAACCAGACAAAATCAAGTAGCAGATTCTGAAACTCCCATGACCAGTTGCTGATGAATCAGTGCAAGCAATAAGGATTTGTCTGGATAACTGAACAGAAAGTTAGATTGTACTCCTGGCACATGTTGGAAGGAATGCTGTAGTTTTTCAAATGGGGATCTGCAGGTTGAGTGATTTCAAGTTGCTTTCTTTCAGGATTTTCATAATAACAGTTCTGGTGTCATTAATGCTGTAACACATGTTTACATTGTATGTTAATATTACAGTCAGTACACTGCAAATGAATGGTGCAACACATCACCAAGCATAGTTTGGACAGTAAAGTACAGGAGGCTGTGGTGGGTGGAGTGTGTGGCTGAGATGAGAGATGCAAAGAATAGTTGCAGAATTTGGACTAAGATGGGGATGGGGTAGAATTCATATGGATCTTGTGCAAAGAGACTGTGAGGATGGAAGGCCACTGGAATTATCTCTGGATCATATCCAATAGCAGGCTTGTGTATTAGTGGTCCTGCTACCAGTGTGTTAGAAGGAAAACTTCTAGATGTAAGATATACAGTGATACCTCGGCTAACAAAGATAATTCGTTCCAGAATCACATTCGCTAGCCAAAATCTTCGTTGGCCAAAACACACATATAGACGGAAAAGATAAGATCCTGGAATGACCCGACCGTTCATGTTTGCTGCTTTATGTTAGCGCGCGCATCCATTAAAACATTCGTTAGCCGAAAAATTCGTTAGCAGGGTCACTCGTTAGCCGAGGTATCACTTTACATCATACCAAGATCCTTCATCATACTTTCACCTTCTGAGATGACAGCTGATATTCTTGTTTCAGCGATGCTGTTGTGTCACAAGTACTAGATGAGCTTGGTCTTCAGCTCACAGACCAGTTATCTGGCTTACCACAAGCATCAGGTTCCTTGGCAGCAAGTGGAGTGAAAGCAACACCCATCGCTGCAGGTGCAGGTGGAGGAGGAGTTGGTGGAGGTGGAGGTCCAGCAACAGTCAATGATGCAGATGCAGACCTCCAGGCTCGGCTTGACAATTTACGGAGGGAGTAGGAGCAACAGGGTTCCCTACTGACATGGATCTCACTGGCCTCTTCATTCAAAGGCTTAGGAGCACGAGATATAAACTGTGTTCATTGATATAAACCAGTTTTGAGGGAGCTCTTAAGTAACAAGTTGACTGACATTTGTTCAAGCAGTTAAGAAACTAACTAAGAGAAGTCCAGATCCTAGGAAAGTAGTAGGCACAAATTTCCGTATTATACTTTTAACATACTTAATATTTCCATGTTCTTTCTGTCTGCAATACATTTTTGAACTACCCTTTTTTTATAAGCCCATATATAAGTGGCCCTTAGACTCAGTATTTATGTGGGTTTCTTTCCTGGAGCTGGCACTCGTGACTTGATTGATGTAAATATGAACACCAAATTACTGTACAATAACATTATAAAGTTATGCTATTAAAAATGTTAACCATGTACTTTTTATTTCACTTTATTGTTTGCTGCTGATGCCCAATTTAATCTTCCTTATAAATGCTCATGAAAGAAGCTCCTGAGAACGGCAAGGAATTGTCACATTCTGCACATGCCAATGCGATGAATGAATGAATTATAAATGCTCCACTTCACCAGTATAATACTGTAATCTACAAGATAAGCAGAATTTAAAGATGTATGGAGATGGCAGGTTTGTCAGACACTTGCTGGGTAGTGAGACAAGACGTGGTGCCACATTTTCATTCACGCAGATATGAAATAGTGATTTTCATTGTTGTACTGTGCATATTGCTTCAGTTCACCTTCATTTCACCAACACATGCACTTGTGAGTCACACAATATCAGTGTTAATGCAGTAATGTTAAAAATAAACCACTAAAATTATTGAAACTCCAGAATGTTTCGGTTTTTCATAAAACCATCCTCAGGGAGCCATTCGTGCCTGTTAAAGTTACTTATTGTCCATTATTATTGTTCAAAGTATGCTGGCAGCATGTCATATTTTATTTATGATGGGTTTGGATTTCTTGTATCCGTACATGTCACGCATGACATGTACAGACACAAGAAATCAACACAAGGAGAACGAGTAACATGAAATCCAAACCCATCATAAATAATATATGACATGCTGCCAGCATACTTTGAACAATAATAATGGACAATAAGTAACTTTAACAGGCACGAATGGCTCCCTGAGGA
>Ga0123354_10006789_pt1 | contig 17075 bp, 6 predicted proteins | sample TergutLab28metaG_2_FD_97872 | JGI IMG/M metagenome (GOLD analysis project Ga0123354, IMG submission 97872) | Labiotermes labralis P4 segment gut microbial communities from Petit-Saut dam, French Guiana - Lab288 P4 | ecosystem: Host-associated > Arthropoda: Insects > Digestive system > Gut ...
CAGCAGATATATAACGCACATAAGTAACTTTAGCAGAACTTTGATGCTCCCTGATGATGGTTGAAAAATAGCAACCGAAACATGTAGGAGACTAATGAATGTTTTTAAAGTGTTTTAACCAAAGAAGGTTTAACAATATTTTAAAGACAAGGTGCAAGTGTTGGTATTTTAAATGAATGTATATTTTATATTTGTCTGAAATTACCTTTTTTTTCAACTCCCCAAAATTAAGCTGCATAAATTGTTAAGAACTAACTTGTGAATTTAAGTACTTACACTATGTTGCGGAGTAAAATCTTCTCTGTTATTTTGATTCATAATACACATATAGCGGAAGGTGGGAACACTTTTCTTTTCTTCATATGACAGCCAATGGAAATTGTTACAGAAAATTTTCCTTTAATGGCCAATTTCTCTCTGGTAGGAGGGGGTTGAATCATTAGACACTCTAGGAAACTTCAAGAAAGGACGAGCCCACGGGAGTAGCGGTTGTTGAAAAGACAGGGTGGAGTAAAGGGATAGGAAAAAAAAGAAAGATATGAAGAAAGAAAGAAAGAAGAAAGCAGAGACGTTAAGGAGATGAATTTGTGTTTCATATTTTCCTATGACTTTAGAAGGGACAGTGGGAGAGATGTAACAAACAATTTAATGTTTTGTTTTACTCATTGTACTTTGAACATGAAAAGAGTGAAGCTACAAGAAACGTTGGCATTACTGCATACATCGACATAGTGCAATCATACGGAAGCAGAATACAGTTAGCGTTCAACTGCCTTGAAAGCCTAAAATATTTCAGAAGACATAATACAAAGGAAGTCCGAAACTACTGTTCAGTTAATAATTCGAAGAAACCTGTTATCTAAATCAACGCCTGGATAATAGTGATGAAAGTTAAAGCAACTCATATTCTGAACATAAATTATAAATTTGAAAACTTCCAAGGAATTTGTAAAGCATGTATCTGGCAACGGGCACTAAGCAAAAGAGTTCGATATGCATGCAGGAAACTTCGGGGCTCATGGATTCTACTGAACACTGAACACTCGAGTTATTTTGTAAAAGTTTTCGTGTAGTTTTATTCCAGACAGAAAAAAAAACTTCGCAATCCGAAACTCCATAGTTCATGTCCTTTTACATCCCCACGTAAAAATAACTTCACAGGAGGTAAAGGAGCCTTCAGTACTTTTCACATTAACTTAGTTTATTCCAAATTATCTGCAATATATGCATACCGAAGCAGCACGGTTAATTTTTGTCAAGGCACTTCCTTCTGCATCGGAAATGAAGTCGAGATAAATGCGTGTCATACTGAAACCATCAGTACGGTACAAGTGCTTAAGACCGAGGACCATTAAAATGTTGCAATGAGACAAAAGGCAGCAATCATTGACACAGTAAGTGCAGGTTAAATGCGGCGAATGATTGAAGGCTTGCAGTGACGAAAGTTTTGTACTTCCATCGCCTATCCACAAGCGCGACAGTGGAAAATACGAAACCAAAAATTTGCCCGATATTTTGTATGAGAGCGAAATTGTTCGATCTCCCGAGCAGAGCATAGTTTTAGGGTATTCGGGAAAAGAGAAATGTCAGTAGCACAGAGAACTTACTTTCATCATAACACTTCCGATGTTTATTGGAATTTCTTTTAATCGTTTCTAATGATTCGCACACAAAATGCGAGAAAGTTAAAAACAAAACGATAAACAGTTATAGTCTCGATATTTTAGTTCAAAAATCACGATGCTGTCTTGCGCGAACGTGAAGAGATGCCAATCGATTTGTTTATTGTTGCTAGGCAACGACTTATTAAACTTCTGCTGTGAAAACTTTTACATGTCGTTCTGGGCAACTGAAGACTAAACTAGCATCATGGCCGTTGGCAAGAAGTTGAAGCGAGCTACACCTCGAGTGGTTCCGGCATTTACCATCCAGGCACTACAGAGGGATGTCATCGTAAAGCCGCCACCAAAAGCGGATACGTACTTAGAGAGGCCACCGAAACTACCAACACAACTTAGAAGATTCTACTTGAGAGGAGACTTACCAATAGCAACGGAGTTCGATACCTATGGGAAGAACAAGATAACATGGAAGGTAAGATACTGTCGGCAAGGCATCTCGGCAGAACCCCCAGAGCCGCCTACCTAGATCCGTCATTGCTCATTTGTCGTTCATTTCTTAAGTTTTTAACAATTAAGGAAAATCAGGTTGACTATGACGAAAGAATTATTACACAGCTACGAGGAACCGTGCAGGAAGCAGTCATGCTACTATCCCTGCATTAACGTGAAATAATTGGGAAAACTACGGAAAACCTTACGAAATGCGAATCCAACACTTTCTTTCGTTTCAGTTCCTTTATTCATATATAATTGTACCTCAAGGAATTTTGAGCTTCCCCCCTCATTATCTCTCACATATAACCAACTTATTTCATAAAAACACCCTTAGTTCCAAGCTGATTCTCTCAATATTAATATAACGTGAGGTGACCAAAGAATCAATCAATCAATCAATCATCGCTCCTTTCCTTTGGGAATACTCATGAATTATGCAATAAAGTGCGGCCTATTGTACTGCAGCATTCTCTTCACCACTTTTATGTTGGCGCATGCATTTTACAGTTTCAGTAAAGTAGTGCATTGAATCTCTGAGCATTGTCATTCACTGTAATGCAAGCAGAAGTAAATGACATAAACTAAGCCTTTCTTCTTCTTCTCAAATCTAAAAAACGGTGGAGATGAAGCGGTAAAGGTTGGAAAGAACAATGTTGTAGCCATCGTTTCCTGGGAGTCAAATATTGTCTCTCAAATTATGGAACAAAATGTAAACTATGGATATTTGAGACGGGGGTGCTGGTCAGGAAACCTGAAACTCTACCACCTGGGTTACACAGATATAGACGGAAGAGTAATATTAAAATGGATTTACAGCAGAAAGGTTTGGTTGTTGCAGACCAGACACATTTTGCTCCGAGGCAGGAATTTTTAAAATAACCATGCAATTATAAGTCATCTTAAGAAATAATCTGCCCCATGGAATTAAGCAGAATATCGTGAGTGTATCATGCGCTATCATGAAATGTTTTTTGGAGGGTCTGACAGAAAATACCTAACAGAAAACTGTAACTTGTCAAAGGTCCTAAAATGGAGCTTAAAACGATAAAAATGTAAATGCTTACCGCACTCTCACGTCAGGAATATTGGCTGAGATCCAATCTACCACTCTATTATTGTACTCAAATGAATAGTAGTAGTTGTAGTAGTAGCAGCAGCAGTAGCAGTAGTAGTAGCAGTAGTAGTAGTAGTAGTCGTAGTAATGGTAGTAGCAGCAGTAAAAAGGTAAAGTGATCCCTTTACAGGCCCGGTGTGGCCCAGAGGGTGGGTAGAGATATAGCTCTAGTCTTCCATGACCGCGGCACTAGAAGGGGGTGAGTGATCAGCAGCACGCCCCGGCCGCACTGTACCCCCGGGAAAGACCCGGTACCCAATTTACAGGAGGCTGAGTAGCAGCAGTATTTGTAGTAATAGTAGTAGTAGTAGTAAAGGTACGTAAAGTTTAAGTTTAAGTTCACCCTAGAACAGGCCACAAAGGCCCAGAGGGGAGTATATTATATCTATACTCTTTTTTTAACCTCGGCGCTAGATGGGGTGGGGGGGGGGGGTCAAAAACGCCACGCCCCAGCCGCTTCACACTGGGAAGGACCCAGTACTCATTGTGTAGTAGTAGTAGTAGTAGTAGTAGCAGCAGCAGCAGCAGCAGAAATAATGATAATGATAATAATAATAATCTAAAATCCTTGGCCATGCAAGGTGATGAGTTAAAAAAAATTTCATTATTGATTTAGAATTTTACAATATTTGAATATGATATTAAAATACAAGTTTCTTAGGACTAACAGTTAGAGAGATAGGAAAGCATAATTTATGCATACTGCTTGTTTTTAAGGGTGAATTTGCTTTCATTGCAATTGTAAAAAGTTTTACATTTGCCATGAAGGTAGTGACTAGTCCATTTGTTTTTCCAACAAATTAATTCTCCAAATTAAAGAATTTATTTTAACAAACGATTACCTTCTTCTTGGCTGTGTGAGATATGATTATTGTGTTTTTAAAAATAAAATATTATTTCTTCATCTTCAAAACTACATAAAAGTTTAAAATACACAAAATCTTAACATCATTAACCATTACAGGATTTTTCTCTTGTAGGTGGATATTGAGAAACTAGATTATCACCACTACCTTCCCATGTTTTTTGATGGACTCTGTGAAACTGTGCATCCATACAAGTTCTTTGCACAGCAAGGAATTGAAGACTTGTTGCAGCATGGTGGTCCAAAAATTCTGCCTGTTATCCCACAGCTCATCATTCCAATCAGGAGTGAGTTGAAATATCTTACCCTGATTCCTAAAGTCAGATGATTACCATGTAAAATTAAGCCAAAGTAGGAAGCTTGGGTATATAGGGCAAAAAAAAAATTAGAAAATTACTTTGACTGCAAGTAAAATGTGTGTTCTACTTATTGTACTCTCATAGCAACCATTTATACTCACCAAGAAATTTTGAGTTGGATCACAATAAGAAAGAAGTTGTGTTAGTATGTTACAGAGTTTGTTTTTAATTCTGTATTTGTTCTTTCCAACACTCTCACGTGAAATAGAGTAACTGCATGTTTACTGCATGACAACATCTGATCTTCCTCATTTTCAAGCATTCTATTTACACATTACTAAAACCTGAATACAAACACCCATTTTTATTTCCCTTAGAATTCTAATGTAGCCATGTCAAGCTGTGACATGGTAACTGTTTAACTACATACAATTTGATTCACTGAGTTGCTCTAAATGCTGCAGTTCCATGTTAATTTATTTAAATAAAAAAATAATTACTAGAATTTGAAAGAAAAGAATGAATGAGTCAGCAGCTGATGTGAAACTAGTGTATTCAAAATTATATTATTTTAATTGGAGAATCACACCACAGGTTGAAATTTAGGACAGTTTCATATAATTAACTTACAGGATAAATGGCAGTGTTAAGAAATAAACTACACTAACTAAATTTTACATTCTGCTAGTCTGTAAGAACAGCTACACATAAATTTGTATTGATGCATTCCATCATGTAACATATTTATAAAGCCATTTACTACACACAGTCAACTACACAACATTCAAAACATGTTACTTATGTAGATTCAATAATTACATAAATTCGTTCTTAATCAAACAGATCTAAATGAGGAAGACAGTCAGTACAACAATTTGTACAAGTCCAGTTGTCATGTTTAATTGACCATATATAGCATGTAGTTTGTGCACCTTCTTCTTTGTATTGAATGGGTCTTACCACGTTATAAAGACCCATTTTTGGTCAAATAGCAAGCACATAACTGGACACATGTAAAAGTCACTTCATTGTCTCAGACTCACTTATACATTTCCATAAATTCTTCCTGAAGTTCTAAGTTACACTACTCTTCACTTAATAGCAACTTGTAGCAGTCTCTCAAATGTAGGTTAGACATTTTTCACTATAGAACATTTCAAACTGTTTTTATTGATTATGTTAATGGTATATATGACAGCAGTGGTTAATGCCATGGGCACATCCGGTTTCTGTGTTAATAACATCATTTACCAAATTTCTTTTTTGTATTAAAGCATTATATTTTTATTATACAGAATAGTATATATATATATGAGTGTTAGTATTGTACACATTCTAATTTGTAACATAAGGAAAGTGACAGTAATATTTCAATTTTCTGGGATATTTTTAGTTATTTCCCCAGTTGCTGTGTTTCAAATTATTGACTGAACTTCCTTCTTACCCACTTAGAGGGGCACTGAGAAGTAGAAAAGACTTTGACTGTGACGATTATGAGAAAAGCACATTTTTGGAATGCGTTCCCATATTAACAATTTGCACTTTGTAATACAATTCCACAAGCACTCTACTTCTCAGTCTGCCAAATTTGTATAACTGACAATCTTCTACATTTGCATGAGACTAAGACACAGCGAGTTTGTGCAAAGATAGCAGTATAACAAAGTGTGGAATTAAAATTTTGAAGTATGTCTCAGATGGAAAATTGTGTAGATTTTTAAGAGATTTGCACTTTAGCAGTCCTGCTGTGTGAAAATTTTACTTTTAGAAAACTGTTGAAGTTCAAAAGAACAACATTCATAAAAATCATGACATCAGGTTATGGGAGATTTGGTTGAAGGAACAGTGCTGTTTCAGTGTCACAGAACTAACATTTTAAATCATAATATGTTTTGATTGAATCTGACAGCTACATCTGCCAAATAACAGTCACTGGGTGGCACGTAAGACACTGTAATTTATTTTGTCCCTGTGTAACAGATGCCCTCAACACCAGGAATCCAGAAACAGTGTGCTGCACACTCAAGGTAATTCAAAGGCTGGTCATATCAACTGATATGGTGGGCGAAGCTTTGGTGCCTTACTACCGCCAAATTCTGCCTATTTTCAACATATTCAAGAATAAAAATGGTGGGTCTCAATGAACAGTTGAATATTAAAAATGCAACAATAAAAGTTTACTTAACCATTTCTTGAGTACCATATTTTTACGATTTTAATCCATATGCTTCTTACAATCACAGAAAAAATTATAAAATACAGGGCTTATTAAAGTTTCAAATTACAGAAGATTGTAAAGAATGGCTAGTTATAGCAAGACTCCTTTTTAAATATCCTCAAAACATTTCTTACTGTTTTAAAATCAACAAGGAAATAAACGGGTTTCAGAAAAACATACAAGAGTAGACAAATGAACTACAAGTCTTCATAGTGACACAAAGAGCACAGACACACTAAGGTTTAGTTTTTATGTAAGGATACAAAAGTTTGATTCTGAGCCTAAAAAATAAACCTCTACATTTGTTCGGCATATTTTGTGTGCAAAGGAGAAGAAAAGAAATGACACAATTTATAACTTAATTACAGTGAATCTGGGGGACAGAATTGAATACGCACAGATGAACCAAGAGAATATTGGTGACCTTGTTCAAGGAACACTTGAGCTATTGGAACGATATGGTGGTGAGGATGCTTTCATCAACATAAAATACATGGTGCCAACCTACGAGTCCTGCATATTCCATTGACTAGCACTGCTGACAAAAACATATGCTTTATAGACCTAGTCCCTTAAAGTAAAGAGCAAAATTGTTGTTGTGTATGCCATAAAGTCTCACTGGATTAGTGGCGCTAGTGGAGGTGTAGCTCCACTCATCTTCATCCTTAACATTGGCACTGAATGGATGTGAGTGGTTGCTTCACGGCCCCCACCGCTTAACTTTCGAAGGACGAGTCTCCGGCAAGCATTGATTACGAAGCAGGTGTTGAAAATGTCATGACTAATTACGTTCAAGTGAATAGCCGAAGTGACTGGGAAGAATCGACCAGAGGACCGCCCGAAAAGCTAAGTGACCATTTCTGTGTACAGAGTGCACCGCTGGGACTATAACACCGAAATATTATTAGCATGACGGGTATTGTGACTACGACAGTGGATTTCCCGTTTCGGCCGAGTGTCTAGACTTGGCTATAGTAAGGACCTTTGCTTCAGAGGTTGTATTTAGTATCTGGTACGTATGCCCAAGATAACCAATTAAAATATCTGTTGGAACACTTAACATTCCGATGCTCTGCAAAGCCATTCTGAATTTTTTCAACCGTACTTCAGTGACTCATTAAGGCAGGCTAAAATGCATCCAGTTCTTGTCTCCATGCACGCGCTCTCTTTTAGTTCAACGCCACATAGACTTGCCTGGCATATTTAAATCGAAGGCAAACTGGCGACTGGCAAGCAGAACTTCATTTGTAGGCATGATCCTGTACAAATTTGATAGGGGCCATCCCGTTTTGTAGTAGCAACTATATGTATATTGTCGTCTAAAACACAACATATGTACATCAACGCATTGATGAAATATCAGTTACATCAGGGCTACATGTTTCGGTCGTAAAAAAGCCATAATCAGGCCAATGTAGAACATATACAAGGTACAATGTAAGCGTGTACTCTATGCAATCCCATGTCGTTTACAATACTATGTTGTGTTTTAGACGGTAAAATACATATATATGATCCTGTACGGCAGAACTTAGTGTACTTATTTGTACAACTGTATTATTAAGCTGCAATTAATATTTTCAAGGAATACATATTTTGCTTTTTTAGTGAGTACACCCTCGATCAACAAAAGTAATTAGTTGCATAGCAGGCAATCTTTTTGACCGACCATCAGTACGAAATGTCAATTTTACCGCACTCTAAACTCTTCATGCTCTCTCTGAACTAACAAAAACATTAAATTTACAAAAGGATGACTTATCCGTTTTACTACTCCATGTACAAGCCTGTGGACGCGAGAATTGTTTTCCCATTCTGATGGAAAATATAAATGGAGAATGTTTCAGAAAGATATTTTAGGATTAAAAGACGGCAAGAATCAGGCGAATGGATGAACTTCTAGAGTGTGTTTGCAAAAGCGCAGAATTTCTGAATCCTAAATAAAGCAGGGATAGCGCAGTTAGCGTTAGGACTAGCCCATGGGCAGGATAACTGCGGAATCGCAGAACACTTCCAGGAAATGGCGAGAGCTTTATCTCTTTTCCACATTTTCCAGGCCGGCTGTGGGCCCACACAGCCTCCTATTCACGGTGTACTTAGGGCTCTTTCTTCGGCGTTAAAGCGGCCGGAGAATAAAGCAGAGCTATAAACTAGCTCCCCCACATGTCTCCATGGTATGCACTGGGACATCTCTATTTCACTTAAGTTATATATAAATTTACTACTGTGTTTTATAATTCTGAGACCACAAAAACTTTAGGTCCTGAGTACAGCAGTGGGGTTAAGCGTCATTCGCCTGTAGTACAGTTCATGTTACGCTTGTAGCAGTGCCTGCATAAGAATAAGATTATAAATAAATCGCTGATTTAAAAACATTTCGAGTTCTTGTGATTCCACTGAACACGCTGTTATGTCTGCGAACGCTGTACTATTTACTACATATCCTCCCACTTTACAGACTACTGCATAAACCCAGAGGGGCAAGAGGCGTAAGAAAATACACGGCAACTGCACAAAACTACCACCATGCAGGAAAAACACATTTAAATCTGCTGGGGCAAAAATTTGTCTTCATTTTATTACATAAGGCATTTGTTAAAATTTGAAACAAAGAATGTACAAAATTTTATTAAAATTGCACTAATGTAACAACACACCATCTCCAACATGTATCGGGCCTGATGGGCCCCTCATCAAGAGCACACAATTGCAAGAAGCAGTTGCTTAACATTTTCTGCACGTAGCAGAGCTGGCGAGTTGGACCGTGATTGAGACTTCAATAAAACCGAGTGAATTCGCTGGTTCGAATTATAATAATTGAATTATAATGAACGGAATGGAGAAAGTGAAATAAGGCATTTATTTACGGAAGTGGCTTTGGATTACAGAAGGAAGGAGGAATTACCTCTGCATATTAACACGAATAGCTTCAAGAAGGCCAAAATTATTAGGAGTGCATATAACGGGATGGGTGTGGGATAATTCGGATGCAGCTGAAGTGTTGCAAAATATCCCTCATTTGAGCGTCACAAAGAAGTAGAGTACTTAGATGCTTCTGTAAGTGTCACAGCTCTGTAATTTACACAAGCTGCTAACCAATTTTCTAATGGCCTTGTTCCATACTACTAAATTAAGATTTATTACTGGACTTCTAACACGGTTAGAACTATACATGGCTCTACGGGGTCGTTTGTAGATGCAGTCACTGTAACTAACTTGCTATCACATCTTAGCTAAAAATAGCTTATTTTACGTAGGAAGCTCTCACAAGCTCACACAAGCGATTTGAACTAGTTTTTTTTTGAAACAGAATATGTTTAATAGATTTTTAGCTTGTACTTTATTACTTACAGACAGTCGACCGAAAAATAACTTTGATGCGAATATTGTGCTATGAATTCATTTGCTTGTCATATTTAATTATAGGCAAATTAAGAGATAGCCATGACGAATGACGGTACCGCAACCAACACAGATTCTTTCATTTAAGAACATTCATTATTTCTGTATGAGACACAAGCAGCAGAACAGTTTACGTTGCAAAAAATGACATTCTCTTGAAATATGTCAATGCTAATTAAACATTTTCTCTCTTATTCCTAAAAGAAAATACGTGTAAAATTTCACGTAAAACGTCTAGCGAAAAATCAGGTCTTTTGAAAAAACCAAAGGCACCTTTATTTAACTTTTAACTTGTTTTGAATTGGACAGTGAATGTAGTTCATGAATTCTTCAGAAGTTGGTTATGAGTTTATTCAGGCGTTGTTCCCTGTCGCAAAGAGAAATCACGTAGAAGAATTATTGTGTACAGATGTACATAGAATAATTATATTGTTAATAATAAATATACTTCTTTACTTATTAATATGATGCGTAGTGTATAATGTTAAGAATACAAATCTAAGACAGCATTAATATTCATAGTAATAAATACAATTCTAAGAGTGTAGTATAATATTAATCACCTAAACAAAAAAAAAGTTGACAATAATTGTATAAGACTTAATTAAAAAATTAAACACTAAATCTAATTATGTTACCTGTTGTGTACAGTAAAGGTAATTATCCTGTCCTCTGTACCTTCAACGATAAGCACGGGCGCATTTCTAAGTGTGACAAATGCCCAACTTATTCAAGTGGTTTTCCCTCCGTGTGGAGCAGAGTTACACTTAATGCTTACAAAGCAAAGTACAGTCTATCTTCACTACAAATGCTTGCGTCATAGGAAGATACTATGTTGCATATGAGAACTGCAGGAATCAAGTTCGTAAATGCATTTTGTGTGTAAATGTCAGGGTTTAAATTGTGCACAATATGGTACATGTATTTATCACTGGAATTTAAACAGTTTATCGTAATAGTCCTTGGACCTACATAGTTAAAAAGATTAACCATTCGCGAAGAAGATAAATCTAGTAATTTAACTTGCTAGAAAAATAAAACTATTTCAACAGATTGTGAATATCAACGAGCAATCCAGGGCAGGATTCTGGCATTCGGAAAGTTAGGATGTATGGGGGAATTCAACATATCCCCTACGTTTCAAAGGGACGTAGCTCCTTCATGTTCTGGTTATAGATTCTAGAAGATAGACAAAAATAATTTTACATCCATATGTACAGCAGCATTCAGAGAGAACTAAAGTAACGCGTAGCAACATTGCTCGTGGAGTTTTACATTGTCACTTGGAGACAGAGAGATCGATAAATACGGAGGGCAAAGCTGGTAAAGGCTTTTAAAGTCTCCTTCCAAATGCACCAATAACTGATACTGAAATTAAACAATCTCCCATGAAAAAAAATGAGTGCCAGCTTTCATTTAAAGTACACCGTTCACTGAATTTCACTTTGACACAGGACTGAGTGTTAAACGCATCAGCTTTAACTCATACATGAGTCTCATCTACACCCGCATTACAGCGTCAGCTTTCTGCAAGAACAGGGGCTGATGTGGGTGTAGATGGTCTAGCTTACGTTCACGTATGAGATTATTTTTTACACCGGCCGAACTGGAATTTATGGACGCTATGACTAAAACCATCCTGCAAGGTAACACAGCTTGTCAAGTGCAAAGTCATGTACGGAAATAATCTCCACACACCAACAACACAGCGGTGGAGTAGGGTTTGGTTTATCCGGCAGCAGTAACTATAACGGTGGATACATTCATGGTGACACTATATTGTTACAGAGCTAACCAGATAAAAGGATTCCAATGATACAATCAGAAGCTCTCTAAGGAAAGTGTATTCCACATGTAAATCAAGAATAATAATAAGACAGAATATTTCCTGGATACATTCCAAGAATTCAATTTTTATTTTCAAGGGATGTCATAAAAGTAAACGAAGTGATAGAAACTGATGGACCAGGGTTTCTCTACAAAATTCCACGAGATTCGGCCATTTTATGAAAGCTTCCTTTAAACGTAGAATTGGTAATTTCGTCTAAAGATTCCCTTCAGTGCATTCAGACGAACACTGGGAACTACAGAGGGTTGCTAATTGCAACAGCGTAGTTTACAATGTTCTTTCACACAGACGGGAGTTGGAATAACTTCAGCCGAAAGAGCGACTATGCTATGGGCTGAACGATCGAGGGATCGTAGTTTGATTCTCCACAGAAACGAAAGATATTAACCTTTTCCTCAACATCAGACAAGCTTTGGGTCCCATTCAGCTCCTGTCCAGCGAGTATAAGGGCATTTTTCAATACGTGAAGCAGACGTATTATAAATTATTAAGTACTCCCAGAACCCAGTGAACTTACTGGTCTAAGGTCTTGTATCAACCCACATACATGCCCAGAATTACTGGGTTATATTTCTTGATTAAAACTTTGGTACAGTAATATTAAAGTTAGTCTGGACAAGAAACATTCATAGCTATAGTGTGATTAAAATATCCAATACAAAATATAATTATATATTCCCCTAACAATTTGTGAAACTGTCAGTGAACTTAGTCCACACGACATGCTTTACGATGCGGTTGCCATAGATATACCTCGTATAAATTCCCTACTTCATTAACAAAATATTCAATATAGGAGCTGGGCCATAGCACTACTGATAAAACGAGGAAGAGCTGTACTGAGTCGGTCTGAAATTTACAAAGCCAGTGGAAGAGAAGCTGTTCGGTACGCTACAGGACCTAGTTCAAAGGCAATCGAAGCGTATTTCACATGGTTATAAAACACATAAATTCATCGCGCTCATAATGAAACTCTACCCTTGAGATCTATCCTGTACCTGTTTAGTCCAAATTGATATCTGCTTACCCATAATCCCTCACTTCAGCTGGTTCCTCTTTTCAGGTTTCCTATAAATATTCTGCGTAAACTTTTTTATTTTTTTATGTGTATGACGTCAGCAATTCCATTTAAACAGCATAAATAATAAAACTTAGTTTCTGTAATTTTCTCCATTCCAAGATTGTTTTCAAGAATACAAGCACGAAAGCCGTGACAGCAATGAAGAGTGGAACAAAACCAACGGAAATGCAACACGTAGCATTCACTTAAACAGAAATGTTGACCTCGCTGTGGGTTCGTTTGAAAAGTGCACAAAACAAAATCATAAGTGAAATTCTTATAATAAAACCAACTAGATGCACTAATTTCTGAAATTTATTTTGGAATAAAACTCTACACGTTTTTTTACTGTACACACAGCAATGGTATATGTCATACAGGTTTGCTGACAGCTTGCGAGCAGGATCAGGATGGAACTGGTTCCGCCCTGATCCTGCTCGCAAGCTGTAACTGTAACCTGTATGACATATACCATTGCTGTGTGTACAGTGAAAAACTCCTGCTGTTGGACAGAGAGACTGTCCGAAACGTGTAGAGTTTTATTCCAAAATAAATTTCAGAGATTAGTGCATCTAGTTGGTTTTATTATAAGAATTTATCACGATGCACGGTCACCTGAACGTCAGATTCATAAGTGAAGGTTCTGCCAACAGACCTGTCCATCTGCCCGCCACTGTTTTGACTCTGAAACTGACCAACAAATTTTAATTAACGGTGGTACTGAAGGTATGAATGAATTTATTTTCGTTTCCTCCAATTTTTAAAGCTATAAACTAAGTTAAAAGTTTTTCCAACACTGCTCATGGCACAGACATTTCATAAGAGGCATCGAACACAAAATTTGAACGTACAATTTATATCTAATACATCCTTCGAAGTGTAAATATTTACGGACATACGAGGGGATCTTTACTTCGTAGTGTGTTATCTACTGTGTACTTAGCTGCGCAACAACATAGTAATTCCACCTGTAATGAATGAACGTCATGGAATAAGGAATACGTAACTGGAGGGAAAGCATTTGAGAAACGAGCATGCACCGCTCCTTTGGTCAAACAGGACCATATTTCTCACTATTTTCCTGCAGACTGCAGCACACGCGGCAAACCAACCAACTAACTAACTATCTGCTTAACCAACCAACCAACCAACAAACAAACCATTCAACAAATCAACCAATCAACCGACGAACTAATTAACAAACTAGATAAATGATTAATGAAGCAAAATACTTAATAAGAAGCCGGTAGTGACTCATTCGGTCAAGATATTCTACGCCTACAGGAAACTCCCTTTTTCATTATCTTGTTCAGTAACGCCCGTGTTTGGCCACTATCCTGAGCCAACTGAATTCATTCCACAAACTGAAATACCGTACATTTGATATAAATTTTAATATTATCATCTCATCTATGCCTATTTCTAAGCGTTCTCTCCTCTTCAGGCATTCCGACCAAAATGTATGAATTTTTCACCTATCTATTCGGTGCTGCTTGTCCTACCTGTTTCGTGCTCCTAGACATGATAGCCCCAACGAAGGACATGTGCACGCACACGCGCACACACACACATATATATATATACGTATACACACACAAATAAATACGCATATACATACATACCTATATATGTATGCAGACACAATAATTAAATAAATAAATAAATAATAAACAAGCCTGATTAATCTCTGGTGGGCAAAACCTCCTGATGGAACCAGGAAGAGCTCGAGTGTTTTACCACTAGGTGACCTGATCCTAGAGTTGTCCAGTTTTATCTATAGGTTTACGATTTATTCAATGACTATATATCAGTAGCTCAGAATAAGTCGTATCGAAAGTCACGATGATTAGTGGACAAATGGGGAAGGTTTGGAAGGAAGCGGATGCAGCCTAACAAGGGGTAAGCCTGTTTACCTGACAGTTGCCTGCAGAAACTGCAGTGAACCACTGAAACCTCAAGCACTACATGCATTAGGCCCAAGCATGAGAACAAAAATATATACAAAACTTCAGTAGTAGAACACGACAGTCAAGGCCTCTTGACAGACCCAGGCATAGAGGGAATAAGTTGTAAATAATAATAATAATAATAATAATAAAGGGATCATGTATGTTAATAGACGTTGTATTCTCAGGAGACAGAAATGTGATTAAAAAGGAAGCCGAGAATATTCCAAAATGTAAAGATCTTACAATAGAAATACAGCGCATGTGGAATGTAAAAACAAAGGTGATACCAGTAATAATTGGGACGACTGGGACTATTTCGAAGTCATTGAGAAAATGCGTGAGCAACATACCAGGAAAACATAAAGTCAAGGAACTCCAGAAAACAGCCATATTGGGCACTGCACACATACTTCGGAAAGTACTAATGTAAAAGTACAATAGATTCAACACTGGAATTAATGATATAAGCACCATGAATAGTAACAGCAGAATAGCTGCAACATTGTATTCCTTAGAGACATAGTTTTTCTCAGGAATACAAGTATAAATACCCTGCATAAAGGAGATGATGATGATGATGATGATAATAATAATACTAATATTATGCACTATTTACTTCTTCAACGGGACATTCTACAATCCGAATTATTGTAGGTGAAGTACTATACTTGCTTGCTCCCGACTGTAGGACAGTTAATTCCAGCATGATTATATGACGACACTGCATAATGTATTGCGCTGTATATCTTATACATTTACATGTATCTCCTATGACTAAAGTGCATCGCTCATTTCAGCTCCGCTAATAAATTCCTACCGCGCACATTTCATTTGGCCTGTTACACCACGTGCACTAACCTCGTCTGTGCATCGTCACTTGGTCATTCCACGAAACTAACCGAACGTAGCCAACTGCGTAAAACTGGCAGCATACGAAAACTGCCGATTCATGACGTATCCGGTTGCGAGATGTAACTAATCGATTCCCATAATCGCGTGACGTGTGTGCCAGTGGTTGGATTTGGCGGTATAGCCAGCTGACTGAAGGTGTTACCATGTGTTTGTACGTTTTTTGTGCTTGTATGTGTGTGTGTGTGAATTACTTTTTTTATTGTTGTGAAACCAAAATATCTCTGCTGACATTGTAAGTAAATTTTTAGTGCCTTTTCGATACTGCTAGCTTACTGTTCGTGGCCAGCCACAGACCTGGCGTTTCAGGTTATGTTACTTGAACACTGAATTATTCACTGTGAACAAGATTCGGGCCTCTGTATAATTTACAGCTATAATACATGCACCGAGAAGCTACCATTCAATCGCTGGGTAGTAATTCATGGTACTGATAATACACAGTAAACAGTTAATCGTGTGTGTACATTGACGCTGAAGCTGGAAAGGTAGAGTGAGTTGCAGGCCAGCGGTAAAATGCCACGAAGTTAGGCAATTGTACAGTTTAGTAGTTCGAGACTCGTCACGTCCTTTTTGAAATTCCTATTTTATTCCACGATGCATCGTAGGAAAAATAATGTTAGAAGTGCGAAATTTGAGCTTGTCATAGCGGTGTTGCTTGGGACTCAGCTCGTGTGGGAAGTGACGCATTGGCCCTGAGTTAGTGGTTTCCGACGTTTAAAACGAGCATTACAGTCAAGGAGTCCAAGAAGAGTCCTTTTTGGAATCCCCGCCGCTTGTATGGACTCTTAAATCTTGAAGACCTTCCTTCGAAACGACGGGAGCGGCTAACCCAGCGACACGTTGTCACTTACCAAAAGGCCTGAATCGTGATACTACATATATGCTGAAAACGGTGAAAGGAGAAGAGTGGTCGTGGTATGATCATTAAACTTGTTACTCAGTTCACTATATCAGAGGGACAGCACAAGAGATTTACAATTATTCACTGTTGGCATCCCGTTTTTTTGTGTAATGTAGTACACTTTTAAATAGCGTTGCATTGAAAATTCTCATATTTACAAATTCCTATAGCGACAACATTGGTTGCACGACATATTTCAACCCTCCTGCCCCTCGTCCCTCTGTTATGGTTAAAAAAATCGAGTAATACTCTGACGTCAAGTTAAACCGAAGCATTGACAGACAGTACAGTGTCCATTTTAACAGATTGATGATAAGCTGCATTTAGAGACTGACCACTAAACAAATACAAAATTTACTCCCCAGCTTGAATTGTTGCTGTCTTCATGC